>OJSB01000494.1_pt1 | contig 39036 bp, 38 predicted proteins | sample 1599331 | NCBI WGS metagenome assembly OJSB01 (sample SAMN04168657, study PRJEB22393) | human gut metagenome | biome: human gut microbiome; feature: stool | host: Homo sapiens | collected 2014-03-20
CGTGAGGGTGGCCGTACCGTTGGTTCCGGCGTCGTCGGCAAGATCATTGAGTGATCTTGTCCTTGAACGTCAGTTCTAAGGCGAACTAAGCACTTATAAAGACCTTCCCATTCCGGAGAGTGGGAAGGTCTTTTTTTGTTTGCTCTTGTGCTGCGGGGGTCGGGCCGTTATAATAGAAGAAAAAAGCCGCTGTCCGGCGGCGGAAAACGAGGAATGGATATGAAGCTTCCCGAGAAGAAACAGCGCTGGGTCTATCATGCAGAGGCTCTGCCGCAGGCGGCAGGCGAGGGCGTCACCCGCCGGGTGCTGGCCTACACCGACGGCCTGATGTGCGTGGAGAACACCTTTGAAAAGGGGGCTGTGGGCGCACTCCACCATCACCCCCACACCCAGATCACCTATGTGGTGTCGGGTGCGTTCGATTTCACGGTGGACGGCGTGACCCACACCGTGCGGGCTGGTGACACCATCCTGAAAGAGGACGGCGTGGAGCACGGCTGTGTCTGCACCGAGGCCGGCATCCTGCTGGACATCTTCACCCCCATGCGGGAGGATTTTGTCTGAGAGGCTGCCCCGCCGGGCCTGTCGCCGGGCATAAAAACACCCTTCCTTTGCCTTGACCGGCAGGGGAAGGGTGTTTTTGCGTCTCCGGCCCGACAAAAAGTAAACAAATAAAATGGCGAAACTTTGTAGATTATTGCTATTGAAAAAGGTATAGGGGGGGGGGGTAAAATGGTGAAAAGACCTGCGCCGAGTTGGTGCAAAAAGCGGGAACGACACCCCGGGATGCCCGCCATGCGGAGGCGAACGAGGTATCCTTTTTGCTGCGGGACAGGCTTTGAATGTACAACAGGGAGGATTTTGTATGCAGCGAAAAGATTTAGCTCTGCGGGTGCTGTCTACGGCAGCAATTATGTCTATTGTTACTTCTATTGCAGCCCCGGCCTTTGCGGATATTTACTATATCGGCAACGGCAGCATTGACGTGGTGACCAAGACGGGTACGGACGGCGAGTATGTGGAAGTAACTCAGAACGGAAAGACCTACACCGACACCAGCAAAGAGATCGTGATCAAGGACGGCACCAGCGAAAAGGATGCCACCCTGAAGGAGGCTGCCCGTGCTGAGGGTACCCAGGCAAAGCCTGCGGTAGCCCCTGCCGCCGGTGCCGCCACGCAGGAGCTGGAAGCAGCCGGTACTGCGGACGCAGCCGGGCCTGCTGCCGGGGAGAGCCAGCTTGACCCGGACGATGCTTTTACCCTGAGCGAAGCAGAGGAGGACTCTGAGGAGGGCAAGGACCCCACGGACAATCCCACGGAGAACCCCACGGAGAACCCCACAGAGAAACCCACGGAGAATCCTACGGACGACCCCACGGAGCCCCCCAAGAAGGATGTGGTGTACGAGTACGCCCCGGCGGCAGACCCGAATCCGGAGCAGCAGGCCACCAAACCCACCCTCAGCACCTCTGCCGCCCCTACGGCAGAGACCCGGGAGGCCACTCAGGCCAACGCCCCTGCGGCTGATCCTGCTCCGACCACTCCGGCAGAGGGCAGCGCCGAAAACCCCACCAAAAACGTCATCCGGGTCATCAATAACTGGGTGGGCGATGCGGCCAAGGAACTCAAGATCCGGCTCAGTAATGTGAATATTAAGGTGGATAACACCAGTCGCTATGCGAGTGGAGGAAGGGATTTTTATTTCGACGAATGGAACTACTATTATGGAGTATCAGCAGCACAGGTGAAGGGTACCGGAAATACCAAAATTGAGCTGGACGGCCAGAATGTTCTGGACAGCGATGTACGGAGCAGCCCTACTACATCCGTGCTTTGGGCGGGTCTGAACAAAAAGGGCAACGGAAACCTGACCATCACAGATGAGACCAGCGACACGGGCGAGACCATTACCGCAAAGGATGAAACAGACACCTCCGGAAGCCTGAGGGCAGAGGGAGGAGAGGTCGGTAGAGCTGCTGCTATTGGCGGAAACAGCGGCCAAGCCACGGATAATATCACCATCGAAGGATATGCAACGGTAAAAGCAAACACATTGGGGCACAATGGAGCCGGCATCGGTGGCGGCAATGGCGCAAAAGGCAGCAATATCACCATTCAGGGCCATGCCAATGTTACGGCAAACGGCGGATGGTCCGGAGCCGGTATCGGCGGCGGATCCCAAGGTAATGATGGCGGAGGAGATGCGGAGAACATCATCATTCAGGACTATGCCAAAGTAACTGCTACAGCTTATGATGGCGCGGCCATCGGAAGCGGCAGTGCGCAGTATAGTGTGTGGGGTGATCAAGAGAAGAGTGGCGTGGCCAAAAATATTGTGATCCGTGGCCACGCAATAGTCAATGCAAAGAACGATGGCAGCGGAGCCGCCATTGGCGCTGCCGGAAATGGAAAAGATGCCAGCGCAGAGGTGACCATTGGAACGCCCGGGGCTACAGCAGAGACGGAAGATGTCCATGTCACGGCAATCGGGCACTACGGCTCTGCCATTGGCAATGGCGCAAAAGATACCAAGGTCACCATTCAGGGCCATGTGACCATCCAGACAGCAAGCGACGATAGTAATTCAGTGATTGGAAGTAGCAGAGGAAATGTGGAGGTCAATATAAAGGACAATGCCTCCATCGATCCAGCTCCGAGTGCAGGAATCTCCTCCGATATCGCAGGAGGCTGCGATATCGGCGGCGGGAATCTTCCGGGCAGAGAAGTTGTAGTGAACATTGACGGCGGAAAACACGGAAAAGTTAAGATCGGTGAGAACCATGCAATATTAGGAAGCATCTATGGTGCAATTTCCGGCACCAAGGTCAACATCGGTGACAATGTGCTGCTTAAAATGCTACAATCGGGATGGTCGACGGATGCTAAGTATATCAATGTGAACGGTGCCGAGGCTGAGGTAGGCACAAGAGATAATCCCGGTGCAGGGGGACTTGTAATTGGCGATAATACAGAGCTGTGGTATATCAACAACGGTGATGAACTGCAGAAGATCGTCCATGGCAAGAACCTCTGCAAAAAAAGTCCAAAACAGAACATTACCAAAGAACCCACCTGCACTGAATCGGGCTCTGCAGATTGTACTTGCGACTATGAGCATACGAACGGAGCAGCCCACCCCAGTTGTAACCGCACTTGGACAGATAAGGTTCCTGCTCTGGGCCACCACTGGGTGGACAACGGCAGCGACAGCACCCATATCTGTGACAGAGACAATGTGACGACCAAGGCCCATAGCTACGGCGAGTGGGTCGTCGATACCCCGGCCACCTGCACCACTGCAGGCCAAAAGAAGCGTACCTGCACGGAGTGCGGCCACGTCGAGACGCAGGAGATCCCCGCCCTTGGCCACACTTGGAAGGACAACGGCGACGGCACCCACACCTGCACCAAGTGCGGTGCCACCGAGGGCCAGCCTTTCAACACCAACAGCGCCCTTGAGCTGCGGGTGGTGGACGCTGAGGGCATGAATCAGCCCTTTACCGTGAGCCAGAACGGCACCCTGCGCACCTACACCGGTGCCTACGACACGGCCACCCTTACCGGCGACCTGAACACCCTGTGCTACCTGCAGGACCACGGCGCACAGACCATCCAGTTCGTCACCAACGGCCAGACCAGCAGCTTCGCCATCAGCGACCTGCTGGCACAGGGCAGCGGCAGCGAGGTGTTCTACCTCACCCACCGTGGGGCCGAAGAGCCCACCCTGCTGCTGGTGGAGGCAGACCACAGCGATTTGGTGAAAGACTAACCAACCCCGGAGGCGGAGTTTACCGCATGACCCCGCCACCTCCATATTGCAAGACCCCCGGCACCTTCCGCAGGGTGCCGGGGGTCTCTTTGCGCCGCAGGGCAAAAAAAGGCCCCGGCCTGCCCGGTGGGGGCGAGGCCGGAGCCTTTGCTCATGCTTTGGGGGGTGCTGCCAGACGATCTCAGGCGGCAGTGGAAGAAGCGACCTCAGAGGAAGCAGCCTCAGAAGATGCAGCCTCGCTGGAGACCTCGGAAGCAGCCTCAGAAGATGCAGCCTCGCTTGCAGCCTCGGAGGAAGCGCTGTTCTCCTCGGCCACGGCAGAGGTGGAAGCAGCCTCAGACTGAGCGGCAGCAGAAGCAGCCTCAGAGGTAGAAGCAGCAGTAGAAGAAGAGCTGCCGCAGGCAGTCATGCTGACAGCCAGGACCAGAGCAGCAACGGTAACAGCAACATTCTTGAGTTTCATATCGAAAATCTCCTTACTTTTGAAAAAACAGTTTCGCGGAAGGCTGTACAGGTGAAACCTTTCCGCAAGAAGATATTCTAGTCCGTTTTCGAAAAAAATCAAGCCCTTTTTTGGCAAAGATTCTATTTGCCAGAGAGATTCTACACTTTTGTTATAACTTTTCGATAAAAGTCAAAGATTTTTGACGTTCAAAAATGAAACACTCCGGGCTTTTCCGGAAGAGAAAAGCGTGGTATAATATCGCTAACGCGATATTCTAGTTTTATGCGCAGCGCCTCGCCGCTTGCTCCTGCGGAGCTGCGTGGCAACCGGCGTTGGATGCGCAATTATACCATTTCACTGCGTTCATGGTATAATATCGCTAAGCAGAAATGGATCCCGCAAATCATGCGGATGATATTGAGGTGGAACGATATGGACATCAAAAAAGTGGCAGTTCTGGGAGCCGGTGCGGTCGGCTCCTACGTGATCTGGGGGCTTTCGGCCCGCAGGGACATTGAGCTTGGCGTGGTGGCCGATGGCCCGCGCGGCGAGCGCCTGAAGAAGGATGGCTGTGCCATCAACGGCAAAATCTACCGTCCGGCGGTCTGGACGCCGCAGGAGGCCCATGACGCCGACCTTCTCATCGTCTGCCTGAAATACGGCGCACTGCCCGGCGCACTGGACAGCATCAAAGCCGTCACCGGTCCCCATACCACCATCATGAGCCTGATGAACGGCGTGGACAGCGAGGACATCATTGCCTCTGCCGTGGGTGGGGAGCATCTGCTTTACTCCCTCATCAAAGTGGCGTCCCACAAGGAGGCGGACGGCTTCCATTTTGACCCGGCGACCACCGTTGGCATCATCTTCGGTGAGAAGGAGCTGCCCTGCGGCAGCCCCCGCGTCAAGGCCGTGGAGGCCCTGTTCAGCGGCACAGAGCTGCACTTCCGGGCCACCGACTGCATCCGGGAAGAGATGTGGAGCAAGTTCCGCCTCAACGTCTGCAACAACCTGCCCCAGGCCATCCTCGGCGCAGGCGTAGGCTGCTACCGTGACAGCGTCCATATGAAGGCCATCAGCGACGGCCTCCGCCGTGAGCTGGAAGCCATTGCCGCAGCCAAAGGCATTGATATGCAGAAGGTGGATGCCGTGTCCGGCAAGGGCTGCGCCGTCAAGCCCTCGGCCCGCTACTCGACGCTGCAAGACCTCGACGCCGGACGCAATACCGAAATCGACATGTTCTCGGGTGCGCTCATCCGGATGGGCAAAGAGCTGGGCATCCCGACGCCCTACAATGAGTTTGCGTATCACATGATAAAAGCGCTGGAAGAGAAGAACGACGGCAAGTTTGATTATACAGGCCCGAATCAGGAAATGACATGGGCAAAGTGACAGGAGAAATGCAGATGAATATTACAGTCTATCTGGGGGCCAATGAGGGCAGTGACCCGGCCCTGAAACAGGCGGTGGAGGAACTGGGCCGCTGGATCGGCGAGAGCGGGAACGCGCTGGTCTATGGCGGCTCCCGCAGCGGCCTGATGGGGCGTCTGGCCCACAGCGTTCTGACAGCGGGCGGTGAAGCGACCGGCGTCGAGCCCCAGTTCTTCATCGACTCCGAGGTGCAGTATGACGGCCTGACCAGGCTCATCGTCACGCAGGACATGACCGAGCGCAAGACCAGGATGATAGAGCTGGGCGACGCCTTTATCGCCTTCCCCGGCGGCACCGGCACGCTGGAAGAGATCGCCGAGGTGATGTCCAAGGTCTCGCTGGGACATCTGGACGCGCCCTGCATCCTCTATGACCTCGACGGCTACTATGCCGGCCTGAAAGCTTTGCTGGCCCACATGGTCGAGATGGGGCTGTCCAGCCCCGAGCGGCAGAGCGGCATTTATTTTGTAAAGAATCTGGACGAGATAAAGAGCATCCTGAAAAGGGCATAAGAAAAGCGCTGGAAGCGGTGTAAAGGCTTCCAGCGCTTTTTGTTGTCTGCTTACATGGAGATGACGCCCAGCGCGTTTGCCACCGAGCTGATGAGGATGATGGCTGCGAAGATGGGGCAGAGGTACTTTATCATAAAGTTGAAGATGCGCTTGCGGCGGAAGGGCTTGCCTTCCAGCGTGACCTCTTCCTCGATTTTCTCCACACCGATGACCCGGGACACCAGCAGGCAGGTGGTGATGGCTGCAATGGGCATCATGACGGAGTTGGTGAGGAAATCGAAGAAGTCAAGGAACTGCATCCCAAAGACCGTGAACCGGGCCAGAGGGCCGTAGCCCAGAGCCGACAGACTGCCCAGCACCAGCATGATGATGCCGATGAGGACGGTGGCCTGCTTACGCTCCCAGCCCAGCTCGTCCTCGAAGGTGGAGACGGCGCTTTCCGTCAGGGCGATGGAGCTGGTGACGGCGGCGAAAAGCACCAGCGTGAAGAAGAGGATGCCCACCACGGTTCCGAGGCCCATGCTCTCAAAGACCTTCGGGATGGTGATGAACATGAGGGCCGGGCCGGCCTGCAGGGTGTCCGGGTCGCCGCCCGAGAAGGAGAAGACCGCCGGAATGATCATCAGGCCCGCCATGATGGCAATGGCCGTGTCGAAGATCTCCACGTTCTCGGTGGACTCCTCGATGGAGACATCCTTCTTCATGTAGGAACCGAAGGTGACGAGGATGCCCATTGCGATGGAGAGGGAGTAGAACATCTGCCCCATGGCGGTCACGACGGTCATCCAGGAGAAGTTGGAGAGATTCGGCACGAGGAAATACTTCACGCCCTCCAGCGCACCCGGGCGGGTGACGGAGTAGCCCGCGATGATGACGGACAGCACCACGAGAATGGGCATCATCACCTTGGAGACCCGCTCCACGCCGTTGCGCACGCCTGCAAAGATGATGGCAAGGGTGAAGATGGTAAAGATGACAAAGCATATCTCCGCCGAAGCGCCGCTGGAAATGAAGGCCGAGAAGTAGCCGTCTGTGGCCAGCTCACTGCCGTGGCCGCTGACGTAGTCGGCCAGATACCGGATGACCCAGCCGCCGATGACCGAGTAATAAGGCACGATAAGGATGGGGATGATGGCGTTTATCCAGCCGCCGAAGGAGCGCCCGCCCTTGCGGACGGCGGCGAATGCGCCCACCGGGCTTTTCCTGGTCATCCGGCCCAGCGCCGTCTCGGCCACGATCATGGTGTAGCCGAAGGTGAAGGCGAGGATGATGTAGATGAGCAGGAAAATGCCGCCGCCGTACTTTGCTGCGAGGTAGGGGAAACGCCAGATATTGCCGAGGCCTACCGAAGCGCCTGCCGCCGAGAGGACAAAGCCGATCTTGCCCGAAAAGGCGCTTCGCTTGTGCTGATTTTTGTTCATTGGATTCTCCTCTTTTCACAAATTTGAATAAGTTCAGTGTAGCACTGCCGCAGGTGGGATTCAACAGATTTTCCGATAAAAACCGCGAAATGCATCGAAAGAATCGAACGGCAGCATTAAAAAATAAGCACAGAGGCCCAGAGACCTCTGCGCTTGAAGATGTCAGTCCACTACCGGTACATCCAGCCCGAATTCCAGCGGGCGGAAACGGGGGCAGACATTCTCCGTGATGCAGATGACCGACGCGGCCAGGCGGCTGCCGATCTCACAGGACTGGGCCAGATTCTTGCCGTAGGTCAGGCCGATGACCGTACCGGCAAAGAAGGCGTCGCCTGCGCCGGTGGTGTCGATGACGTCCACCTTCTTGGCGGGTACGACGCCGCACTCGCCGGTGTGCTTGGCGTACACGGCACCCTGACCACCCATGGTCACCACCATGCTGGTCATGTTAGCGCTGTGGACGTTCCGGGCCAGTACCTGAGCCATCTGGCTGGGGGTGAGATGCTCGTAGTCGTCCGAGAAGAGCAGACCGGCCTCCTGCTGGTTGCAGACGAAGCAGTCAATCTGCTGCAGATAGTCGCGGCGCTCCATGGCGATGCTCATGTTGGAGACTGCGGCAAAGACCTTCTTGTTGTATTTCCTGGCATAGCGGAGCACCTGCTTGACCGTGTCTTTCTCCAGGTCCAGCTCGATGGCGATGGCGTCGCAGTCCTTGAAGATCTCGTCGCCCTTCTCCTCCAGCAGGGTGGTCAGCGGGGTGGTGTCAGGGCGCTTGGAGATGGCGGCGTGGACGTCGCCGTCGTTGTCAAAGATGGCCAGCCAGGTACCCATGCCATCAGGGACCTTCTGGATGTACCTGGTGTTGACCTTGTGGTTGTCCAGCTTGTCGATGACGTCCTGGCCCATGCCGGTGTCGTCCACCAGACCCACGAAGGTGGGGCGCAGCTCCACATTGGCGATGTCCTCCGCCACGTTCCGGCTCACACCGCCATGCACCTGTTCAATGCGGCCGGCGTTCCGTCCGCCGGGGATGTAGGTGGAGAGGGGATAGCCCTTGATGTCTACGAAAACTGCGCCGATGACTACGATTCCCATATTTGAAATTCCTTTCCTGAATAAGAACTCTCTTTGACTTCTATCCTGTTTACGCTTCTTCTGCCTTTTGCGCCCGAATATCGTCACCCATAAAGAGGAAGGGGACAAAAGAGGAGAGGCGGCTGGAGATTTTTTCGGTGTAGAGCTTTTCCAGCAGAGCGCCGTCGGTGATGTTGGTGGTGACGATGGTGGGCAGCTTCGCGCCCAGACGGTTGTTCAGCAGACTGTAAAGGGTGCTGATGAGGAAGCTGGAGTTGAACTCGGAACCCAGGTCGTCGAGGATGAGCAGGTCGGCCCCGGCGGCGGTGCGCAGGAGCATCTCTTCCTCCCCGGCGGGGTCGGAGCCGAAGTGCAGGGCCTCGAGCTTTGAGAAGAAGTCGGGGCTGGACACATAGATGACGTCGAAGCCCTTTTCCAGCACCTCTCCGGCAATGGCCAGAGCGGCATGGGTCTTGCCCAGACCGGCGTTGCCGAGGAGCATCAGACTCTCGCTGGTGGTATCGAATTCGTCGGCGTAGCCGCGCAGGTCGTCCAGAAGAGTGGACATATAACTCCGTATCGGCTCGCCGAGGGAGGCGTCCATCCGGGCGGGGTAGTAGCGCAGCTCCATGGTATCGAAGCTGGAAATGGAGAGGCTGGACAGAGCCTCGATCTCCGACCGGCGGAGCTGCTGCATCACCTTGTGGACGCAGCTGCAGGTGCGTCCGTCCACAATGCCGGTGTCTTCGCAGAGCCTGCAGGTGAAGTGCGGCTCCAGTGCGTCGGCGGGACGGCCGCTGGAGGCCAGCAGGTCGGCCAGCTTTTTGCGGGCATCGGTGAGGGCCGCAGCGGCATCGGTGCGGTCCTTGCCCGCCGCACCGGCCAGTGCGCAGCGGATGCCCCGCACCCGCACCTCTTCTTCGGCGTGGCGCAGCCCGGGGACAGCAGCCTCGGCCTCAGCGCGGGCGTCCTCCGCCTTGGCCCGTGCGGTCTGACGACGGCGGGCGACGGTGCGCAGGGCTTCCTGATACAGTTCGTTTTTGGTACGCATAGTGTCTCCTTATGCCGGGGGTCACTCGGACTTTTTCTTGAGGGGGCGGCGGCGGGCAGCGTTCTTGAGGAAGTCGTTGCCGCTGGGGGTCTCGCGGTCCACCCGGATGTTCCGGCTGGCGCCGGCAGCGGCCACCGGAGTGCGCACATCGTGGATATTGCGCAGGCCCTTGGCATTCCAGGTCTTGAGGATGCTGTTCCAGTACCACAGGTCGCGCTTCGGCCCGGCCTGCACAGCGGCCTCCTGCACCATGGCATCGTCGTAGCCGTAGACCTCATACCACCGGGCGATGGCTTTCCGCCCGCCGAGGGTGAGCTCGCTGTCCGGGATGCCCAGCAGGGAAGCAACATACTGTTCCCGGGTCTGGCGGAGGGCCAGCAGCTTGAGGTGGGCGTCGGCCTGTTCGCCGGTCTCCACGCCCTCGGCCCGCCAGACTTTCAGCTCGTGGAGGACGGCGGCCATCGTCCGCTTGCCCCGGCTGGCCACATAGGCCACGCAGAGCATGACGGTCTCGGGGGCAAAGCCCTCCTGTACATAGAGGTTGACCAGCTTTTCCATCTCGCTGTGGGTCAGCGGGCGGGCAAAGCCGGTCTGAGCGCAGTCGATGAGGCTCGAGATCATGGGGTCGGTGCGGCTTGCGGCGGCGATCTCCGCCCAGGTCATGGGGGCAGGAGCAGAGGGCTCTGCTCCCGGCGCGGCGTTCTCGTCGTAGCGCTCGAGAAGCCCCGCACCGGCCCAGAAGGAGAGGGCGCTTTCGGCTGAGATGCGGCTGCGCAGTTTGAGGTCGGCACAAATTTTTTCGGGGTCGGTGACGCCGGTGGCCAGCACATACAGCGCTACCCGGACGTTGTATTCCTCGGCGATGCCCAGCTTGGAAAAGATGAGCTGCGGCACCGGGATGGTGTCGCCCTTGAGCTCTTTGAGACGGTATATCATTTGCTTTCCCCGCTTTCTGCGTCCTCGTCCTTCGGCGGCGGTGACCAGGGCTCACAGTCCAGGATGGAGGGCCGCTGCTTCCAGAGCGCCAGGTCAGCGCTGTAGGCAGAGGACAGATACTCCGCCGCTGCGGCCCGGCCCTCGTCCGTCAGCGGAAAGACCATCTGTCGGCGCAGGGCGGGGTCTGTGCGGTCCAGCGCCCAGGGGTCGGGCCAGATGTCCACCGTGAGGATGGCTTCCTCTTTCTGTGCGCCCTCGCCGCCGTCCGGGTCAGGCACGCTGCGCTTGCCGGGCGAGAGCAGATAGCGCATCCCGTCCTCGCTGCCGCTGTATTGATTCTTGCACTTGAAATAGTGCAGAAGGGGTACAAAAATCATGACGTCCCTCTCAGTTTTAGACTTGCTGAAATGATAAAAGCGCCAATTCTTGACGAATCAGCGCTCTTTTTGTGGAGCAGGATACGGGACTCGAACCCGCCGCCTACTGCTTGGGAAGCAGTCGCTCTACCGGATGAGCTAACCCTGCGTTTACTCATTTATTGTAGCAAAGGACACGGGTTTTGTCAACCGCTTTTTGGCTCGATTTTGGTCGGCAGCAATTCAACTTTTTAATGCAGCAGCAACAGCGTTGAATTGCATATCGCAAAGATGCCGTTTCGATAGGCACTATTTTTGAAAATTGCGATAAACAAAAAAGACCACCGTTCTGCCCGCAGGAAATAAGGGCAGGACAGTGGCCTTTTGAACGGACTGTGAATTACAGCTCAGCCAGAGCGCGCTTGAGGTTCTGGGCGATCTGGTCAGGGCAGCTGGTGGGGCGGGGGCCGCAGGTGGTGCCTTCCATGCGGGCGATGGCGTCCTCAGCCTTCATGCCCTTGAGCAGGCGGCTGATGCCCTTCAGGTTGCCGTTGCAGCCGCCGATGACCTCGATGGACTCGATGGTGTGGTCATCGTTCAGCACGATGTGGGTCTCCTTGGAGCAGGTACCCTTGTTGGGGTAGCTGAAAGACTTGCTCATATTCAAACTTCCTCTCTTTATATCCGACTGACAGGCGAGCAGACTCGCGCAGTATCTTTATTATATCCTTGTCAGACGAGGAAGTCAATGTGACCCGGTCACAGAGTGCCGCTCCGGCGCTTGCGGGCCAGTGCCTCGATGCGCGCGATCTGGTCGTCCTCGGTGACGCAGGCACCCACCGGGTGGGGTTTGCCGTGGTTCGCGCCGTGGAAGTCGCTGCCGCCGGTGACGATGAGGTCATGCTTCTTGCAGAGCTCAGCGCACTCGGCCATATCCTCGGGGCTGTTGCGGGGGTGATGCACCTCGATGCCGTCGATGGCCCCTTCGGCCACCAGTTCCCGCAGCAGAGGCATACTCTTGTACACCGTCGGGTGGGCGAACACCACCACGGCCCCGGCGGCTTTTGCCGTGGCCAGCACCTCCCGCACCGGAGGGTAAGTGGGGGAGTGGAGGCACTTGCCCCGAGGCTCCCAGCCGAACAGTTCGTGATAAAGCCCGGTGTAGATGCCGTCGCACAGGCCCAGCTGCTGCAGCGCCTGCATGATGCCGCTCTTGAAGAGGACGCCGCTGTCCTGCGCATATTCCAGCGCCTGCTCGGTGCGGAACTGGGGGTACAGCGCCTCGATCTCCCGGCAGCTCTGCAGAGCGCACTCGTTGCGGCGCTGGCGCATGATGTCGCAGTGCCGGCGCAGGGCAGGGCAGTCGAGGTCGGGCCAGAAGGTCAGCAGGTGGACGCGGTGGCTACGCTCGAAGTCGTAGCCGGTGAGCTCGGCGGCGGGGATGAGCCGCACGCCGTCCTGCACCGGGTGGTCGTAGGCGTACTGGGCGCTGAGGGTGGTGTCGTGGTCAGAAAGGGCCAGAGCGCTCAGCCCCAGCCGCGCTGCCATCAGGGGCAGGCGGTGGATGGGAACAGAGCCGTCAGAACAGGTGGAATGAGTATGAAGGTCGCCAGCCATAAGTTTACTTTCCCTCGATTTTTACAGATTTCTGCGCCTAGTGTACCACAAAAATCATCGGGGAACAAGGGAGCCTTACACGGCCTTGCCGCCCACCGTGAGCGTGGAAGAACGGATGTGGTGGGTGAGAACGACTTCGGCGTCCTCGCCGCCCATGGCCAGCAGCTCGTCCACCGAGAGGGTGGTGGAGCAGAGGATGGTCTGGAAGGTGATGGTGTCGATGCCCTCAGCCCGCAGCTGACGCAGCGCGGCCAGCGAGACGCGGAAGGAGGCTGTGAACCGTCCGACGCAGACGGTGAGGGTATTGCCGCTCTGGGTGCTCGTGTAGGAGATGCGCTGGCCGTCCTTGTCGGTGACGACGAGGCCCGGGAAGACCGACTCCTGCACAGAGGCGTCCGCAGAGCCGCCGCCGGAAGAGGAAGAAGAGTCCCCGGGGATAACAGGCTCTTCCGGCTCCACAGGACGGGGGATAGAGACCTGCTTGGAATCTCCATTAGCGTTGATGGCGGTGACTTTTGCGCCCGGACCCAGCTTGTCCTTGATGTCGTCGAGGTCAAGCTCATTGCCGCGCTGCGAGAGGGCCTTGCCGTTGGGACTGCCGGCCTTGGCGGTCAGCTCGAGGCTGCCCGACAGATCGATGTCGCTGCTGTAGATGCCGTTACCGACGTCGCTCCCGCTGCCGTTACCGCCGTTGCCGCCAGCGACGTTGACCGTACCGCCGGAGATGGCGACATCGAAGCTGCGGATGCCGTTGCCGCCGGAGAAGTTGCCGCTTCCGCCATCGGCCGTGACGGTACCGCCGGAGATGGTGGTACTGGTGCTGGAGATGCCGTCGCCGCCGGAGCCATCACTGCCCGTGCTATTGCCTCCGGTGGCAGTGACCGTACCGCCGGAGGAGATGGTGACGCCGCCGAAGCTGGAGATGCCGCGGCCGCCGGAGCCGTCTTCGCCGCTGCCGCCTTTGGCCGTGACGGTACCGCCGGAGGAGATGGTGACGCCGCGGTTATTGGTGATGCCGTCGCCGCCGTCGCTGCTGTTTGTGCCGTCGCCGCCAGCGGCGTTGACCGTACCGCCGGAAATGGTGAGGCTGCCGAGGCTGGTGATGCCGCTACCGCCGGAGCCGTTTTTGCCGTCGCCGCCATTGGCGTTGACCGTACCGCCGGAGATGGTGAGGTCTTTGCTGAAGATGCCGCGGCCGCCGGAGCCGTCTGTGCCGCTGCCACCTTGGGCCGTCAGGCTGTCAGTTTCGCCGCCGGAGATGGTGAGGCTGCCGCTGCTGGAGATGCCGCTGAGGCCATAGCTGCCGTTGTCGCTGATACCACCGGTGAGATGGTTGTCGCCATCCAGCTCAATCGTGGTATTGCCGCTGCCGGTCACGCTCACGGCGGCCTTGCCGCCAGTAGCCTCGATGTTCACATCCTTGAGTGTGACCTCGACCTTGTCGTTCTTGTCCTCGGCGTTGATGGTCACGGTGTTGGAAGAAGCGTTCTTCTCACGATTTGTGATGACGGTGTCCTTGTCGTTGTTAACCGTCTCTTTGCCGGTCTGCGTCACCTTGTTGGTGCCAGTCTCGGTACCTGCCGAGATGACGATGTCACCATCCTCGATGTACCATTCCTTTGCAAAGGCCGGGGCGGCAAGGGTGGTGAGCATTGCAGCGGTCAGGACAAGCGCTGCTGCCCGCTGAGAGGCCGGACGGGGCGAATAAATACCCCCCCCCCCGTATGGAGAGGCCGACCCAGAACACGCATCGCAAGCTTACGATAAGACAACATACAAAAACCTCCTTTGAATGGTGAAAAGAAATGGTGAAACCGTAGAATATCGGGTTACTTTGAATATACCGCATCTGCGGAAAAAAATCAATAAAACCTGCGCGAATCGCCCTGTTTCCTGCGTGAATGACAAAAAACTATGAAAAACGCCGGGTTTTGCTTTTCTGCACAAGGCATGGTATACTGGGAAAGGAAAAACCCGCCGACCCGGCGGGAAAAAGGAGAAACGGAAACATGAAAACGAAATTTGGCATCGTGGGCTGCGGTTTCCTCGGCAATATCGTGGCCGATGCGTGGAAGAAGGGCCTGCTGGAAGACTACGAGCTGGTGGGCGTCACCAGCCGCACCTTCGCTTCGGCAGAGAAGACGGCGGCAGGCGTGGGTTGTGCGGCCTGCGCGGACGTGGACGCTCTGCTGGCGCTGGAGCCGGAGTACATCGTGGAAGCCGCTTCGGTGGAAGCGGTGCGGGCCATGGCCGTTCCGGTGCTGCGCCGGGGCGTGAATCTCGTGGTGCTGTCCATCGGTGCATTCGCCGACCTCACATTTTATGAAGAGGTCAAGCAGGCGGCCCGGGAGGGCGGGGCCAAGGTGCATCTTGCCAGCGGCGCCATCGGCGGCTTCGATGTGCTGCAGACCGTCACCCTCATGGCTGAGGCCCTGATGCAGGATAGTGCGGTTGGGTGACTCAAGAGAAAGAAAAAAGAGACCTCATCTCGTCAAAAAACTAAATCATAAAAGCATCAAAGAGGGCATTCAAATGAAACAAAATCGAATTTTTGACCAGAATAGTTCTCAAAAAGCACGTTCTTGGCACTATAATATGGACACCAACCGAGCGGAAGCCCAGTTCGCTGATGGCTCTGCCATTGCCATTGACTGCCTTGCCATCGAGGACGAATACGGCAATACCCCGGCACAGCGAGCTGAACTTGATTGGCTACTATACAACAAGCCCTTGGAGTGCGTCCAGCTTGTGCTGAGTGGTGAGATTGAGCATTATCTCTCACTTGGCTGTGACCATGGCAAACTGAAAGACTAACCTCTAAATAGGCCAAACAACCCGCTACTTGCAGTCGCTGCAAATGGCGGGTTGTTTGCTTATTTTAAGTTTTTCCTTTGCTCATAGTAGTGCAAAATCAATGTAGTGCAAAATCAATGGCCCAACGGTCAAAGAAATCACAAATATCAGGCAAATCTACTGGTTTCTTATAAATGTCATTCTAAAATTCAATGGATTTTGCTATTTCTAGCACTTGTTTTTTCGACACGAAAGTCGATTTAACCCTATATTTTATGTATCTCTCGATGATTTCAAGTTTGCCATTTTGGGGGCTTGATTATTGAGAAAATTCTAAATTCCAAAAAGGTCTATCATTTTCATCAATCGCATCGTTATTGAGAATAAGCACTGCACCACCACTTAACAGAGGAGGCAGCTGTAAATAGCTTATATTATTTATTGAGAAAATGAAACGCTATTGCAACAGTTGAATACTGTATATTTTATCAAATTGATACGGATCTGATAGCAACACCTTACCGTTTGATATCACAAGAATGCTTTCGCCTTCTTTAAGATACGACAACTGAAGATTTCCTTTCAAGTAGTTTGATACGCCATAAATTATATAATTGTCATCCGTATCATATAATTGATTTTTTGCAGTCGCATAAATACAATTGTTCTTCAGGTCAACTTCTTCAATTATAAGTTCCGATTTTTTTCTTCCGAATGTATTCGATTGAAATAGAATGCAGAGAACCACTGCCACAAATGCTATGCCAACCATAATCTTCCGTTTGCATTTCATTTTATCAACCTCTGTATGAAAGGAACAGCGTATAAAGCGATTGTGTTATTCTCAATGCCCCTGTATAAGAAGTTGGATATGAAGAACCATCAATTGTGCTTCCATCTTTATGGATTCCGATAGCTACATACCCAGCTCCAGAAATATATTCTACAAGAGGACCACCACTAAAGCCACCTGTCAAATCCCAATCGCCCTTGAGATATTTTGAAGTCTGACTTCTAATATACCCAGAAGATTTACACATCCGATATCTCGCATCGGCACCATTTATTTGGCTCGGATAGCCATAAGCATACACCAACTGTGATGATGAATAATTGCTAGACTGCCAATGTAACCCAAGCCATCCCGTTTTCGTTCCTAAATTATTCTTGAGCGTAATAATCGCCCAATCCTCCGAACTTGTTCCAGCAAGATAAGAATCACTAACAATCATCGAACTTGCCGATACATTTTCGCTTCCAAAAGGTTTACTATTATCAGATCGAGCAGGTGCGACATTTACCGACTTAACGTAGGCTTTTTCCTTTATACTGTATAGATTATGTGCTGCTGTTGCAAGTGCATTAGGCCCAATCATAAATCCAGAACCATAATTTGTCCCTCCATTATTGGTCGTTATCTGTAGGCATACCGTACTACAATATGGTGTTGCCGTTGGATTATCAACAACAGTGATATCATTGCTTCCGATAATCGCATACAGATCGGATAGATCAATATCCGAAATCTTTCCATTTGGAAAATAGCCTGCAGTTGTCTCTCCATCCGTGAAGGAATTGGTTTCAACTATAATTTCCTCTATAGATTCTTCTTTTGTATCAAAATCGTATCTATGGTATCTCTCGATATGAGATTTGCTTCCATCACTTTGATTATCTGCAAAAGCAGTCAGCCCAGAGTTAAGCTCCATTGAAGAAAGAGCCACAATCCCACTTGCTTTCAAAAAAATTCTACGAGATATTTTTTCACTAGCTATTTTAATTTTCCTTCTTTACTTTTAGAGTATACACAAGATTTCTTATACATCAGTTGCTCTGCATTGGAAACACCTCCGTAAAATTTTTCATACGTTAGAGCCATCCTTATTTTAGATTTCAACTTTTACTTTCGCAAAAAAATAAATACCACTGATTTTTTATCCAATAGCCGTGCTAAGATTTATCTCTATGGGATTCAACACATGCGTCTGCTGGCACAACCAAGCCCAATTGTTCACTGTAGTAGTAAACAAGTCGTCATAGTTGTTGTCATATGCAAAATCAAATGTGTCATGAACGGTAATCAAGTAATACATTATAGAATTACCAATCATGAAGCCTGTTCCAGAGGTGCTTACCCTATGCAATGCATAGAATAAATCTGCATTATCAGACTTTTGAATTGTAAAAGACCAACTTCCTCCACTAAAATCTTTCAAGCCACTATTAAGTACTTTGTTTTTATAATTATTAAAAACTGTTGTCGTGTTTAACTTGTCAAGCAATGGCGTCGAAGAATCCGTCACACTCTCAGAATAGTCAATATTATATACAGAGAATTCAACCATAAGAGCCGCACATTCATATCCCTTATCCCGTGCAATTTGCGCAGCTGCCAACCATGCAAGCTGTGTATTATTTAACAAATTTCCAGATGCACGTGTTTGATCTTCATCTTTCATCTTATCGATAAACTTATTTAATTCATCTATCGACATTCCCGAAAAATCAACATGATACTTATCATTCATGCTTTGAATAACAGGATTGCTAGCTTTACGGCTGCTTATGTTAGCAGCATAAGACACAGTATTTATCGAAAACAAAAAACACACTGAAAGAATTAATGATACGAACCTCTTCATAACGAACCTCCTTAAATTCTGTACTCTACTATATAAATTGTGTGCTTCTCATCATCCCAGACAACGAGACTAAAATTCACATCTTCAGAATGTAAAAGCAATGTATTCATTTCGGCTTCCGAGCGTAGTTCCTTATGCTGACTATTATCATAAAGAAAAAAATTTCCACTTGCAATTTCAGGAATCACAAAATCTAATCCAAAATATGACGACACATTTTTTAATATAGAAGATATGGTTGGAGAATCATTAATTTTCTCCCATGAATCGAGTTGATGAATAATTTTGGCTGCATCCACATCGTAGTATACCGCTAACATTATCCCATCATTTTGCAATCCGCCATAAGCCTCATATATCAACGATTCAGAGTATGTTGCTTTTCCAATTTTGAATTGTTTCAAATAATCTCGTTTTTCATATTTGCTTTTTCTTCCAAGCATAAAGCCCAAAAGCAAGCACAGTGCGACTATAGCTAGGTATCGGATAACTCGCGTTGGTCTCGCCTTTATAATTACCTCACACCTTTCTAACTTGCTGAAATATATAACAAACTCCACTTATCTACTGGTACTTCCGGTAATGGTTTCGCTCCGTCCATCGGAATAGCTAAAGGTCGCAGAATACTCAAGCCTATAAGATTTTCCGGGCTTAGTGTTAAAGCTACTGCTCACCATGCAGGTTGAGGTCGTGCTGCTGTTTGAGCAGCTACTTACTTTTTGCCATGTTCCAATTGTCCCCTTTTCATAGAGAACGCCTGAAACGCTGATTTTCTTTACTCCAGTTCGAGTCTGGGCATCAACCTGATAGTATGTTTGGTAAATAGATCCGTTGACCGTACTATCGCCTACATACCGTTCAGACTTTTCAGCGGCCATTGCGGTGCAGGCAAAGCTCAAGAGAATCACCGCTGAAACAACAATGGACAACAAACGCTTTTTCGACATAGACATACACCTCCGTTTTTTTGCTCCCATCAAGAGCCTTTGTATAATCAACGCAATTCGCATTCGCTTCGTTTCAATTTTCAGGAGAAAATTTTTCAAATTTTCCATCTTTGTAAGTTCAGACAAAAAGAAAGCCAGACATTTGTGAACTCTCACAAGTGTCCAGCTTTCTTAACGGATACCTTCCGCAATTTTCATAATCTCATCGTATGGAATGTTTCCCATAACGGTATGTGTAATCCCCCGATGTTCCCAACTTAGAGTATAAACATTCTTTCCATGTTCATCCGTACTGGTTCCAAGTACACCATCTGCTTCTCCGACCTTTACGGTTTCGTACACTGTATGCTCATTATCAAACAGGGACTGCTGCCCTGGCTGGATAATTGAGCAACGGACTGTGTAGCTTTCCTCTGTTTCTTTTGACGAGTAAACATGTAAAAAGTTTTCTGCTCGCTCAAATTTCTGCACATCGTCCATTTCAAAGCCGTTCGGCACATAATGGTCGCTGTATCCATCCGGGAGCCACTCCAGCGGTTCGCCATCCACCTGATAAGTCAGCTGCATCTCAATGGGCAGAAATTTTTGAATCATCGTATAGACTGCCCTGCGGAAATCAGCGCTGACCGCAAGAGCACCAACCGTCAGCATTACGAGTGTCAATGCCGCAATTAGTACTCGTTTCAACACTGGGTGGTGCTTTTTCTTCTTTAAGGCCTCTGTCATTCGTTCGTCCCATTGGGACGTATCTGGGTAGATTTCCTCAAACTGCTTTGGCGTTGGAAGCGAATCCAGTTCTCTTTGCGCATCTGCACGAAGTGCCATCATCAAAGCCGCATCAAATGAAATGTCTGTCCGCTCACTCATGGCTGTTCATCTCCTTCCATAATAGTTTTCGTCCTCGAAAGAGCCGTGTTCGTACCACTTCATCCGTTAATCCCAGCGATTTTGCAATCTCACGGTTTGTATATCCCATTGCCAAAAGGCGTAGCGGATCACGGTACATCGGTTTCATTTGGCCAATCAGTTCTGTTAGACGTTCAATGTTATCGGTGCTAACTGCTGCATCATCCGGCACCGGAGCGGCATCTGGTTCGTTTGGGACATCTTCCAGCAATTCTTCTCGTTGTTTGCGAAGCATATCATATGCACGGCTTCTACTACAACTAACGAGATAAGCAGCGAGTTCGTGACAGTTTTCTCGATGAATTTTAGAAAAATTTTTTGCAACGTACAAAAATACCTCTTGTAGCACATCCTCTGCCAGATACGAATCATCCATGATTTTGTAAGCGGTATGGTAAACCAGCCGTTTGTATGTATTGTACACCTCGGTAAAATCTTCTTCAAAGTTTCGATCATCAAGCACACTTAGATATAACGCAAGCAACGCAGTCACCTCTATTCACATTGATTGTGTGTAGTGTACCACGAACCAATAAAAATGTCGAATACAACCAACTTTTGAAAAGGAGCGTGATGCCATTGACCCAACCGAAAACCGATCTCGCCTATCTCCGCAGCGAGAAAGCCAAAGCAGAACAGCAGCTGCGCTACTACCAGCACCGGGAGAAAATTCTGGAACACCAGATACCGGAGCTGACCCGCAAGGCCCGTGTGCATCGGCTGTGTACCCGTGCCGGAATGCTGGAAAGTTTTCTGATTGCGCCGGAAGAACTCACCAACGATCAGGTGATGGAGCTGCTGAAAATTGCGTTCCGTCAGCCGGAAGTTGCGCTGGCTCTTGCAAAGATGATTCACGACCTGCACGAAAGCCGCAGCGTTCCGCACCCTTTAGAATAAAGGGCGCAATTATACACCGTTCCGGTGAAATTGCGGTCTTGCAGACGGCTCGATGAAATCGAAGCTGGCGTTTGTGCGCCAGCCCGATTCCATCCCAAGGAAAACTGCATTTTCCTTGCGCTGCTTTGCAGCTATCCTTTTGCGGCTCCCGCCTGAGATCGAAGCGCATGGCACTCCGTTCTAAGGCGGCGAGCAAAACCGAATACAATTCCAGACCGTTCACCAAGAGCAATCTTGCTGGGCGGTCTTTTTGTTTGGGGGTGATGCCTATTCCGTGTCCGCATTTCAAAATTACCATCGTCAAGCGCAGCCAAGGGCAGTCCGCTGTTGCCGGGGCCGCTTACCAAAGCGGCGAACGGCTGTTCAGCGAGTACGACCAGAGAACAAAATTCTACAACAAGAAGAAAGAGCTTGTCCACGCTGAGATCATGCTGCCATCCTATGCGCCGCCCGGATATGCAGACCGGGCGACCCTCTGGAACGCCGTAGAAGCTGTGGAGAACCAGTGGAACTCCCAGCTTGCCCGGCGCATCGTGCTGGCGTTCCCGGTGGAGGTGCCGAAGGAGCAGTATTTGTCCATGATAAAAGAGTTTTGTCAGGAGCAGTTTGTTTCCAAAGGGATGATTGCCGACTTTGCCATCCACGACAAGGGAGATGGAAACCCACACGCTCACATTCTGCTGACGCTCCGGGCAATAGATGAACACGGCAAGTGGCTCCCGAAAGCCAGAAAGGTGTACGACCTTGACGAGAACGGTGAGCGCATCCGGCTCGCTTCCGGCAACTGGAAGTGCCACAAGGAAAACACGGTGGACTGGAACGACCAGAAGTATGCCGAGGTCTGGCGGCATGGCTGGGAGACCATTACCAACCGCTATTTGGAAGCGGCTGGCCGCCCGGAACGTGTTGACCTGCGCTCCTTTGAGCGACAGGGCATCCAGCAGATACCGACCGTGCATCTCGGTCCCGCCGCACACCAGATGGAAAAGCGTGGAGTGGAAACTTTTCTCGGCAACCTGAACCGGGATATTCGCGCCGCCAATAGCCTGATGCAGTCCATCCGCAGTGCGATTCGTGGGCTGCAACGCTGGATCGCAGACCTGAATGAAAAGAAGCAGATTCTTTTGGATGCACTGGAACAAGCCAAGGAGCCAATGCTGTCCGACCTGCTGGTGGATTACTTCAACCTCCGCAACGAGCAGCGCAGCGATTGGTCTGGCAAGGCAAAACTGAAATGCACTGTCCGAGACTTTGAGGAAGTCAAACGGGCGGTGGACTATCTGAAAGCCCATTCTCTGAACACCATCGAGGATCTGGATACCGCAATTTCTAACCTGAACCAGACCGCCGCCCCTCTCCGTAGGCAGTTGAAGCAGAACGAAAACCGTATGCGGGCAATCGCCCAGATCAAGGATGCTGCCGCCGCCCATGCCAAGCTGAAGCCCATCCACGACACCTTTATCAAGAAGAACTTCAAGTTGACCAAGGACGCTTATGCCGCCCAGCACAAAGAGGAGCTGGACACCTTTAATAAAGCTGTCCGCACTCTGATGAAACTGAACGGCAGCACAGCGGTAGATTTTTCGGCATTGGATGCCGAATTTTCTGCGCTGCAATCCGGCAGCGCAGAACTGCGTACCAAACTGGAAACCTTGCAGCCGGATGTCTCTGCCCTGAAAAATATCCGCAAGTATATCGACATGGTGCTGAATAAGCAGCAGCTTTCCACACCGGGCGGCAAGCCCCCGGAGAAGGAATCGGTGCTGAAACAGCTGGAGCAGCTTCAGCAGAAAAAGTCCAACTACAAAACGATTTCTACCACCCCAAACCGCGAAGAATCGCTCTAAACGATCTTTCTGTCACCGATATGCCGTTGCAATCAGTGGCAGAAGTACATAATTCATTTGTTTTTTGCTGGCTTTTGGCTATTCTCGCTGGCTAGTGAGTAGAGGCGTACTTTTAAGGCAGAAATTTTCTCCAACACCCCCCATTTTAGGCCACTTTTTCTGTTAATAGTAGAAGCGCCTCTTTGAAAGCCGGTCATTTGTGACCTTTTTGTTAATTCTCAAAAAGATGGTTGTCTTTGGGCTGTTTTCGTTGCCTACCTATTGAGAGGATTTTTTCAAAAGCGGAGATTTGGTCTCAAGAATTACAATTCAATTACAAGTTTCTCACCAATGCTACGAAACAGGCGTTCTCGATGCCTACCAAGTGTAGGGCATCTTTTTCAAGACCATTCTCGGACTATTATGACGTTTTGTTTACAAAATTGCTTGCAATGCTACGAAATGGCCTTTTTCATCGGCTACCAAGTAGAAGGATGTTTTTCGTCCGTCAAAGTCCAGAAATCTTCCATATGTTCCTTGACAAGTGAATAGTTCAATCGTCCGGTACTTCACAAAAGGTACTTCTGTAACTCGCAGCCCGGTCATAACGAAGACGGGGTGGCTGAAATGCCAATGGTGCGGTGCAAGCCCGCCGCCGGACGATTCCCCACTCCTAGGGAAGTCGAGGACCAATATGGGAGACCTTAACTTATTAACGCAGTTGAGCACTTGTTTCGTGCTTTTCTGCGACTGGAGAATTGGAACCCTCCAATTCTCGTTACATACTCTTTGTTCCTGATTTCTGCTTCAGCTGGAGGTGATCAACATTTCAGAATATCTTACCACGCAAACTCCGCTGCCGCCGTTTCTCCCATACCCACGCTTCCTTTTGGAACTTGACCTGAGCCAGACTGCAAAAATGACTTATGTGCTGCTGCTCGACCGTGCCACGCTCTCGCAGAAAAATCTCTGGATAGATGAACGTGGTTTCGTGTTTGTCATTTTTACGATTTGCTCTTTGGCTGAGCAGCTAGGGCGCAGCACTGTCAGTGTTTCCAGTGCGCTTAAGGAATTGGACGCTGCGGGATTGATTGAGCGCAGACGAACGCGGTTTTCTTCGCCCAATCACATCTTTGTGAAAATTCCAAATGTTGAATAGTTCTGCGTTTTTCACGATTCAAGAACCGCCAAAATCACGATTCTGTGATGCAGATTCTTAATGGCATCCGCAAAAGATATTTTTCCTATGCAGTATAGCAGCCTTTAAGACTGTATCAAAGAAAACTTTCACCTAACCAACGTAATAAAACAAAAAGAGAAAAACGAATAGAATCCATCCATTCCTTTCCGTATTTGCACCACATGAATGAGGAGGTCTGCCCTTGAACAAAGAAAAATCTGAGAAGAAGCCCACCACACGCAAACGTGCGCCGAGAAGTCCGAAGTCCGTGCGCCTGATCGTGGAACGCCATTATATCGGCAATGTGCCGATGAATACGCTTTTTCAGCGGCTTGCGGAAGAAGAAATTCGTAAAACTGCCGAATCGTATCTCGCCGCTGGCTAATTGGACGTTTTACTGCGGAAAAGGGCTTGCATCATCACGCAGCATCCGCTACAATGTGATTGATGAGGTCTCTTTTCCATTATGGAGGTACACATGGAAAAGGACAAAAAAGTAACTGCTTTATACTGCCGGCTGTCAAAAGATGACGGTTCAAACAGCGAAAGCCTGAGCATCCGCACTCAAAAGGCGATGCTTATGGAGTATGCCACACGCAACGGTTTCGGGAATTGCCAGTACTATGTTGATGATGGTTACAGCGGTACGAACTCTGACCGCCCTGCCTTTCAGGAACTTCTGGATGATATCCGGGAAGGAAAGGTGGCAACAGTCATTACCAAAGACCAGTCCCGACTTGGACGCAACCACATCGAAACCGGAACGTATATGGAAATCTTCTTTCCTGAACACGGTGTCCGCTATATTGCAATCAACGATGGTTATGATTCCAACGAGCAATCTCAGATGGATATTGCCCCGTTCCGAAACATCATCAATGAAATGTACGCCAAAGACACTTCCCGAAAAATCAAGAGTGCCCTTCGGACACGCAAGAAAAGCGGAAAGTATATCTCCAGCGGCGCACCGTTTGGCTACCAGAAAGACCCTGCCGACCACAATCACCTTGTGATCGACCCGAACACCGCCCCCGTTGTTGAGTATATCTATTCAATGGCAGAGGAAGGGCTGGGGCTTCACCGCATCGCCAAGCGGCTCCACGATGAAAAAGTCTTGAAGCCGTGTTACTACAAGAAAGAGATGTTTGGCCGCTTTATTGATGATGAAAAGATGTATGATTGGGACAGTGCCTATATCAGTCAGGTTCTGCACAGCCCAGTCTACGCCGGACACATCATCTACGAAGCCAAGCCCACCGTGTCCATGAAATCCAAAAAGCGGCGTTATATTCCGTTTGAAGAACGCGCTATCGTTCCGAATACACATGAAGCAATCATCCCACAAGACCGTTGGGAGAACGTGCAGCGAATCCTTTACAGCCGTTCCAGTAGTTTTATGTGCGATAAGACCGACTACGACAATATCTTCAAAGGCATCGTCCGCTGTGCAGACTGCGGCAGAACGATGTTAGTCAAGGTCGAGCACAGGCGCAAACGTAACAGTGTTCTGGATCAGACCTTTTATTGTTGCAGCACTTATCGGAAATATGGTGCGAAAGCCTGTGACTCGCATAATTTGGAAGCCCGTGTTCTGCATGAAGCTGTCTTTGCGGACATTCAGGCACACGCAAAGGCCGCTGTGAGCAATCGGGAAGCCCTTGTGAAGAAGATTGCAAATCAGATGCACCTCCGGGTGTCCTCTGACCGGGCGCAGCACAAACGGGATTTGAAGCAGTGTAAAGCACGAATCGCAGAAATCGAAGACCTGTATGCAAAACTTTATGAGGACGTATCAAAGGGACTTCTCCCGGAGAAACGTTTTCAAATGCTTGCAGATCGCTACGACAAAGAACAGGCTGAACTGACCGAGAAGATTGAGCAGTACGAGCGGGAAGGCCGTGCTGAACACGATCAGCTGGACAAGATTCAGGATTTTATTGATGAAGTCAGCAAGTACGCTGGTATCACCGAACTGAACTATAAGATTCTGCATCAGCTGATTGACAAGATTCTGGTATCCAGAGCGGAAAAGGTCGATGGCGAATACGTCCAGAAAATCCAGATTTTCTACCGCTTTATCGGCCCATTGGATGCCATCGAGTAACAAAGTCAGAAAAGTCACCTCCGAGAACTATCCTACAGAAGCTGGACGAGAAGGCCGGCATCGAGACCCACACCGGTGCGAAGGGCTTCCGCAACACCCCCGTCTGGGCCGACCATCTGCTGACCGACACCGAGAAGACCACCGTCTTCACCGGCAGCGCCAAGGAAGCCATCGCAACCTTCCCGCGCCGGGTCAATGTCGCTGTGGCCACCTCACTGGCCACCACCGGCCCTGACATCACCGGCGTGACCATGCACTCCGTACCCGGCTGGGTGGGCGACGACCACTGCATCACTGCCGAGATCGAGGGCGTGAAGGCCGTGGTGGACATCTGCTCGTCCACCAGCGCCATCGCCGGTTGGAGCGCCGTGGCGCTTCTGCGCAACCTCGCCTCGCCGGTCTGCTTCTATTAAAAAGGAGGGAGTCTCATGTTCAAGAAACTGGTGGCCATCGAGCCGGTCAGCCTCATCCCCACAGCAGAGGAGGCGCTGCATCAGTACGCCGAGCAGGTCGAGCTTTACCGCGACATTCCCGCCGACGACGAGGAGATCGTCCGCCGCATCGGAGACGCCGACGCGGCGCTGCTGAGCTATACCTCCCGCATGGGCAAAAACATCATCGAGCGCTGCCCGAACCTGCGCTACATCGGGATGTGCTGCAGCCTCTACTCGGAAGAAAGCGCCAATGTGGACATCGCCTTTGCCCGGGAAAAGGGCATCAAGGTGCTGGGCATCCGGGACTACGGCGACCGCGGCGTGGTGGAGTACGTCCTCCACGAGCTGACCGGCCTGCTCCACGGCTTCGGGATGCCGATGCTCCACGACGAGCCGGTGGAGATTTACGGCCTCAAGGTGGGTATCGTGGGTCTGGGCGTTTCGGGCCGGATGATCGCCGATGCACTGGCCTTCCTCGGCGCGGACATCTCCTACTACAGCCGCAGCCATAAGCCCGACGCCGAGGCCGCAGGCATGAAGTATAAGCCGTTGGACACTCTGCTCCGGGAGAGCGAAGTGGTCTTCACCTGTCTGAACAAGAATGTCCTGCTCCTGGGTGAGCCGGAGTTCGAGGCGCTGGGGGAGGGGAAAGTCCTTTTCAATACCTCCATCGGCCCCGGCTTTGACTCCGCCGCGCTGGAAAAGTGGCTGGATAAGCCCGGCACCCACTTCTTCTGTGATACCTACGCCGCCGCAGGCCCCGTCAGTGAGGGCTTCTTCCGGCGGCCCAATGTCCACAGCCCGGGAGTCTCGGCAGGCCGCACCAGGCAGGCTTTCGTTCTGCTGAGCCAGAAGGTGCTGGCGAACATCGAGACGGCGCTGGGAGAATAAGCTATAACTTTTGAAAAGCCGCTGCATGGGAGACTGTGCGGCGGCTTTTTTCGTCGCTTGCTGTTCCTGCGCAGCCATGTTATACTGGAACTATAAACATCGAACGAGGCGAAAAATGAAATCATCCGATGAATCAATACGAAGGGTGGTGTAAAATAATGGCTTCCAGCAAAGAATATCTCCATTTCATTTTGGAACAGTTATCCGCTTTGGAGGATATTTCTTATCGCTCTATGATGGGAGAATATATCCTCTATTATCGCGGTAAAATCGTCGGCGGAATCTATGATGACAGATTGCTTGTAAAGAAAACAAGATCTGCTTTGGAATGTATGCCTGCGGCGGTTTGTGATTTTCCGTATGAAGGAGCAAAAGAAATGCTGTTGGTGGAGGAGGTTGACAACAAAGAATTTCTCACAAAACTGTTTGAGGCGATGTACAAGGAATTGCCGCTGCCAAAATCAAGGCGAAGGAAGGAGGCTTGATACTTTCAGCACACGTTCATAGGACCCCAAAATCCGAATTTTACGGTACAAAAACATAAGGAGAACTTTTTGAAACATACAACATTTGCACTGGAGCTTGTGGGCTGACCGGGAGGTCTGGCAAATACCACAAGCCACTCCTCCCGAAGACGAACAGACACAATTCTTCAGGAGGACATTACCATGAATCGTGAAAATAAACGTAAGACCTTTGAAAAAGGTTACTATAAGACCCACGCCTGCAACGATACCTTTATCTGCAAAGTCTGCGGACGGGTCTGCACCCCGCAAAATGCCGGGAGCGACCACCGCAACCATTGCCCCAACTGCCTGTCCAGTCTTCATGTGGACGAAGAACCCGGCGACCGTGCCTCCGACTGCGGCGGCATCATGGAGCCGGTGGCGGTCTGGGTACGCAAAGGCGGCGAGTGGGCGATCATCCACCGCTGCAAACGCTGCGGAAAACTCAGTTCCAACCGGGTGGCGGCAGACGACAACCCCATGAAGCTCATGAGCATTGCCATGAAGCCCCTGTGTTCTCCGCCGTTCCCGCTGGACTATCTTGAGGAAATGACCGCCTTGATGGGCGGCGATGGACGGATGCGGTAAGCCGCAGCCAAAAACGAAAAGGTCGCTGTGTCGGAGAAGGCATGAAAAAGAACAAAGATAGGGGAGAGCGCTTCGATGGACTATATCAGAGTTACCAAAGAAAACATCGACAGGGAACACATCTGTTGTGCCATGTCCGGCAAACAGAGCCTTGCCAAGAAAGAATGGCTCAAGCAGCGCTTTGAGGAGGGACTTGTTTTTTACCGCAGTGCAGAGCGCGGCAAATGCTTTATCGAGTACATCCCGGCAGAAAACGCATGGGTACCCATTGATGCAGCAGGCTGGCTTTATATCAACTGTCTGTGGGTCTCCGGTTCCTTGAAAGGTCACGGCTATTCCAGCGATCTGCTGGAAGAATGCCTTCGGGATGCCAAGGCGCAGGGCAAAAACGGCGTTTGCATTCTGTGTGCCGAGGGGCGCAAACGGGAGTTTCTCGCCGACCCCAAGTTTTTGACCCATAAGGGCTTCAAGGTCTCAGACATCTCCGATTGCGGCATCAACCTCATGTATCTGCCCCTTGCAGAGAATGCCCGGCCGCCAAAATTCAAGGACTGTGCCAAGCATCCCAAGGTGGAGGAAAACGGCTTTGTCCTCTACTATACCGACCAGTGTCCCTACACCTATTATTGGGTGCCAAAGGTGCAGGAGGCTGCAAAGGAACATGGGATCCCGTTCAGAGCCGTTCACATCACCGAGAAAGAGACGGCCCAGAATGTGCCTGCACCTGTCACAACCTATGCTTTGTTCCGGGATGGCAAATTTGTGACCCAGAGCATCCAGTCGGACAAGAAATTCTTGAAATTGGCGGCAGAATAATTGAATCAAGCAAGACGCCAGACGCTCAGACGCAGTGCAGTCCATAGAATTGGGGTGCGCTGCGTTTTTTGGAGGATTTTATATGGAAGAAATTGTTGTATATGTTCACGGAAAGGGCGGTTCGGCACAAGAGGCCGAGCATTATAAAGCCCTATTCCCTGACTGTGAAGTAATTGGTTTTGACTACCACGCACAATCTCCATGGGAAGCCACGGAGGAATTTTCCGGATTTTTTACGGCAGTGCGGAAACGCTGCGAAAAGCTCACACTGGTGGCAAATAGCATTGGTGCGTTTTTATCTTTGTCCTCGTTGAATGATAAATTGGTGGATACCGCTTATTTTATTTCTCCAGTAGTCGATATGGAGCAACTGATTTGCAACATGATGCAATGGGCTGACGTCTCCGAAGCAGAACTTGCAGAGAAACTGGAAATTCCCACAACATTTGGAGAAACGCTGTCGTGGAAATATCTCTGCTATGTTCGGGAGCATCCGGTTTCATGGGAAATCCCTACCCGCATTTTGTATGGGGAAAAGGATGCTCTGACCTCCATGGAAACCATAAAAGCCTTTGCGGAAAAGAACAACGCAGAGCTGACCGTTATGCCGGGCGGAGAGCATTGGTTTCATACGAAAGAGCAGATGCAATTTTTAGATAACTGGATAAAGAATAGGAGACCCTGCAAAGAAACAGAAAATAAGGACGGCCTCGCTTCTCCTGCTTATAGTTCTGGGAACTAAGCTGGTAGCTTGCCCTGCCTGCAGCAGGGCAGTGCTGTTCGAATCCGTCCAGGTCCCAAAGCCAGCGTGTGACTTATATGTACGCAAAAGAAAAGCAGCAGCGTTAAAATTACGCTGCTGCTAAAAGTGGACCTAGAGGGATTCGAACCCTTGACCTCTCGGATGCGAACCGAACGCTCTCCCAACTGAGCTATAGGCCCATATTTGTTTTTCGGAACGAGAACAGTGTAACTCTTTTAGAAGGATTTGTCAAGGACTTTTCACTCAGGCGGCCTGCGGGGAATGGCCGGGTGGATCTGCCGCGCCGTTTCTTATAAAAACGGCAGATCCTTTCGTAAAAATAACAGTGGCTCTCAGAGAAAAAGCGTGCTACAATAATGCTGAGACTTCTGTACATAAAAAGTCTATCACCCAAAGTCAGGAGGACAACGATTATGGAATTTACTAAGGTCGTTGCAGAGCGTTATTCCTGCAAGAATTTCAGCACACGTAAGGTAGAAGCCGAGAAGCTGACGGAGATCCTGGAAGCGGGTCGGCTGGCCCCGACCGCCAAGAATTTTCAGGAGCAGCGCATCTATGTGCTGCAGTCGGAAGAAAGCCTGGCGAAGCTCGACAAGGTGACGCCCTGCCGCTATGGCGCGCCTACCTGCCTCGTCGTGGCCTTCGATAAAAACAGCGTCTTTACTTATCCCGGCGGAAAGCGGGACTCCGGCATGGAGGATGCCGCCATCGTGGCGACCCACCTGATGCTGGCCGCCGCCAACGCAGGTGTGGACAGCTGCTGGCTCAACTTCTTCGACCCGGATGAGCTGGCCAAGGAACTGGGCCTGCCGGAAAATGAAGAGGTCCTGATGATCCTCGACCTCGGCTATGCCGCAGAGGGCGCAGGGCCGCTGGCAAACCACGGCTCGAGAAAGCCCCTGTCCGAGACGGTCGCATACCTGTAATACCAAAAAACACCCGGAGATGCTTCCGGGTGTTTTTGCGTTATTGTCCGACGATACGCCAGTGTTCGGGCCTGTTGTGATCGGTGGTCACGCCGTCGTCGGTATACATCCGGTAGGGCGCAGGCTGGCCGTCGGGCGCGAAGCGCCAGAAGGTGAGGGCCGTATCGTCCAGCTGGGCGGTGTTGGCGGCGGGCTGTGCCACCGGTACGGTGTGGCCCGGACGGATGAAGAGCAGCACCTCGCCAAGTTCGCAGGGCAGATAGTGCCGCCCGGCGGGCAGAACTTCCTCGTCGTAGTCGGAGACGCTGCGCAGACGCAGCATCTTCATCCCCTCAGGCAGATAGACCGTCCGGCCATGGGCGTTCTGGGTGTGGACGGGTGCGACCATCAGGCCCTCGCCAAGAAGCAGCTGGTCGTCCACCTCCCGGGCGTCGGGGTCGGCAGGGTAGTCAAAAGCCAAAGGCCGGAAGTAAGGTGCATCCTCAAGCGCGGCTTTCATGAACTCACTGTAGAGGTAGGGCAGGAGGGCATACCGCAGATCCAGCATATTGCGGATGGCGGGCAGAACATCGGTAAAGCGGTAAAATTCCTGCTCTCGGCTCTCGGCGTCGGCGTGGTTGCGCATGAGAGGGGTGAACAGTCCGAACTCGAGCCAGCGGAGCGCCAGATCGGGGGTGGTGTCCTCACTGAAACCGCACAAATCGGCACCGCTGTAGAGGAAGCCGCACATCTGGACGGCAGGCATCATCTGGATGTTGGCCAGCAGCTGGCTCCACGAGGAGTGATTATCGCCCAGCCAGATCCCGCCCCAACGGTGGGCACCGATGATGCTGCTGCGGCAGTAGAGCAGGGTGCGCTGGCCGGGACGCAGGGTCTGGAACGCCTCGCCGGCAGCACGGGTCATGCAGCCGCCGTAGAGGTTGTGGACGCGGTCGTGGCGCACCCGCCCGGCAGAGGTATCGTGGTAGAAACTGCGGTAGTCCTCGGGGGCATTCATCAGGCCCATCACCGAGCGCACCAGCCCGAAGAAATCGTTCTGGTCGAGGTTATCCTTCCGGCTCAGGGCGGCGGCATTCTCGAAGAAGGCTTTCAGCCGCTCAGGGGAGTAGAAGAGGGCAGGCTCGTTCATGTCGTTCCAGAAGCCCTCGATGCCGAGGTCGGTGAGCATCTTGTACTGCCTGCCGAACCACGCCCGGGCCTCGGGACGGAGAAAGTCGGTGAAGTAGGCCTTGCCGGGCCAGACCGCCGCCACAAAGGGCGTGCCGTCTTCTTTGGTGCAGAAATAGCCCTTCTCGAGGCCCTCGCGGCAGACGGGGTCATTGTCGTCGCAGCGGATGCCTGCGTCGATGATGGGAACGAGCCGGATGCCCTCGGCTTTCAGGTCGGCGGCAAGCTTGCCGAGGTCGGGGAAGCGGGCCTTGTCGATGGTGAAATCAGCGTAGGACTGCATGTAATCAATATCCATGCAGATCATGTCCAGCGGCAGGCCGTTGGCCTTGTACTGCGCGGCCACCTCCCGGATGTCGGCCTCGGTCTTGTAGCCGAAGCGGCTCTGGGCCAGACCGAACGCCCACTTGGGCGGGATATAGCTGGGGCCGATGAGCTGCCGGAATTTCTTTGCGACCTCTGCCGCGGCAGGGGCTGTGATGAGGTAGAGCGCATAGTTCGGCTCTGCCGTGGCGAAGCGGAGGGTGTCGTGGCGGGTATAGCCGATGTCGTAGCTCACTTTGCCCGGGAAATCGACGAAGATGCCGATGCATCCGCTGCCGTCGGCAGGGGAGATGAGCAGGAAATTGTGGGCGGCATAATAGGAAAGCCGGTTTTCGCCGTGCTCACTCTCGTCGGTGTTGTTCGTCTCGTAGTGCCAGCCGCGCTTGTTGAGGCCCCGGGGCATCTCGCCCAAGCCATAGACGATGTCCTTCTCCTGCATGACATACTGCCAGCCATCGCCGTCCGGTGTCAGGTAAGGCACGGGGCCGGTCTCGGCGGGCAGGTCCAGCACGACGCTCTCGGTGGGAAAAGGCTTCCCGATGACAAAACGCTGTATCATAAACAGAGTGCTCCTCTCAGATGATCTTATGTCTATGGTACGCCGTCCGGCCCGGCGGGGCAAGAGAGAAAACCGTCAGAACGATACAACAAAACCAGCATTTTCGACCGGAAATGCGGCCCGGGGCTTGTTTGGACAGGGGAAAATGGTATATAATAAGTATATTCTAGGAATAAAAGGGAGAACCATCATGTATCAAAAAGGAATCAAGCGGCTGCTGGACGTGGTACTGTCGGCCTGCGGGCTGCTGGTGCTGTCGCCGCTGCTGCTTTTGCTCTGCCTTGCCATCAAGCTGGACTCGCCGGGGCCGGTGTTCTTCAAGCAGAAGCGGGTGGGCATCCATAAGAGCTATTTCAACATCCTGAAATTCCGCACCATGCGCATCGACACCCCCCACGACATGCCCACCCATCTGCTCCACGACCCGGAGCAGTATATCACCCGGGTGGGCCGTTTCCTGCGCAAGACCAGTCTGGACGAGCTGCCCCAGCTGTGGAATATCCTTGTGGGCGACATGGCAGTCATCGGTCCGCGCCCGGCCCTCTGGAACCAGTACGACCTGCTGGCCGAACGGGACAAGTACGGCGCAAACGACGTCCGCCCCGGCCTGACCGGCTGGGCGCAGATCCATGGCCGCGACGAGCTGGAGATCACGGAGAAAGCGAAGCTGGACGGCTGGTATGTGGAGCATATGAGCTTCTGGCTGGATGTCAAATGCTTCTTCGGCACCATCAGGGCTGTGGCCGACCACGACGGCGTGGTGGAGGGCGGCACCGGGACGCTGCACGAAGAAGGAAAGTGATTCGTCCTTTCTCTTGATTTATCCCCCGAAAAGCGTATAATAAAACAGTACACAAGACACAGAAGGAGGATTTCCATGGAACGCACCTATATCAATGAGGTACAAAAGGAAATTGGCAGCACGGTCAAGGTGCAGGGCTTTATCGAGAACCTGCGCAACAGCAAATATATGGCCTTCATCGTGCTGAAGGATATTACCGGCAAACTTCAGATCACCGTCGAGAAGGAGGACCACCCCGAGCTGGTGGACACCATCGACAAGCTGACCCCGGACTCTGTCATCACCGTCACCGGCAAGGTGATGGAGAACGACTACGTCAAGATGGGCGGCATCGAGATGATCCCCGAGTCCATCGAGATCGAGAGCATCGCCGACGCGCTGCCCATCGTCCGCAAGGAGATCGCCGCCACCAAGAAGAAGAAGGCTGTGGAGCGTTCCAGCATCGACCAGCGCATCGACTATCGCTGGATCGACCTGCGCACCGATGAGAACCAGCTGATGTTCAAGGCACAGAGCTGCTTCGTCAACGCCATGCGTCAGTTCCTGCTCGAGCGCAGCTTCATCGAGATCCACACCCCGAAGCTCATCGCTGCCGCCAGCGAGAGCGGCTCTGAGGTGTTCAAGGTGGACTACTTCGACCGCAACGCCTATCTGGCCCAGAGCCCTCAGTTCTATAAGCAGATGGCCATGGCCGCCGGCTTCGAGCGCATCTTTGAGACCGGTCCCGTCTTCCGCGCGGAGAAGAGCTACACCAACAAGCACTCCACCGAGTTCTCCGGCTTCGACCTTGAGTTCAGCTACATCACCTCTTACAAGGACGTCATGAAGATGGAGGAAGAGCTTCTGACTGCCGGTCTGAAGGCCGTCAAGGAGCAGTACGGCGAGCAGATCAAGGAGCTGTTTGGTCTGGAAGTCGTCGTCCCCACCACGCCGTTCCCTGTGGTCAAGCTGGCCGACCTGTACAAGGGTCTGGAAGAGGAGTTCGGCTACACGGTCGATGAGAGCGAGAAGGGCGACCTGACCACCGAGGCCGAGCGCCTGAGCTACGACTGGGTCAAGAAGCACTACGGCCACGAGTTCCTGTTCATCACCGACTACTCCGCCGAGAAGCGTGCTTTCTACCATATGCGCGACGAGAACGGCGTGCCGCAGGGCTACGACCTCATCTGGCGCGGCGTGGAGATCACCACCGGCGCACAGCGTGAGCATCGCTACGACGTGCTGAAGAAGCAGGCAGAGGAGAAGGGCCTGGCCGATGACGTCAAGTTCTATCTGGAGTTCTTCCAGTACGGCTGCCCCCCGCACGGCGGCTTCGGTCTGGGCATCGACCGTCTGACTATGCTGCTCTGCGGCCAGTCCATCAAGGACGCCGAGTTCCTGTTCCGCGGCCCCAACCGTCTGACTCCGTAACCTCTTTCAGGTTCTCCCTTTGGGAGAGCTGGCGCGCAAGCGCCTGAGAGGGCAAGGATGCCGACGGAAAATCGCAGGCGCGGCGATAGCATCGCTCTGACAAAGAGCCTGCTTATCGCTGTGCGGAAACTCTTTTATACCGGGCTTGCCCTCTCCGTCACCTTCGGTGACACCTCTCCCAAGGGGAGAGGCTTACAGCAACAACAAAAGCCAGCGCACATTTCTCGTGCGCTGGCTTTTCTGCATTTTACAGCTTACTGGATGCCGGTGACCTTGTAGTCCTGTGCCTCGACGGCGTTCTTGAGCACGTCGTCGGAGACCTCGGCGTTCAGGGTGACGATGGCGGTGCCGGCCTCGTGGCTCACGACAGCCTCGTCCACCTCGGGCAGGGCTTCCAGAGCCTTCTTCACGCGGGCTTCGCAGTGGCCGCACATCATGCCTTCCACTTTCAGGGCCTTCTTCATGGGATTATCCTCCGTTTTGACTTCGGGCGCTTCGGCGTCCGATTTTTTGTTATTTTCAGCCGCAGACTGCACCGGGGCAGCGGCGGGAGAAGCGGTTTTGTGGTCGTGCCTGGTGCTGTGCAGATCGAACAGGTTCAGCCGCAGGGCGTTGCTCACGACGCAGAAGCTGGACAGGCTCATGGCAGCAGCACCGAACATGGGATTCAGGGTCAGACCGAAGGGAATGAACAGACCAGCCGCCAGCGGGATGCCGATGATATTGTAGATGAACGCCCAGAACAGGTTCTCGTGGATGTTCCGCAGGGTGGCGCGGCTGAGGCGGATGGCCGCAGGCACGTCCGAGAGCTTCGAGTTCATCAGCACGACGTCGGCGGCGTCGATGGCCACGTCGGTGCCTGCGCCGATGGCAATGCCGGTGTCGGCACGGGTGAGGGCGGGGGCGTCGTTGATGCCGTCGCCCACCATGGCCACCTTGCCGCTGGCCTGCAGCTGGCGGATGACGGCCTCCTTGCCGTCGGGCAGGACGCCCGCGATGACCTCGTCCACGCCCGCCTGCCTGCCGATGGCGTCGGCGGTGCGCTGGTTGTCGCCGGTGAGCATCACGACCCGGATGCCCATGTTCTGCAGCTGACGGATGGCTTCGGGGCTGTCCGCTTTGATGGTGTCGGCCACGGCGATAACGCCCAGCAGACGGCCTGCGCCGCCGAAGAAGAGGGGAGTCTTGCCCTCAGAGGCCAGCTTTTCAGCCTGCTGTGCCAGTGCGGCGGGCAGGGTGAGCTTGGTCTGGATGAAGGCGGCATTGCCGGCATAGATGTCCATGCCGTCCAGCTTGGCCGCCAGACCGTTGCCCGGCAGGGCCGCGAAGTCAGTGACTTCCGGGGGAGTGATGGCCTTTGCCTCGGCGTCGGCCAGAACTGCCTTTGCCAGAGGGTGCTCGCTGCGGCTTTCCAGCGCAGCGGCCAGCGTCAGCAGCTCCGTCTCGGTGACGCCCTCGGCGGGCAGCAGGTCGGTGACGCGGGGCGCGCCCTCGGTGATGGTGCCGGTCTTGTCCAGCGCCACGATCTGGGTGCGGCCTGCGGCTTCCAGCGAAGCGGCAGTCTTGAAGAGGATGCCGTTCTTGGCGCCGAGACCATTGCCCACCATAATAGCCACAGGTGTTGCAAGGCCCAGTGCGCAGGGGCAGCTGATGACCAGAACGGAGATGCCGCGGGCCAGCGCATAGCCCAGCTCATGGCCCAGCAGCAGCCAGACGATGGTGGTGAGGACGGCGATGGAGATGACCGCCGGGACGAAGAAGCCCGACACGGTGTCGGCGATTTTTGCGATGGGAGCTTTGGTGGCGGCGGCATCGCTGACCATCTTGATGATCTGAGCCAGCGTGGTATCCTCGCCCACGCGGGTAGCCTCGCAGCGGAGGAAGCCCGACTGATTGGTGGTGGCGGCGCTGATTTTGTCGCCGACGGCCTTGTCCACCGGGATGCTCTCGCCGGTCAGGGCGCTCTCATTGACTGCACTGGTGCCTTCCAGCACCACGCCGTCCACCGGGATATTCTCGCCGGGGCGGACCACAAAGACGTCACCCTTCTGCACGTCGGCGATGGCCACGGTCACTTCCGCGCCGTCCCGCACCAGCGTGGCGGTCTTGGGGGCCAGCTTCATCAGGCTCTTGAGGGCGTCGGTGGTCTTGCCCTTGGAGCGGGCTTCCAGCATCTTGCCCACCGTGATGAGGGTCAGGATCATGGCGGCAGACTCGAAGTAGAACTCCATCATATAGTGCATGACGAGCTCGTCGCTGCCGTCCACCTGGGCGCGAGTCATGGCGAAGAGGGCGTAAGTGCTCCACACGAAGCTTGCCATGGAGCCGAGGGCCACCAGCGTATCCATGTTGGGTGCGCCGTGGATGAGGCCCTTGAAGCCGTTGATGAAGAACTTCTGGTTGATGACCATGACGATGCCCGCCAGCAGCAGCTGGACAAGGCCCATGGCGACGTGGTTGCCATCGAACCAGTGGGGCAGGGGCCAGCCCCACATCATGTGGCCCATGGAGAAGTACATCAGCACCAGCAGGAAGCCCAGCGAGGCGATGAGGCGGCGCTTGAGCTTCGGTGTCTCGTGGTCAGCCAGTGCATCGAGGTCGGTGCTGGCGTCCGAAGCCTTACTGGCAGAGGCGGTCTTCGGGCTTGCGCCGTAGCCTGCCTCCTGCACCGCCGAGAGGATGGCGGCAGGGGAGGCTGTGCCTTCCACGCCCATGGAGTTTGTCAGGAGGCTCACCGAGCAGCTCGTGACGCCCGGCACCTTCTTCACGGCCTTTTCCACCCGGGCAGAGCAGGCCGCGCAGCTCATGCCCGTGACATTGTATTGTTCCATTGCGGATTCCTTTCCCTCTTATAGGATGCCCGGAACGGGGTCATTTCATGAGCCGGGGCAGCAGCTGCAGCAGTTCGTCCAGCTTCTGCGTCCCGCCGGCTCTCAAATCGTCGGCCACGCAGGTGCGGACGTGCTGGCTCAGCAGCTCTTTGGAAAAGCCGTTCAGTGCAGCGTTCACCGCAGCCACCTGCACCAGAATATCGGCGCAGTAGACGTCCTTGTCCAGCATCGCGTGGATGCCGCGCACCTGGCCCTCGATGCGGCTCAGCCGGTTGGCAAGGGCGCGGTACTCCTCAGGGGTACGGTCCTTGTGGCGGCAGCAGGAGAGGGCAGTGTCCTTTTCGGCAGGCTCAGCGGCGCAGCAGGGCTTTTTTTCAGCATCGGTCATAGCAGATGACTCCTTTCCGGGTGTATCAGTGTGAAGAGGAGATGTACCCTGTGGGGGTAAATCTCCCGACATCTTGATTTTACCACTTGGGGGTATCTGTTTCAAGTGGATAGAATACGCTAACTGTGAAAATTATGTGAAAACAAAAGCGGCGAAATGCAGAAACGGGAGCCTCCCGGTGAAGGAAAGCTCCCGTTTCTGTTTAGGATAGGAAAGAGAATGTCATAAATAGGAGGGAGGGGGGTCACAGATTGGTGTAACCCATCAGATAGCGGTCCACCTCGGCGGCACATTCCGCAGAGTCCCTCTTAATGCCGGTAAAAAGAAAAGGCGTCCCAGATGGGTCGGCGAAGACTCATCTGGAACGCCCTTGTTCCGGATAACAAGAATATTATACAAAGGTGCTGAAAAAGATTCAAGTGACAGCTGCACCAAATGTGGGTACACCGGCCCTCTTTTTTCTTGTTCAAAACAGACACACCCGGTGGGAAAAAGTATGGCTTATCAAGGCCGCGCTTTCCGATGAGCCGATGGATAAATCGCTCATGCCGCTGCACGGAAGGTGTGACCCAGCGGCCTTTTTGTAGAAAAATGACAAATATTTGCCCAAAAGATTGTTGACAAAATCTATTGAAAAACCTATAGGGGGGGGGGGTAGAATAAAAAAAGGGAAAAACCACGAAACAGGAGGTAAAAATTATGCGGTTACGGAAAAATATGAAGC
>OJSB01000497.1_pt1 | contig 38925 bp, 59 predicted proteins | sample 1599331 | NCBI WGS metagenome assembly OJSB01 (sample SAMN04168657, study PRJEB22393) | human gut metagenome | biome: human gut microbiome; feature: stool | host: Homo sapiens | collected 2014-03-20
AAAACTTTTTTTGAAAAAATTGTTTATTTTTTCAAAAAAAGGTGCTATTGTATTTTCAACGAAAGGGTAAAGGAGAAGCCACCATGAAGCTATACCACGGAAGCATGATTGAACATCTGGCTATCTCTAACTCAGGAACAGGGTTAGGGTATAACTTCGGCGCGGTGTTCTTTGCCCGTACTTACGGACATGCAAAGGAATACGGAAATTACGTCTACCAGTGCGAAATAGACATCAAGGACATCTTCTTGAACGAGGATCTCCCGTATCTTGAAGATGGCGCTGCTGGAACGGCTCTACGTGAAGTTATGGCAGAGCGCGGTATAGACGAAAAGTATTTTGATCTCTGCTGGTATGCCGTGGTTGAAGAGAAAATTGGTTATCAAGATGAAGACTGGGTAAACCTCCTCAACATGGACGACGATGACGCAAGTTGGGAGGCTCAGGCCATGCGGATCGCCTTTGCCCGTAAGCTTGGATTTAAAGCTGTGGAGATGGATGACGAATGCGGCAGCATTGCGGTTCTTCCCGAGTTCATAACGCTGGAAGCGGCAACGGAGGCAGACGATGAAGAGGAAGACTAAGATAGACATCGACGATCTTATCGATTTCAGTTCAAAGCTGGTGAACTCGAATTCCAGCGTCGGTATTCGCTTGTCGTCGGGTGCCGCGCTCTCCCTTCCGTACCTGTCCACGAGGACATGTCTTGCGGCAGGGATTTCTATGCCGCTGGATACGGCAAACGGGGCCAAGGATGTGGGAAAGGTAAGTGCTCTATACAAGACACTCGAAGAGGGGGAGGAAGGAGAGAAAGCAGATACAGAGGCGGCATTGAAGAAAATCCGTAAAACAGGATTTGCCAGAAAAACAGAGTCTGTCGACAGACGGATTCGTCAACTGCTCATCCCTAAAGACGTACCCTCTGGGTATGTCTCTTTGTCTCCCCTCCCCTCCATTGGACTTTCCGTTTTGCTGTTAGGAGCCGTTACAAGGCATAATCAAGATGTCTTTTCAAAAAAGAAGGAAGGTATCAAAATTCGACGGGCACATCTCGCTTTGGGCGGGGCAAACCCTCAGAATCTAGGATACGCTGCGTCCAAAAAGGCGATACAATATCCTGTTTTTCTTTCTACACCCAAATCCGTGCGCGGAAATGCCAGCCGTCAGGCGTCAGGAAAGGGAACTTACCTGATCCTTTCCAATCTCTTTGTGCAAACGGCAAACATCTTGACGAATTACACTATGCTCAACGGCGCGCCCCTCTTTGCAGCATGGGGGATGGGACATGCACTGGAGCGCGAGATGCATGGTCCCAAAGTTACCGGAGTATGCCTTGTTGTGCATAGCATCGAACCCCTTGGGGAGCATGAAACCGCTATTTTCGAGCCTAGCCAAAGATTAGGAGCGGCTTTTACTTTTGAAAAATCCCGTAACGGGAGCGACTACGCAAAAGGCTCCACACATCTCTCTTTGCAGCCCGGTGCAACGGGGCATATACGGGTGAGCCTTATCTTTGAACTGTCGGAAGCCCTGCATTCCGTACCGAACGCCGTGGATCTTTTCTTGAACTTCGGAAAGTTCTCCGGTGGGCTGATCACTTCATACGACGCCCCGGCTTTGCATGATGACCGCTCTACGCTTCTAGAGTGCATTCCCGCCGGGAAAGTTGTTTTGGATCGGCGCGACGTTATGAGCCCTGGAAACCCCATTGAACAGCTTGTAACCGCGATAGGAACGTACAGCGGAAAATGGCTGTCCGCAACGAATATCGGTTTTTCAGCAATCACAGACTTTCAAGTTCGCGGAGGGGCACGGAACGGGTGCCTCCATGCTTTTGCGGAGCCGCTGATCGGCATTACAGAATACGTCTCTACTGAAAAGAGGATACACGGGTATTTCTGGCGCAGCCAGTGGGAAGAAGATAGCTTTTTGATGAGGGGAGATTCAACAAATGAATGATGCACAAGAAAAAAAGCAGGGGGGACGCCGTAAAGGATCTGGACGTAAAAAAAAGGTTGAAAATCGTGCAACAGTAAAGACTGTATCTATGCCGGATCATGTCTGGGAACGGCTGAACGATGTATGTACGGATAGGGGTATCCTACGCTCACAGGTAGTACGGGAAGCAGTCGAGATGTGGCTGGACGCAAATATACAGCAGCTTGGAAAATGACGCCTGACTACGTAAAGAAAGCCCCAACCGCCTGTTTAACGGTTGGGGCTTTCGCATGGAGGGAAGGATGGGACTAGGCTCCAGTCATTTGCGCAAAGGCAAAGGGCATGAGCACGATACCGCCGTAGGTGGTGCCGACGAACTTCTGACGGAAGCTGGACAGGTCGGGCACGACGCGTCCAGCACGCATCTTTTCTCCGAAGGCCAGCGTGCCGGATCGCTGCCCGTTCACTTCGGGGGCGATGAGGAACATGGTTTCCCCGGCGGTCATGCTGTGCAGCTCGGGGACGGTCACGATGTCAATGCGGGTGAAGTACCGCTTCAACATATCCAGCACGGACACGTTGAAATCGGTAGCCGCGCCGAGGCGAACGGCCAGTTCGGGGGAGAGGCAGAGCTTGAGGGGCGTGTCTTTGTCAATAAGGCCGCTGGACTGCTCGGAAAGCTGTGCGAACAGGGCGAGGACGTCGTTGTAGATTTGCACCGTGGTCTTGTCGGCCCATTTCGTGGAGCCGCCCGTGCCCGTGGCCCCTGCGGTGATCGCAGCAGGGAGGTTCGGATCGTTGAGGATGCCGTAGATTTCCTTCCCGGCGACGCCGAGCAGGTAGAAACGGTTCTGGTCGATGTCGATGACGTTGGCGGCCGCACGCTGCTTGGAGGCAGCGAGGTTGACTTTCGCCGTGCTCGACATGTCCACTTCAAAGTCTCCGTAGGTGATGGACGTCTGGAAGACGTACTGCACGCGGGTTTGCCATTCGGAGTTCACGCCCGAAGTCGTGCCGTTGGCATAGTCGGAATACGGCTCGGTCTTTCCGGTCATTTCGTCCACGCGCCACTTCATGTACGGGGTCGTCCAATCGCCCTTCTTCTCTTCACCGAAGATTTCACGGGCGCGCCGGGGCGCGGTCAGGATTTCGATGACCATCGGGTCGATATACGCCAGAAGCTCGGCGGGGACGGTCGTGTTCGGAGTAGTGATGAGCGCGGCGTCCTGCGCAATGCGGGCGCGGTTCTCCGGAGTTGCCCACATGCGGGCGCCCGGGAAGATAAAGCCGTAGCGCTTGGCCTGTTCAAAAGTCGGATTCATGTAGTACCTCCTACGCTCCGGCGGCGGCTGCGCCGAGGTTGGTGCGGGCCTGTTCCGCAGTGGTTGCGCCAGTTCCGCCGTTGGCCACGCCGAGCGCTCCGGTGGCGTTGCTGAAATCTTTCTGCATCAGGTTCGAGGTGTCGCCGCCGGATCCCGACGCTGCGGCCTGTCCCCAATTGCTGATGATGATCGGTTCCCCGATTTCGCCGGGCGTCTTGACGACCCACCCCGTATCGAGGTGCGTGGCGTCGGGGGTCCCGGTGCTGATTGAACCGTCAGCGGTGGAGGCAAGGACGGCCTGCCCCACCGTGGCCTTGGTCGTGGAAACGGCCCAATAGTCGCCCTTTACGGCCACGGTGAGGTTCGAGCCTGCCGGGACGGTCAAAGTGCCGTCAGAAAGCAGTTCGTAGTTCACGTAGTTGATGACGCGCTCCACGAAGCCGAGCACGGCTGTGGCGGTGCCAGCAACGTTGGTGGCCTGCGTGTTGTCGATCACGCCGGAATCCACGACGGGGAAGACGAAGCGCCCCACAGGGAGGGCCACTGCCGCCAGAGGGTTGAGCGGGGTGTAGATGCTCTGGTCGGGCGTCGCTTTATCGCCAGCAACGCCGGGAGCGACGGAGAGATTGACTTGGGACTGCAAAGGCATGGTGTGCCTCCTATTCTGCAATGGTGATATTGGAAAGCCCGGCGAAGCTGCCAGACATGCGCCCGACGGGGGCCGCGTCACGGGCAACGGAAGGTGTCGCCTTCTGCTTGCGGAGGACATCGATCATACCGGGCCATGCCTGCCGGGGATACTTGCGGGGATTCTCCCCAAGCTGCTCCAGCGCGTAGCCGTAGACGTCGGACGCGGAGTCGAAGGACAGCGGGTCAAGTTCGCCCACCAGCCCGCGCACGTCGCGCACGGCACGGGTGAGGTTCCGCATATGCTCCTGCGCTTCGGCGACTGCGGATGCCTTGATGCGGGCGGCGTCCATTGCGGTGAGAGGACGCGGACCACGGCGGCGGAACGCCCTGTCCTGAGCGGTTCCCTTGTCGTCCGGGGCTTCATCTCCGGTCGTGGGGGAATAGGCGAGATCAGCGAGGGAGTCGGTCAGCTTCTTTTTCTGCTCCGGTGTGAGGTCGGGGACGGAAGCGAGGATGCGCTTAATGGCCGCGTCCTTGTCCTCGTCCTTGCCGAGTTCGCGGCGTTCGCCCTCGGATTCGTGTTCCCGGTCAAGCTTGCGCCGTTCCTCGGGGTTCCGGATCCGCTCCTCACCGTACTTGACGCCCTCGGCAAAGGCTTTGCTCTCCTGCGGGTTCTCGGCGTCGAGGCCGCAGGAATCCATAGCCTTTTTCATACCCTCGGACTCATGCTCACGGTCGAGCTTCCTGCGTTCGTCCGGATTGAGCTCCAGTTCCTCGCCGTACTTCACGCCTTTGGCAAAGGCGCGGGACTCGGCGGGGTCTTCCGCATCAAGCCCGCAGGCGTCCATAGCTTTCTTGATTTCTTCGTCCATCGCTTCCTTTTTCTCCGGTTTCTCATCACCCGTGGCCTTGGAGTAGGCCAGATCGGAGAGGGAGTCCGTCAGTTTTTTGACGTCCTCGGGGTCGAGTTTGGCGGACAGTTCACCGATGAGCTTACGGATTTCCTCCGCCTTGTCCTCGTCTTCGGTGATATCCACGATTTCGCCAGTCACGGGGTCGACCTTGTGCAGGTCGATGATGGCCTGCGCAAGCTCCACTTCCTGCTTTTCGATGTCCGGGTTGTCGTCTTGCGCGCCCCGGAACCATTTCTTAAACTTGCCCATAAGCGTTCCTTTTTTCGTTGAAGTTGGATGAGAATCCGCCACCACCACGTCCGGCCCGGCCCGCCCTTCTTCGACCAGCGCGACGTGGTTGCCTCGGATGTTCCGCATGATGAAATCGTAAGGGGTGCCCTCGTAGCTGCCCGGCGTGAAATCCGGGTCGTAGCGGTAGGCGCAGGAGAGTTCCCGGAAAGAACCGTCTTCGATGGCGTCGATGGCGGCCCGATCCCACACGGTCAGCGGCGCATCTACATACGGCGCGTTCCAGACCGCGCCCGTGCCCACCGCGCCCACGCGGGTGAGCTTCTGCGGCTCTTCCGCGCTGTCGATGTGGTGCTCGATGTGCAGCGGCAGCCCGGCCCATGTCTCAAGAGATGCTTGAAGTTCTTCCGGGTCCCGAAGCCCGTAATAGACAGCCTCGGGGTCAAGCCCGGCTTCCTGCCAGCCCGGAATCTCCCGCCCGTAGTATGGGTTCACCGTCGCTTTCGTGATGTGCGACGCCCCGACGTGCAGGAACCCGTTTTCGTCGGTTTCCCGCTGTGAGGGGGCTGCGTCGAAGGTGACGCCTTTACTTTGATACATAGACTAGTCTCCAAATTCAGGAATAACGGCCCGGTACGTGCATTGGCACCCCGGAAGCTCACCGCAAAGCACTTTGCGCTTCACGTCAGAGTCGTAAAGACCTTCCGTGATGACGAACTTTTTCCCATTCATGAGCTGGTGGGTATGGCGGCTCGTTTTCTTTCCCGGCACATGTACCCAGATGCCTTCGGTGATGCCGAGTTCCTTGTCCTGTACCCGCTTAAGGGCCTCGGTCGCCTTGTTGGACTGGTCGCGTGCGATAAATTCTGCCCGGCGCCGGGTGATCTCGTACCGCTTGTGCAGTTCGTCGGTAAGAAAGGCCACGTCCCGACCCATGCTGGCGGATCGCTGTACAAGCCCCGTCACTTCCGTAAAATAGTGCTGCGGAATAGACTTGATGAGGTTGACATTTTCCTCAAAGAGGGCCCGCGCCACGTCGCTCATGGCCCTGCTTCCCTCCATCCTCACCGTGAAGCCCGCATCTTTGAGGGCCTGCCTCATGCTGGCTTCCGTGCGCCGCCTCGTACTGCCCACGAACTCCCGTGCAAAACTCTCCGCGCTTTCCCTCCACCGCTTCGTCCAGTACCGGAACAGACTCTTGAGGCGGTCTTGCAGGTCACTCGCCGGGGACGCATCCTGTGCTATGCGGGTTTCCTGCTTCCTGTACTCGGCGCGCAGCCACCACACGACGGAACGCTGCATCTCGTCGAGAAGCGACACCAGCCGCTTCCGGTATTTCGCCCGGATGCCCGCGTTGGGCTTGATGGCGCGGATGACCTTAGCCATAGACGGCCCCTGCCTTGTCCACGTCGTCGATGTCGGGCATCAAGCCCCCTTCCCCGGCTTCCGGCAGGGCGTCGGGCATTCCGTTGCCCTGCGGCACTTCCGCCGGGTCTATGTCGGAGAAGCCGCTGTCCGGGTCACTGGCAAGGGACTGCCGGGCCTCTTCCTGAGAGATGATGTCCCGATCCATGTAGACGGCGATGGTGTCTGCCTTGGTCTTCTGGAGCGTCGCAAGGGCCGCTCTGTCTTCTTCGCCAAGGGGTGCGAAGTCGAACGTCACGGACGGGTCGATGGTTCCGCGCAGGTAGAGCTGGATACAGTCGAGCGCCTTCTTGATGCCGTCGCGCAGGACTTTCTCCTGCTGGCTCCTGACATGGTCGTAGTAGTTGCGGATGTCCGATTCGCCCGTGGCATTGAATCCGGACGGGCTGATGCCAAGCAGCTTGACCGCCGGAGTGCGGTTCAGGGCGGCGAGGATTTCAAGGGACTGGCGCACGATGTCGGTCACGCCTGAAAGCGGGGTTTCCAGCTTGACCACGTCTTCCGATTCTTTGTCGACGGCAAGCACGCCATCATTGGTCATGGTCTGAATCATGTACCGGATGCGGGTATCGATCTGAGCGGTGCCCCCAGCTGAGTACAGGATGTCTTCCATCTTCGTCTTGAAGACGGTCAGCGAAAACTTGGTCAGTAGCCGGGCTTCGGCGGCGCGGCATTCCTGAAAATGCAGGACGTAATCCCAGAGGATCTGCGCCTGCGGGATGCCCAAAAAATTGTAGGCGGGCCGCAGCAGCACCGGGCATTCGTTCGCAACCAATCGGATGAGGCGCGAGGCGTGCACCCGCTGCCCGAGCACCCACCACCAGCGCGGGCGGAAGTAGTCCGGCTCAAGCGGCGAAAGGCTGTTGTAATCGCCGGGGAAGACGTTCACGGGGTCGATGACGACGAAGCGCAGCACGCCGCCGGGCCCGAGTTCGGCGGAATACGGGCTGACGTTCAGCGGGCGTTCCAGCTCTTGGCCGACGGACCCGGTGTCGATGAAAAGGAAGGCCCCGCCCTCGTACCCCACAAGCTCGGTCGCCTCATGGAAAAGGCGTTGCAGTGCGAACCTCTTGCACGCCTGCGCAAGGTCGGTGAGCAATGACTCGTCGCCGCCCTCCCCTTCGCGCTTGAACTCAATCCATGCTCGGGTCATGTCGTCGGATACCGTCTCGACGCAGGCACGGATCAATCCGTTCTGGGCAAGATTCTGGAGGACGCCGTACCCCATGAATTGAGGGGCAATCCCGACTCCGAGCTCAAGCGAGTGTTGAAGCAGGGAATAGACGCCGGAATCCGCAAGCCGCGCATCCATCGCAAGCTGCACATCTTCGGGCGCGCCGAGCGTCTTCGCCGGGCCGTACAATCGGCTGATGTCGTCGGGCGTAGGCGGCAAGGATTGAGCAAGGCCGTCGCGCACGTCCGGGGAGAGATTCAGACGGCGCGACGGTTGCACTTGAGGTATGGAGGTGGCGTGTCGATAAGTGCGCTTCTTGCTCATGTGCCCATAATGCTACGAGCCAAAAAGAAAACACACCGTGAACAAGGTTCGGGGGGCTTGGCTGTGGGACACCTTTCATATTGTATCAATATAGATTAATCTATATATACATGGATACCTTTAGGGAGGTATCCGCATGTACAAAAGCATCATGGTGTTTCTGCTGGCCGCGCTGGTTATGACGTCCGAGGCGCAGGCCGCGGGCAACGAATGGAACGATTCGTTCAGCAAGGCCAAGAAGACGCTGGAACGGCAGGTCTATTATGACCATCGGATCACGCTCTACTGCGGGGCGGCGTTCGACGAGAAGAAGAACGTCACCCTCCCGGAGGGTTTTACTGCCGCGAAGCACGAGAAGCGGGCCGGGAAGGTGGAATGGGAACACGTGGTCCCCGCCGAGAACTTCGGGCAGGCGTTCGCGGAGTGGCGCGAGGGCGACGCGCAGTGCGTGGACAACAGGGGAAAGGCGTTCAAAGGCCGCAAGTGCGCCGAGAAGGTCAGCCGGGAATACAGGCTCATGCAGGCTGACCTGTACAACCTGTATCCGGCCATCGGCGCTGTGAATGCCCTACGCCAGAACTACAACTTTCAGATGTTGCCGGGAGAAAAGCCGGACTTCGGGAGTTGTGAGATGAAGATTGCGGACAGAAAGGCCGAGCCGCCTATCAGATCAAGGGGACAAATTGCCCGGACCTACAAGTATATGGCCGACGCCTACGCCCCGCGCTACCGCATGAGCCGCCAGCAGACGCAGCTCATGGACGCATGGGACAAGATGTATCCGGTTGATGCGTGGGAATGCACGCGGGCCAGACGTATTGAAAGACTACAAGGTAACGAGAACCCTTTTGTGAAGGAAAGATGTCAAGAAGCAGAACTCTAACTCTTTACATTCATTTATATTCTCCTTCCCATACGTGGCTGATTGAGGATGGCGGGGTTGATGCACATGGGCCGCTTGGTATCGAAATCACGCAGCGCCTGTGTTGTGGCGTCCACTTGGTCGTCGTGGGGCGCACCGGGGAACTGTGTCAGTTCCGCGACGTACTCCCGCGCCCACGGGCAATGCTCAGGGTGCGGGAGCAGGACGTTCCCGGCCTCGAAGAACGTGGTCACGGCATGGGCGCGAGCCGTCTTGCTGCCGTCCGGCTCCACGGGGATGATACCGGGCACGGCATGTTTCAGCGCGTCGATGACCGCCGGGCCGTTGGCCTTATCCTCCACCAGCTTACGGGTTGCGCCGGGCCATTTAGCGGCGAGCGCCCGGAACGCGGCCACCGTATCCGTAAAGCCCATACGCCGCCGTACCTGATCGAGGAGGTAGCGGTCGGCCCCCTTGCGTCCCCACACCTGCCCCACAACAAAGTCGGTATCGTCGCCGTCCTTGAATGTCATATCCCACGAGATAAGGAGCTGGTCGAACTGCTCCGGAAGGTCTTTGGGGAGCCAGAACCGCAGCCACTCGGATTTGAAGATGGCGCCGCCGTCTGGCGTAGGCCGCTGCTGGTACAGGGCTTCCCAGTCGCGTGTGCCGAGGGCTTTCTTAATGGCAAGAAGCTGCTCCAACGGGTAGCGTTCAGGGTGTAATGCTTCACCTGCCCTACGGTGCAGCTCGTCTTCCGTTGCGATGGCGGGGAAGTTCACTACGCGCCAGTGGTCGCCCTCCCCCCGTGCGGCGGCCTCAAGCAGCCGCCCGGAGAGGTCAGCCATATGCCAGCGAGTGTTGATGATGAGCACCCCTCCACCGGGCGCGAGGCGCGTGTACAGCGTGGACGTGTACCAGTCCCAGACGTTCTGGCGGATGGTCGGGGAATCGGCGGATGCCCGGTCCTTGAATGGGTCGTCGACGATGACGATATGCCCGCCCATGCCCGTGATGCCGCCGCCCACGCCAGCTGAACGGTAGCATCCAGCGTGCCCCACTACCTCGAATATATCCGAGTTGCGGAGGTAGGAGCCGTTCCCGACGGTGCGGATGTTCTTGCCATAGAGGGCTGTTCCCGGGAAGAGTTCCCGGTATTCCGGGCTGTCGATGACACGCTGGACGTCGCGGTTCATGCGCGAGGACAGGTCGGCGGCGTAGCTCGTTGAAATGACGGATAGATCGGGATAACGCCCCAAGGCGTAAGCTGGGAAACGGCGGGAGGCCAGCTCGCTTTTCCCATGGCGGGGCGGCATAGTCAGCATGAGGCGCGGTGAACGCCCGGCTACGACGTTGGCAAGGAAGGTGTCCAGCTCGGAACAGATTTCCTCATGTACCCATCCCATGCGGTAGCTGGGCATGGTGTAGCGCACGAAGGCCGCGAGACAGCTACGGGCCAGTGCCTTCCGGATATCGGAAAGGATGGCGGGGCTACTCATGATCCGGCGTTTTGAAGGCTTCCTTCGTCAGGCGAAGCAGCTCGTCCGGGGAGAGGTGTGAGAGATCCACCGGACGCTGAGATAGGGAACCGTCGGATGAAGTGTGATCCAAGGCGGTTTTGTCCACGATGCCCCACGCCTTGCGCTCTCCCTCCTGCCGGATCTTGATCGTCTCGGCGGTGATCTTGGCGAGCTTGGCCTTGTCGAAGCTGCCCTCGGACAAAGCCTCATCAATAAGAGCCTGATGCCGATCCCATTCCCGTTGGTGGCGGGTGATGACGGCGGCCTTGGCTTCGGCGGCGCGGTCCAAGGCTTCGGCCTTTTTTTGAGGGTTGCAGCCTGCAACCACGCCCACAACCTTGGCCTCTGCCATGCGGTTCACGGTGCCGGAAATATCCTGCACCCATCCTTCGGCCCGGATGCGCTTTTGTATTGCCGTCCGGCTCACACCGTACCGCTTGGACAGATCGGACTGGCTCGCCCCTACTTCGTACTCGGCACGGATGGATTCCCAATCAAATCGTGCAGCCATCGTCGCACCCCCCGTTTGACCTGCGTTCTTCCTGTTCTCTCAAAAAACTTTCATGCCCTCGTTTCTCCTCTTCCTCGGGCCTCGTACTGTGCGTCAAATCATACTCCCAGGGGGCCCTTTTCCTCTTCAAATGCGGACACCGGTGACCGGTCTGATAGGACACCGGTGTCCGGTCCACTCTTCCAGTACTCTTTCCAGAACCGGCAGCCAAAACCGAGGAGCGTCCGGTTGCCGTGGAAGTGAACACCCCGGAGGATACGAGCGCAGCAACGGCCCTGCGCACTGTTCGCACAGACACGCCGCACTCCTGCGCGACGGTTTCCTGCCGCACGCGGATTTTTCCGGTCCGTTTGTCCATGTGTAGGGCGAGCACCATACCTACAAGCTTTTCCGTTGGAGGAAGTTCTGCCTGAAGAAGCTGACGCTGGAGCGCGTAGGTGTCCATTCATGCACAGGGCATTCTCAAAACATCCGGCCCACAATGGCACCGATGCAACCGCCAACTCCCGAGAGGGCGGTTATGATGGCGATGGCCGTTGTCCTGCTGCCCTGCCGCTCCCCGCGTTCCCGCGCGCACGTCTCGGCCATAACCGAGATATGATCCTCAAGATCCCGAATGCGTTTTCCATGATCGCGGAGTTGCGTGAGTATCGCGTCGTCAAGCCGCTGGTTGAGCGCTTCGAGCAATGCCTCAATGCGGGAAAGCCGGGATTCGTGGTCCAGTGTATGCTCCATCAGCTTCCAGCCTCAACGCCCTTGATCCACAGGAGCAGGTTCCCGGCCTCTCCTGCGGGCAGGTGCACCCACTCGCCGGGCTCGGTGAACGTCTCGCCCCGGTAGGTGTAGGACCACTCACCCGTCACGACGGCCCCCGGCGTCAGCGGAGCCGGGCTTGTCGCGGCGGTCGGTTCCGCCCATCGAGCGCACCCACTCGCCGCCAGCGTCATCACGAACAGCAGCGCGATCAGCCTCGCGGCGTTCGCCGTACCGTTGACGCAGCCACAGCGTGATGAGTTCAACGAACGAGGTGAGGAACTCAAGGACGGCCCGCACATCACTTCCCCGTCACGGCCTTGACTTCGGCCTTCACGGTTTCGGACTTGCCGTCAGCCACGGCCCCCCTGTTCTGCCCGAAGTGCGCGGCAAGGGCGTGCGTCCAACGGTAGAAGGCGGCATAAAGCCCGGTCTGTTCCTTGGGGACGGGCATCCAGACGGTGGCCACGGCGCACAGGCCGCACACGGTCATGACCACGCCGAGGGAGGTCACGAGCCACGCCGCATCGGGATACTGCGCGGAAAGGCTCATCAAGGTCGAAAGGATGAAATCAATCACGGTCGCTTCCATCAGTACTTGCCTCCATGCTGGTAGAACGCCACGTCACGCGGCTTGTCGGGGTCGTTGTCCACATGAATCCACGTCGGAGCCAGCTCGATGCGCCGGAATCCGGCTTCAAGCAGGGCTTGCAGCATGACGAAACGGGAATGGGAATCCACACAGCGGATATCCACAGCGTAGCCGCGAGTGTGCGCTGAGGTGGGCACGCCGCCGACCGCCTTGTTGTGCTTCGGGCAGCGGTACGCGGAAGAAAGGGGGAACGGGATGCCCGCCAGATCGCGGGCCTCATCGAGCATCTGGAGCAGATCGGCGTCCATCTTCTCCATGCCCGCGCCGCACCCGCACTTGCAGCGGAATTCGAGGGGAGAGAAGTGACGCAAGGGAAGAACAGCCATAAAAATCCTCCTGCATCCACTCTCGCACAAGAGAATAGGGGGAGGACACCGTGAACAAGGTTCTACAACAGCCGATATTGCTGCTGTGGTTCCGGGTTCCCGCAAAGCTGCTTTTTGAGCCGACGGACGTACCTGGTGGTCACGCCAAGGGCTTCGGCGATGGCGTCCGGCTTCTCCCCTGCTTCCAGACGGGACAGGATACGTCTTTTGAACGGTTCACCACGGCGCAGGTTGGGCACGACGATCTGCATCCCCCCAAATTCGGTGCAGAGGGCCGCCATACGCTGCCGACCAAGCAGCTCCAAAAGAAAACCTGTGGGCTTCCGGGGGATAAAGTATGAACGTCCACCGCACTGTGCGCAGAGGATGACCGCCCCCACGTCACCGATGGCCTCTGACAGTTCGAACTGGCTCACCCACACGTCACTCATGAGCACCAACCTTGTGTTCCCCAAGCCATAGCCGCAGTGCGGTCACAGCTACATCGAGGGCTTCGTCGCGGATACGCTCCGGAGTTTCGTGCTCAACGGCGTGTACAAGCTCACGGTACTCCCCCCCGATAACACCAAGCGCGTGGTATTTGCCCTCAGCAAAAACAGGGTGCTTCACACGTGCTTCCGACAGCCGCTGCATGAGCGCCGCAAGAGCCTTTTCACCAAGTATCGTGATGTCGATGTTATGCACTGATAGCCTCCCTGTGCGCGTCAAGCTCGTCGGTATAAGCGCATACGCCGTACCCGAGATGAGTTGCCCTATCGCAATCGTGGACGGGGTAGGCGTAGCGGATCATGAGCAGGCGGCTAATTCCGGTGTAGGCTGTGATGGCCTTCCAGCCGAGCAGCAATTTCCGTTCATTCATTGCGCTTCCTCCTGTGTGTACACGGCTACCTCCCAATGCGGGACTGCTGCGTAGCATTTCGAGCAACGCAGGGACACCACCTGCCTGTCGTCGCCCCAGAACCCGGTGCGCGACATGGCGTCTTTGAGCTGCTTCGCCATGTTGTCGAGGTCCGGCTTCTTCGTATGGGCGATTTCGCCGCGTAACATGGCCTCTCGTTGTTTTTTCGGGGTCGACGCAGGTATCGGCATCCCCGCGATAAATTCGAGCACGAGAGGTCCTTCTAGAGGCTTTTTCGGGGAGCGCGCAGAAAGGAGATCGTCAAGCACGGCTTCCGCGCTCTTCTGCCCGGCGGACTTGTAGGCCACGCTGTGCCCACAACGGACGGTGTGCCGGACTCGGGCCTGTGCCGTGGGCGTGCAGTTCAGGACAAAGCGGTAGGCTGTCACTGCTCCATCCCCAACGCCCGGAGATTGGCAAGCTGTTCGTTCAAGGGCATATCCGGCCTACCCTGCTTCCTGGCGTCCATCTTCCCCCGCAGATTGGCGAGGATCTTCGCGCACCAGTCGGCGCCCTCTTCGCAACGCTCATCGAACGTCTTTGTTCGCTCAGGAAGTGCCAGTGCATCGGCCTGCGCCGTTTCTCCCCGCCGCAATTCGTCGCAATGTGCCCAGATGTCGGCCACAGTCGGGAAGTAAGCCGAATTGCGGCGGTATTGCTTCACGGCGCGTTCCACGGTTTCGGGCGAGAACTCCGCGAGGTCTTCGGCCCAATCCTCAGCCAAAATTTGCAACTGTGCTGGCGTCCTACCTGCTTGCGGGTAATGCAGCGCCAGATTGACCAGCAGTTGAAGCGTGAAGTCCGGGTTGTGCATGTTGAGCCCTCCTTGCCTGTAAAAGCATTTTCGCCATGTCGTCGTTGTCCTGTACCCGCTGCTGCGCTACGGTAGCCACCCGGGGCCGCGCCTGTTCGCCGTTGCCGCCCTGCTCAGCGGGTTCGGGCGGCTTTCGCAGCCAGTATTCCCGCTTGAGGAAATTTGCCGCCGTGGGGATATATCTGCCACCCTGCCGCTTCCATGCCTCGGAGTCCTCCCACTGCCCTAGAGCGTCGAGGATGCGAGGCAAGCCGGGAAGAGCACGGTTGGACTCAAGGGCTACCCATTCGCCCACGGCTTCGCTCCTGCCTCCCCGGTGCTGTTCCGGGAACGCCTCGAAGAACTCGTCAAACGCCAACGAGGGCTGACGAGAAAGGACGGCTTCCGGCTCTGGATTTTCCGCCGGGCGTTCAACGCGCGCGTGCGCGTTAAGCACACTCTCTTCTTTTACGTTTGGAGTAGGAGAAGGAGCAGGAGTAGAACGATCCGTACTACGTTCGTTCAACGCCGTATCTACGTTCGTATTACGCCGTATGTACGGCGTACCATCGGCGTACATACGATACTCTTCCTGCGTAAGTCCCTTCACTCCATCATCACGCATAGATTTAGCTATCTCGGGGAATTTTCTTGCAAAACGAGAAAGCCTTGCGGCATCGCTACGGGTATCGGCTTCACTTGCCCACGGGTTATGTTCCTGCCAATCGTGCAGGGTGTACCCGTCAGGGCTTTCGTCAATCCACATGCCAAGGCAGGTGTCGAAAAATTTCCGTTCTTCACCCTGCCAGTCCGCTGCAAGTTCGACGTCCTCCCAGTCCATGCCGGAAAGGTCCCCGTTCGGGCGATTCACAGCAGCCCACGCCCACAGAACTTGCAGGGAGCGTATCCCCTCAAGCCCCAGACGGCGGGCAGTCTTCTTTGTCTTCGGGTGTTGCCAAAACCCGACGGATAACCTGATATCACTGTTCATCACGCCACTTTTCCCTTGACGGAACGCCCTGTTACGGGCATACTCATCTTGTCGTTTCGATGAATCCGCATGTTTCATCCCCCTTTGGCCCTCTGGGAGAACAGGGGGCCTTTTCTTTTGCCTTCACATGATCCGTAAATCTTTTCTGCGCCTGTCGGGAAACCAGCCATCCAAGACGCCCCATCCCCACCACACGGCGATGACGGACGCAAACGGGGCGCAGTTTCTTGCTTCGCCGAACCGCAGTCTCCCGGCGATAAAACGCAGGTCGGCCTTTCCGTTCACGTGTTCCTGCCACCATCGTGTTTCGGGGCGGGCAGGGAGAAGCCCGACGACCAACGCGCCATGTTCCGCTTCCCTGTGGGCCTTCTTGACCCACGGTCCGATCTCGCGACCGTAGGGCGGGTTCATCCAGCATCGCTCTCCACCCCACGATTGACCAAGTCCATCCAGTTCTCGCGTAAAGTACCGCTTTACCTTTGCGTTCTTGTCACTCGCGCACACGTCAAGCGTGAACTGGAACCGCTTGTCCAGAGCGTCAAAAAGCTCTTGCGGAGTAGACCAATCGATTGATTTGCTTGAAAACAAGACACTATCGTTCATTCTGATCCTTCAAGTTCTACTTCAACAATGTCCGGCCTCTTCTCGCAGTACAGGCGGCAGAAGTTCACGTCTTTGACGAACCCGTTTCGAGACGTCCACGCCGGGACTCCGTACTCTTTCGACCAGTCAGCAAAGCACAGGACGCGCCGCCCATCACGGTGAAGCCGACCGTGATGGCAGGGGCCAGGCCCTACCAGTCCCATTCCATCCCCCCGGATCTTCTTCCGTGAAATTCGTATGAGGGAAGCCCCTCAGCGTCGGATCCTTTACGCAACTTTTCCCAGCATTGAGGGCATCTGTAGTCAGTGATCCACCGCCCACAGCTCTTGCCGGCAACCCCCGCGCACAGATGCTTTCCCTTGCGGGGGTCTGCCTTGGCTGCGCTTTTTTTTGCGAGATACGCTTCCCGGCTCAAGCCGCTTTGCGCTGCGCTGGCACAGATGCGGGAGCAAAAACGCGGGTTCTTGCGGTTGAGGGGATTGAACTCCTTTCCGCAGCATTCGCACTTGGCCTCTTTTTTCTGGGTGGCGGCAATCTGGCACTCCTTCGAGCAGTACCTTGCCGAATGCTCGCGGCTGGGAGTCACCTCAAACATCCGACCGCACTGTTGGCAAATCAGGATCGGCATTCTCCCTTCCTCCCTTCATGCTGCACAGCCGTCTCCGTTTCCATCAGGTCGATGATCAGGGCCCCCAACAGCTTTGCCCGCACCTTCTGCGGCGCATTCCTACGTATGGCCCTTTGCAGGTCTGCAAGACGCTCCACATCATCGAGCTGTTCGCCTTCCACGCCCTTGTCAGGTTCCGCACACATCGGAAGAAGCGAAAATCCGAGATCCGCCGCAAGAAGCTGGAGGGCGGACACGTCGCCCGTTTGATGCATGATGAACGCAGCCTGTTCCAACCCGAGCTTGACGGACGTGCGGTCGGCGTAGGGATTGAGGACATTGCCGAGACTCGACGGAGCCATATCCATTTCCGCCGCCATTGCTCGGACGCCGCCGGGATACTTCTTCACCGCCGTCTGTACGGCTTCGATAACGTGTTCAAGTGTGGGGATTGTCATCATTTCACCGTTCATTCTGTTTGTGTGCCGCCCTATTCTGGGGGCATGGAACTTGTTCACCTACTCCTCACCCTGCGCGGCCCTGTCTGGCGCGTCCGCATCCTGTCCGGCGGGACCATCAGCTGGAAGTGCTACCGCGCCGAGGACTACCCCACACCAGAAGCCGTGGCCCGGCGGTGCGCGGAGGGGCTAGTCTCTGGGCATGAAAACGACAAGCATGACGAGCCCCACGGCAACGGCGAGGAAAAAGTTATTCAGCATGGCTCACCTCTTCGAGTTCGGTGGGAGTGCTGGGGGCGGCTATAAGCCGCTCTTCATTTCTAACTAAAAAGTCCAGCAATTTATCATAGGCGCTCTGTCGCCTTTTTGGAGCAGACAAGAGCCGACACAAGGTAACGGGATGGATGCCTACAGCTTTGGCAAGGGCTACTTGCGTCCATCCTCTCTTCTTCATCAGTTCTTTTGCAGCGTATTCGATATTCATGTGGAAATATTAGCTCATTCACTATTCAATGGTCAAGCAAATTTGCAAATTAAAAAATTGCTTTTATTAGCGCGTATGCTAATGGTGTAACCATGGGTAAAACAGACTGGATCATTAAATTTTTTGAGTCCAAAATTGGGCACGGGAAGGAATTCGCCACACGAGTTGATATGGCGAGGTTTTTAGGGTTGTCCCCAACGCAACAGACAAAATTGTTCAATTTTTTGAAAGGTTCAGACACGCAATATAAGGCCGTCCTAGATTGGTTTGAACGACTTGGGGGCAAGTTCGAATCGGAGACTACACCTTCTAAAAACGTCTGCTTCATCGATGCGCGTGTGGCCCCCGCAGGCAATGCTCTCCCCCCTCCCCCGGATGAAGACTACCTCGCCGTTCCCCTTGTGGAAGAAGTTGGCGCGGGGCCCGGTATCATTCCACAAAATGAACTCATCTCGTGGTTCCTCGTCTGGCGTCACCAGCGGGCCATTCAACACAAGCGTGACCTCATTGCCGTCATGCTGGGCAAACACTCAACGTCTATGGTTCCCACGCTCAAGCCACAAGACATTGTGCTTGTAGACCGACAAGATAAAGACGTGATGAACTTCAAAGGTAGGATCATGCTTGTCCTCGATCCTTTCGACGGCAGCGGAAAAATCAAGCGTGTGGCGGCAGAAAACCAGCCGAAAAAGCGCGACTATCGCATCACCTACTATTCGGATAACGCCGCCGAGAATCCCCCCGAGGTCTACAGCCTTATGGAAGACTTCGAAGGGGACTGGAACAAGTCCATCGTCGGGCGGGTTGTATGGGCGTGGAGTGACGTGAGCTGCAAATAACCGTGGAGAGCCCCATGTATAAAATCTATCAGGCTGGCCCCCTTTTCTCAGATGCGGAACAGTCGTGGCACGGTAAACTTTCCGAGCGACTGCGTGCAGCAGGGCACTCCGTGGTCTGGCCGGGAGACTTGCTCACCTCAGACCGAATCAAAGCCGCTGGCCCGGGGGCAATCTCCCTTATCTTTGATACGTGTCGAAACGCCATTGATTGCAGTACCTGTGTTGTCGCCCTGCTTGATGGCACTCAGGTTGATGACGGCACGGCTTGGGAAATCGGGTACGCCTATGCCAAAGGGCTTCCTATCTTTGGTATCCGCACCGACTTTCGACAAGGCGGGGATACGCCGTTTAACCACATGAACAGTATGATCGAGGGTTGCCTGTACGGTTTTGCCGCAGATATCGACGGGCTTTTGCTGATGATGTGTGCGGCCTCATGTAGCAAATGAAAATCCCCGCCGAAGCGGGGAAAAGGAGTTGTAAATGTTTCAGTATAAAGTTTGTACTAGGATCGATCTGCAAAACTCTGATGATGAAGCTACAACACAAGATTGGCTAAACGAGCAAGGACGGGAAAATTGGGAACTTGTTTCGTGCATTCCCTTAGGAACTGAAACAGAGGAAAACGGTTTTTTCAGAAATACAATTCGCTACGTATTTAAACGCGAAATCCAACGATCTTAAAAGATACTAAGCAGGCTGATTTGTCTTTGTCTGATGTAACATTTCCATCTTCATCAACACAAAACACACCTTCGATGACAGGTCCAAAAGTTGGAGATTTTGGGTACAATTCTTGCTGTGCCACGTCTGCGCAGGCCTTGCGGTAGTTTTCGGTAGCATCATTGGCCCCTACCGTGAGGAAGTTCAAAAAATCTTTGTACTTCGTGATTCATCTGCAGCCCCTCCTCGCGAGGGGCTTTTTTGTGCCCTATGGGACGTGACCACCGATGCCTTCATTGTGTCGGCGGTTATTGTTTTACCTTGTTATTATCGAATACGCAAATTCATATTGACTCATTGTTAGCGAATTTGCTATTATCTCTTCACGACGAACGGGGAAGGCGAACACGGCGCGGCAACGGCCCGCCGAAAGCTGAAACCGGACGGAGGAAGCCCCAACAAGTACGAGCACGGCAAGCGCAAGCCTTTGGGAGCGGGAAGCACGCGACGGCAGGAAATGGGGTGATGTGGAGACAGGCCGCGTAGGGACGGCGGGACGGAAAAACGGCTGAAAAGAAGGCCGAAGCGTAAAGCGCACCGAAGCGACGGGGGCCGAGCCGACCAACAGGGCCCACGGTTACGACACAAAGATCGGGCCGTGAAACGTGATGAAATACGAATTTTTACATCCGGGCGGTCAGTTGACTTTCTGACAATTCACCGCCCCGCATGGGAGCGCGCCCCGGCGGGGATTGGCCCCGTCGGGTGCTTGCCTTGAATCATCGAAGCCCGGAACTACGCCGGGCTTTTTCATTGATTCCGGGACTCCGGAACGAACTTCAAAACAGAGGAGAATAGCCATGATGCAGTTCATCGTAATTTCGCATTCGGAAAGCGGCCCATTGGTTGAGGAGTTCGAGACGAAGGCGAAGGCGGTAGACTTCGCGGAGGCTGTAGCCAGTGATGGTATGCCATCGACCATACTCATGAGAATTTCCGGGATTCCCGCAGTCTTGCCAGAACGCGAAGATTGCGGCGTTCTCCCCGGCATCGACTTCCCCGCAACGCTGCACCCCGCTTGGTAAAGCGCCTAGCCCCGCACTTGCCCCGGATTCCGGGGCAGGAAACGGGATTGGGACGCCGATCCAGACTTCAATAGGAGAAAGATTATGGCTCAAACATTCTTCTGCATCGAAACCGGGAATTCGCTCTACGGCGGAACGGTCAGACACTTTTTCAATTCACCCGCAGCCGTGATGTCGTTCCTCAAGGCGACACGGGAGGGCTGGAGCCTCCGGGCGGCGGAATGGGATGATGGGGAACTCGTCCCCACGCGGCCCATCACCAACTGCCAGTTCATCGACGAGGATGGCGGAATCGACGCCGTTCTTGAACGGCTGGAGGTGGCGGCATGATCAAAGAAGTGTACGTAACCCCTCCCGGCAAGAAGCGGTTCCCAATGCCACCTCAGCGCGAGCGTTTGGCACCCCCTCCGTGGGCGTTGGGCGTGGTCCTCATGGTTGTGGCGATCTTCATAGGCTCATGCGAATGGGCGAGGGGGATGTGATGAGGCCAGAAGCCGATATGTACGACGCGGAGAGGGAAAGCGTAGACCGCACGATTCCCGATGAACCCGAATACCACGGCCCCCAAAAGGGGCCTTTTTAGTTCCCGCCGATGAGCAGTGAAAGGTTGAAATATGGAAGCGAAAATTTACGGCGCGATTATCGCGGTCATGCGAGATTGCGGCTCCATCGGAAAGGACAGGCAAACCAGTGGGTTTGCATCTTTCAAGTTCCGAGGAATTGATGATGTCTACAACGCCTTGCACCCGGTCATGTCACTGCATGGTGTGTTCTGTGTGCCGGAGGTGCTGGAAACGACACGCGAGGAGCGGGCGAACGCCAAAGGCACGGTCATGGCTTATGTGACCGCGAAGGTGCGTTTCACGTTTTACGCTGAGGACGGTTCCAGCGTTCATTGTGTGACAGTAGGCGAAGCGATGGACAGCGGAGACAAGGCCTTGCCCAAGGCGCAATCTATTGCCATGAAATACGCCATGTTCCAGACGTTCTGTATCCCTACGGAGGAAATGCCTGACCCAGACGCCGAAACGGATCACCTCGCTCCCAAAAACGGGGCCGTACAGCAACGCGCAAAGGCAAAGGCGGAAAATGCCAGCCCGATGACGCCGGAACAGTCAAAGGCCCTCATGTCTTATCTGACCAAACGGCATGGTGACAGCCGAGCGGATTACCTTGCCGAACTTTCACGATTCTTCGGGCGGCCCATTGCAAGCTCCCGTGAATTGACGAAGGCAGATGTTTCCGAATTTCTGAACGCCGTCAACGGAGGACAAAATGGCTAGCCTCAATCGTGTTGAAATCATCGGACGCCTTGGACGCGATCCAGAACTCAAATATTCCCAGAACGGAGCGGCAATTTGCCGTCTCAATGTCGCTACTGACGAAAGTTACACGGATCGGGAAGGAAAACGGGTGCAAAAGGCCGAATGGCATAGCGTCGTTGTGTTCCAGAAGGCCGCTGAACATTGCAGCCAGTACTTGAGCAAGGGAAGCCTTGTATTCGTGGAGGGTTCATTATCTACGCGGGAATGGCAGGATCAGCAGGGACAGAAACGCTACTCCACGGAAATCAAGGCGCAGCGCGTCCAGTTCCTCGACAAGAAGGACGGAGGAAAGCCCCGTTCATCCTTACCCTCTGAATCTTACGGTATGGATGACGTGCCTTTTTGATGAGGTGAAATATGCCTACCTTCAACGAAATCCAGCAAGAAATCGCCGGGATGCTCTGCATCCCCGATGAAGAGCTTACCCCGGAACAGCGCGAGGCGATGAATGTCTATATTGATGAACTCGCTAAACTCGAAGCCGACAAGGTGGATGGGTTCGGACAATTCCTGAAAATTCAGGCTGCTTTGGCCGATGCTTGCAAGGAAGAGTCCAGACGCCTTGCAGCCAAGGCGAGGACAGCGGAATCACGCCTTGCATGGCTCAAGGAACACTACACCATCGCACTCAGGGAAAACGGCCTCAAGAAAGTATCCGGCAACGCCTACACAATCAGCGTTCGGGAAACTGAGGCTGTAGCGGTAACGGCGCAAATGGAAGAACTTCCCGAACTGTACCGCCGCACAAAGACGACAGTGGAGCCGGACAAGCCCACAATCAAAGAAGCCCTCAAAGGCGGATTGACCATCCCCGGCTGCGCTCTGGTGAAGACATACAGCTTGCAAGTACGATAACCACCCCGGCCCGGCTCACCACCGGGCCTTTCTTTTGGGAAAGACTATGATCGTATGGCATGTGACCACGGCAAAGAAGCTTAAACGCTACAAGGATTCGGGGGGCATTCTTCCGCCCGTCAGGGCGTGGGATAGTCTTCCCGCAGCCGAACGTTTTTCAAAACAGACAGGGCGCAAGGTGATTCTTCGTTTGAAATTCCCAAACACGGCGGAACGGCTTCCCGGTCATCGTGGGGAAGCCTTTGTACTCAATGAAAAGTATAGGCTCACAAGCATATGAGGTGAGATGAATCATGAGTGTTGATTTGTACGGGGATTACACGGCTGAGGTACTTTCGCTTCCACAGCAATGGCGGGAACAAATGTGGTTAGCCAACGGAGAAACCGGAATTTCTTCTAAAACGATTCACGCAGTCTTAACCGGAATGGTCGACAACACGGTTTTCAATACCAGTCCTTCATGGTTTAGATACGATACACCTCATGACCCGTCTGATTTCCGACGCTGTTATCTCCTGCTCAAGTTCATACCGGAATGGAAGCAACGCTTACATGAGGTTGCGGAAAGATTCCCGAAATGGAAACCCTTTGTCGAACATTGGGATGAATTGACGTGTCTTTATGAAGAGGAGCGAGATAGAAGCGATAGGCACGCGCCAAAGCTATTTGCTAAAATTATGGCATTGGAAAGTTAAGCTATGCCCGACACCGACGCCCTCCCCGACATCAGACTAAAATGTCCTGATTTGGCATCAATAATTCCGGGACGCCGTTTCCTCTACCGGGCAAAGGTAGGCGGCGAACGCCAAACCGTCACCGTTACGGCCTCCTGTGCCCCGTATCCCCGTGATTTCGGGAAGGGACGCAAGGCTATGTACGTCACCGTGTACGGCTACGAGGGGAAATGGACGGTCCCGGCAAGCAAGCTGAGGATTGCGGAGAAAGTATGAAAGTAAAAAAATATGTTTGTCCGATATGTCATAAAGAGTATCTTACATATCAGCAAGCTGAAAGATGCCTTGATGACTGTAAAGACAATGCTTCTGTGGAAGAATTTGTATGTAACTTTGAAGATCTACACGGATACGAGATCGACAGCATTATCGGAAAGTGCACAAGCTGCGAACACTGCGATGGTAAAGGTACATATTTCGCAGATTGTCCGTTGAAAGCAACCGGAGAAAAACGCGAAGGATGTGCAGCGTATATTCCCGCACACGATCTGCATACTGTTTGCTCTCGATATAACTATCTCCAAAAGATCGGACAGTTACCTCAATATTGAAGCACCCACGCCCCGCCCTCCCCCGGCGGGGCTTTTCATACCCCAAACTCTAACCCAAGGATTCAACATGACCATCGGAGAACTGATCGAGAAGCTGGAAAATTTTGATCCTGAGCAGAATGTCTGTATCACGCTGGACGGAAGCGAAGGAGCGGGCATGTTCGACATCGACCCGCAGCCCACCGAATGTGGATGCGAAGACGCCAAAGGAAAGGCGTTCATGGAAACCGTCATCGGCCTCTATCCGGTTGACGCCAGCGAGTAATCCATCTCTCAACCGTGGGCAGCGCATACGAATCACGCGGGATGATATGAAGCGAATCACAAAAAGCAGCGTAAACTGGCAGAAACATGCGCCGACAAAGAATTGTGCGAATTGCAAGCATGTCGAGCGCATCGAGAAAAAGGGGTACTACGGTACACCGTACTTTGAAGGTTCCCGCTGTGCGCTCAATGGTTGGAAGACTGGAGCTCTGGCAATCTGCGATAAATGGACGGAAAAGGCGGAGTAATATGGAAAACTTCAAGGTTGGCGATACGGTACAGTGGGCTTCTTCCGCAAATGGATATTGGAAAGAAAAAAAGGGGATTGTTGAATCCGTCATACCTGCGGGCGGGAATCCTCAGATATATGCTACGAGGGTAGCTGAGAAATATGGGAGAAAGACACCTCATCTTGGCTACCCTCGGGATCATGTGTCCTATATCGTTCGCGTCCCCTCGAAAACTGGTGGCGTAGGAAAATTCTACCGACCTCATGTTGCGCTACTGGAAAAGGCGGAATGACGAAATGGGAAAGGCGGCTCACGTGGGTGTGGGTCGCCTTCTTCGTGTGGGTGGTCTGGATTGTGTGCGTGGAGTAACCATTGAAAAAAACGATTGTTGGTGATGCGATTATTTACTGTGCTGATTGTCGGTCTATTCTTCCCACGCTGGATACTGTAGATGCAGTAGTTACAGATCCTCCATATGGCATCGCATATCAAAGTGGATATGCGACAAAAAAGCTTTGGGCTGCAGGGAAGAAGATCGCAGGAGACGAGACAACGGCGGTTAGGGATGATGCCTTACAGCTTTGTCATAATCTTTGCTCTCCCATGCTGGTTTTTGGTTCTCATAAAGCCAGGCCACCAGAGGGGACAAGACATATTCTGATCTGGGACAAGGGTCCAGCTCTCGGAATGGGAGCGCTGGACCTTCCGTGGAAACCTTCTATTGAAGAGATCTATGTCCTTGGGAAGGGCTTCGTAGGAAAACGTGATGAAGGTTCCGTTATCTACTGTCCCCCGGTGCAGAGTATGGCGAAAAATGGTCGGAAGCATCCGAATGAAAAACCAGTTCCGTTGCTACGGCGGCTCATAAAGAAGTGCCCCGAAGGGACTATCCTTGATCCTTTCATGGGAAGCGGTGCCATAGGTGAAGCCGCTCTTTTAGAGGGCAGGCGTTTCGTAGGCATCGAAATTGAGCAGAAATTCTTTGAAATTGCTAAAAAACGCCTTGAATATGCTGAACACTCGATAAGCTTGCTGCAGGGGCGCGGCTGCATGAACAACGCGCGGGGTGAAATATGCTGACGGAACAGGAAAGGAAGTGGCTGGAGGAGCGGAAGTATAGAAAGGCACCATGCGGAGCGGAAACGCATTATTGCGTAGGATGCGAGGCAAAGTGTAGGTACTCTCTCACTCCGGATTTTATAGATGCCGCCGAGTTCGAGGCAAGAGTATCACGATATATCGCTGAGAACGCATCAGAACTAGATTTTAGTTCTAATAACTGGCAGTTCTTTGATGGTTTCAAAGCCAAAAGCCTAGCGTGGTACATCCTGCGGGAAGCCCGTATCGCCGTTGAAGAGGAGATGAAAGTCAGTGAATAAATACGATCTGGTTAACTCAGTATGGGCTGTACGCATGGCGTTGCATGATGTCCGCCCTGCGGATTCTCACAGCAATAAAAATCTGAACCGTGCGCATAAGTTACTGAGGGAGCTTATTGCAACGTATGGAACAGAGAGAGGGGAAGAAAGGGAGGAGATAAACAATGAACGAAATCACGCTTGAATCCATCATGCAGTGCTCGAAAGAGGCAATTGCGCGGGCATATATGTGCAAAATCGGTGCATCGGTTTATACTCGATGCCCGCTACATGGCGAAGAAACAGAAAATTGCCCTATGAAAGAGGTGTGGTGCTCAGACGTTACTCCTCAAGCTTGGGAAGAAGTGCTGAACAACGCGCAGGAGAAGAAAGATGACCGCACAGGAATGGCTTGACGAGCTTGAACGGCTTAGGAAGGCGGCGACGCCGGGGCCGTGGAGTAAAAGCGAACAGGGCACGAATGAAACGTATCATCATCGTATTGAACGGTACTATGGTGGCAAAGAAGTTCCTGAGCATATTGCCTATGTCTTCTTGCCAAATGTTTTTGGTAACTTACATGACGCCGCATACATCGTCGCCGCGTGCAACGCCGTGCCGATGCTGGTGGAGATGCTCAGAATTGCCGTATGTATGATTGAAGCTCGGAATGCGCAGAGAGCACGCAAAGGAGAAAAAATACCTGTGGACGATGTGATGCATTTGCTTTTTACCATAACGGAGCCGAAAGAATGATCACCACCGAAGAACTCGGAGAACTTGCTGTCCTATTTATTGAAGATGCTTGGCAGTGGGAAGCGTTCATAGCGTGGGCAGAAGCTCAAGGTTACACACGCGAAGAGATAGATGAGGCACGAGGAGAATGACCATCACCACCGAAGAACTCGCCCGCATCCGGGCCGCCGCCGTTGGCGACATGCTCGGAGACTCCAAGGAACTCGACGGAATGGGGCCTGCGGTTACGATTTTCAGGCTGTGCCGGGAACTGGAACTAGCACGGAAATACGCCGTCACCATGTCAGAAGTAGCAGCCGCAGCATGGGAAGGGGAAATCCCGTCACCGTTGCCCGGTCATACTCACATGACCGAAGAAGAATTTACCGAAAGATATAACTGCCCTTGGTGTGGCGGTTCTGGTCACATCGACGATTGCGATGAAGCAGACAAACAGGTCAAGGCTCAACTGGAACGGCTGGATCAGGAGGCGGATTGGCTGGCGACAAAGCTCAATGAGATAGCCAGCCCATGCAGAACCCTACATCCTTGTGAAGGAAGTCCATCTTGCAACTATCCCGACGGAGAACCACGTTGTTGGCGCGACGTGGCACACAAAGCTGTGGAGAAATATGACTCTAACAAAAGAAGAGCGCGACCAGTGGCGCGAAAGACTGTTATCCTCATACACATGTTTCGATGCAGAACACGCGACTTTCACCATCCGGCTACTTAATGCGCTGAACCAAGCCGAGGAAGAAATAGCACGGCTGGAGCAAGAAGTATTTTTCTGGCGTGAAGAGACTAAAGACGTGCGAGAAGTCTTCACCAGACAGCTAGGCTATAAAGACGCAGAGATAGCACGGTTTGAGAGAGAGTTGCACTGGCTGGCGACTATAGCGTTTGACGGGACGGCGGGGATTTATGACAGTCCAGAAAGGCTCATGGAAGCCGCACGCGAGGCCGTGGAGGAAGGGAGATGAGCCGCACTAGAGACCGTATAACCGTAGGCAAAGCCCATGCTTTTGATATGGGATATACCGCAGATGAGCTGAAAACGGCATGGGATACTGTAAAAAAGACGAATGTACTAGTGCAACATCTTGAAAATAATGGCGTCACTCCTTTGTCTTTACCTCCATATCTGATGGATGACTTAATGAAGAAATACAAAAAAATACGAGAGGAATCATGCCCGAAGAACTGACGTTGCTACCGTGTCCATTATGTCAAGCAACAGCCCATGTTGAATACCACAATGGATATTTACGTGTGATATGTGAAGGCGAACCGGGATGCCCGTTCAGAATGGGCGGAAAGAGGTTTGTTTTTACCGATGAATGCTATGACTGGTGGAACAACCTGCCCCGTGCGCTGACGTGGACGGACGAGCCGCCGAAGGTGCCGGGGTGGTACTGGTTCAAGGATGAATATGGCATCCGCATCGCATGGATCAAGCATGACTCTCGTAAAATAAACGAATTATATGCTGTGATTGGAGGTGTTGGTAACTGGATGTCAACCTTGCATGGACAATGGGCTGGCCCCATCCCCGAACCCCGCGAACCGAAGTAGCCCCGAAAGGGGCTTTTCTTTTAGAGAGGAGAAGCATCATGCGAAGACCCATCAACCCAGTAATACCGTATCCCCACGAGGCCATTCAGCACACCCGCTGTGTTCTGGCCCTGTCCATGATCACCGTGGCGATTTCTTTCCTCAAGCCGGAAATGCTGGCGCAGCTTGGCGACCTCGGAAAGCAGGTCGAGAAGGTCAACCGCTGGATCGACCGATGTGCGGACGACACGCAGAAGCGCAGGCTCTCCGCAGGCGCGAAACGGGATCTGGATGCTCGGTTCCATATCCTTGCCGGGCATGTCGGGGATATTCAGGCCGCTGCCGCCGATGCTTCCCGCTGGACGCAATGGGCCGCCGGGATGTGGGCCGGGCTGACCTTCCTTGAGGACTGCCGGAACACCTGCCCCGCCTACTTCCGGGGCCTTCACTGGCACAACCTGCTCAAGACGCTGACAACGCTGTGCAATGCGCTCGAAAAGGTCGACCCGCGAATCGCTGAGATCGGGACGCGGGTGTACGAGCGGGCCGCGTAGGATGAAAGGAGACAACTATGGAAACGCTTCATAATATTCCGCAAGAACAACTCAATATGGCTTTTTCTGCTGCACTATCAGAGTTCGCAGAAACACAACGAATTCTCGCTAAACCTTATATCACGACTGAAGAAGCCGCAAAAGTATACCCCATAGGTAAGTCTACTCTTGAAAAACTTCGTAGAAACCGCGAGGGTCCGGCTTTTGTTCAAGTTACAGACAACAGTCCCGTTGCATATACGCATGAATCTATCAAAAAATGGCTTGAACACCATCGCCAGAAGGTTATGTAATGTTTGGCAACAGGGATAGGGCATCCCTTTTAGTGTCCGGTGAAAGTTTAGAGTACCGTTTTGTCATCTCAAGTGTGGAATGCCCCATGAGTTCCGCGATTGTGTACAGCGGTACTCCTTTCTGTGCCAACCAAGATCCAAAAGTATGACGCAAGGTATGAAAAACGACTTTGTACCTTGCGTCAGTTATACCCTCGTTAAAGAGCATGTCCGCAGTCCGTTTGAATGCAGACGAAATGTACCGGATATGTCCCCCTCCTTTTTGCTCAAAAACAAATCCCTCCGTATCCTTCCCGTCGCAACGACGTAAAAAAATACGCTGCACCTCTTCATTCATGTAAGCTGCTCGCGTTCCCGCTTTCGCGTCCATGACGTTGATAATCCTCGCGGCAATGTTTACATGCCCCACCTTCAGGCTTAAAACTTCTCTAAGCCGCATTCCCGTATACAAAGAAACATAGGCAATATCGTGCCATTGCGGGCTTCTTTTTTTTAATTCATCTAGCAAAATCCGCGCTTCTTTTTCAGTCAAGAAGCGAAGCCGTGCGGAGTCAACTGCCGGAAGCTGCACCCCTTCCGTGGGGATACTGCCCGCATACACTCCCCATAATTTTGCTTTTCTATAAACCTGCCTGACAAATCCGATTACATGCTTTTCTGTCTGAGGAGAAAGACCTTTATTTTGAATAGCCTTTTTCAGTCCTTCGATGTGCATGGGACGGATTTTATCCATTCTCGCATCTCCAAAGATCGGTATGATATGGTGTTCAAGGTATCCGGTCATATTTTTTGCGGAAGCCTTACCAGCCATATGCACCATCAAGAAACGATGCGCAGCCTGTTTGAAAGTGGGGACATTCCCCGGAGCCACAAAGTCATTATCCTCTATATGCTTTAGGCGTTCACCACGAATGCGAGAAGCATAAGAAGCATTGACGCCTTCACTTTTTCTCCCTACAGTTTCCCATATCTTTCGCGAATCGTGACGATATGCGATGTCAAAGGCCACATCAGCTTTTCCATTTCTGTCAATAAGCACCCGCTCATAGACACCGGGGTATTTCGTTTTCTCGCGTTTTGCCATGCTACCTCCCATGCTACCGCTGTGCTACCATAAGGCGGATACGTCAGGATAGCAAAGGATATCCTAGGAAATATAACTCACGAGAATTATGAGATTAGGCTATCGCAGGATACCAGAGGATATGCCAGGAAAAGTGCTTTGTTAGCCTCCTAAGCTGTAGGCCACAAGTTCGATTCTTGTCGGGCGCACCAGAAAATTCAGCCTCTTAGAGAGATACTCTAAGGGGCTTTTTTTTTTGCAAGCCCTTTTATCCCGCTCTTATCCCGCTATATTAGATGAACCAATGGGAAATTTTCAGATAGATTGGGAAGATTCATCTTTCTTTTTTCTGTCCGCTGCCCGTACAGGATGAGGTTTTGAAACAAAAAAAATACGGTGGAGGCTGAAAAATCAGCCTCCACCTTTTTTACTCGTCCATTTCATCCGCTATAGCGGTCAAAATCGCAATCACCACAGGTATCCATTTTCCGAGACTCATATCTTTTCCTTCCTATCTGGCTATGAAACGGGACAAACGACACTGGCGTGCAGTTCCGCAATCCCATTCGACGTGTTTTCCGAGACACGGCGGTATCCTCGTCGGAAGCCCCAATCGGCACAGTCGGCAGGTATCCGTCATGCGTTCCTCCTCAAGGCCCCTTCGAGCAGTCCGAACAGTGCCGGAGCAAGCTGTGGAAACGTCTCAATGACGCGGCTGGCATGAGGCAGCAAGTTGCGATGTTCGAACACATGATGCCGAGTCCGTAACATCTGTTTGTTCGGAACACCATTGCAGGATGGCCTGTTCCGGCGCATATCGGATTTTCCTAGCGGAAGAGGATTGATGCTGTCTGCAAGATAGTCAGGTCTCGCCCTTACGGAGTCATTTTTCTTGAAAAATTCCGTCATGGAACTGTTCAGCACCTCAGCTATTTCCCCGATTCGGTTGAACCTAGAAGCAACGTATCCGTTCCAGATACGCCCAGTATATCATATTAAATAACTAGTAAATATAATTGGCTCTATATAGCAATATTTGTACATGAGCAGTCCTTGATTTCGATATTTTTATTTACACACGTAACTATTCGTGTTATTATATTAAAACGAAATCAATTATAAAAATTATTAATATTTTCTCAAATAAGAAAACAGGGACAACCTTGGGAATATTTTGTTCCTCGTCTCGCTGATAAAACAAGCGATAATATATCACTAAATATTTTATACATTTTTTTCAAATAATTATGGAATATTCATTCATGCATAAAATAGTTGTTCCTAACACAATTCTTATTGTCGATGATGATGAAATGAACCGTGATGTGTTGGGAAATATTTTTTCTGCGTCTCATTCCATTGAAATGGCTGAAAATGGAAAAGAGTGTCTCAATAAAATACTAGAATGTGGACAAAAATTTTGTGCTGTCCTTCTGGATGTGGTCATGCCTGTAATGGGCGGTATTGAAGTATTGAAAAAACTTAACAGAGATGGTGTTGTTGATCATATTCCCGTCTTTCTTATTACTGGAGAAACAGATACGAGAATCATCAAGCGAGCATATGAACTCGGCGTGATGGATGTCATTTCTAAACCTATTTCTTCGTATATGGTGCAACGCCGGGTTAATTCCGTTATTGAATTGTTTACGGCACGTAAACGACTCTCCAGTGTGGTGGGCCAGCAAAAGGATCAGCTTTTAAAACAGGCCAAAAGAATCCTGAGGCTGAACATGGGGATGATAGAGTCTCTTTCAACAGCCATTGAATTTCGCAGTGGCGAGTCCGGTGAGCACATCCGGAAAATACATGACATCACTAAACTGTTCCTTGAAAATTCCCCACTGGGCAGAGATTTTTCGACGGAGGAAATTGAGCATATTTCTTTGGCCGCGATTATGCATGACGTTGGGAAAATTTCCATTCCTGACGCCATATTGAGCAAGCCAGGACGCCTTACCCCCGAGGAGTTTGAGATCATGAAGACGCATACGACGGAGGACAACTTCTGGAGAGAATTCCGCAGATGAGGGAACTGCCGTTTTTCACGTATGCCTACGATATTGCCAAATACCATCATGAGAGATGGGACGGACGCGGATACCCGGAGGGGCGCAAGGGCGACGATATCCCTTTATGGGCACAGATAGTCTCCATTGCAGACGTATATGACGCGCTGGTCAGCCCACGGTGTTACAAGAAGGCTTTCAGTTTTGAGGTGGCCCTTGGCATGATTGTCAGCGGCGAATGCGGCGTGTTCAATCCAAACATATTGGCATGCTTTCGGGAAATTGAGGGTAAGCTCCGCACTCTCTACGGTAGCGGCCCGGAACGATTGTACGAGTGAGGCAAAAAAATATGGATCAGACAAGAAAGGCAAGACTTGAGGCGGGCGGAATTATGGTGGACGAAGCCCTTGAACGCTTTATGGGAAACGAGGCTATGCTTGAGCGCTATTTACAGAAATTCCTCAGCGAAAAGAGCTATGCCATGCTGCGGGATTCTCTAGCCTCAAACGATTGGGAAGCGGCTGGCAGAGCAGCGCACACGCTGAAAAGCATATGTGGTACCATAGGATGTGAGGCCATGCAGGAGCTTGTGATTCTGCAGGAACGTCATATCCGCGCCGGAGAATGGAAAGAAGCCGTTGGTATGATGCCAGAGATATCCAACAGCTACGAGAATATTTGCGGTGTGATCCGGGCGTAACGTACAGGGTATTGAACAGAAGGACGTATAAAGGGATATTGCGTATGCTGTATATCTACATAATACTAGGTAATTAAATGAAAAGCTACAGCGGAATACCATATACGACGGGAAAACAGGCCGCAGACGATGTAAAGACACAGCTTGTTGGTTTTATAAAAATACCCAAATGGCTGCTTGGGCTCTGTCTTATTACTGTTTTCTATATTTTGTTCGTCTGCTTCTCCATGTATAAAATAGGCGATTCAACAACGCAGCTCTATGAGTATCCCTATACTGTCTCACGCAAAGCGCAGGAAATGAAAACCGCCCTCTATGGCATACGAATCTCTCTGCCATCTCTTCTAGCCACGCCCGACATCACCGCTGCCCAAATTAATGACCTCCTTCAAAAACAGAGGGCTATGCAGGACAAGTCGTTGGAAGAGATCACGCTCAAGTTCCGGGGGAATGAGAAAGAACTGGCTTATCTGAAAAGATGTATGGCTGAATTACGGGAAGCCCGAAAAAATATGGTCAATAACCTATTGGGCAATCTGGATTTTCAGTACATCAATGCCTATTATGCCCGTGAGGTTCTCCCACATTTTGAAAAGGTGGATAAACTGCTAGGTAACTTGGGCGATGCCGCCGAACACCGTGGCAATGCAATCTTGGCAGAAATGGACAAGCTGAGAACCTTTTCCATCATTGCTACGCTGCTTATGGGAATAAGCATCATCTTGCTGATTCTCCACACCCGCAAACTGGAATGGGATAAATACAAGGAGAGCGCATACCGCGAAAAACTCCTCAATCTGCTTGCAGCCAACATAGATGAAATATTTTTCATTTCACGCGAAGATAAATCTTTTGAATATGTGAGCTCAAATAGTGAACGCGTCATAGGCGTACCGCCTGAAAAATTTATTCATGATTACAGAAAATTATATTCTCTTCTAGCGTGTAAGGACAGCGACTGGTTGCGCGCAGTGCTCGACGATACGTCCTCAAATATGAAGGAACGGGACATCGTGCTTGGTGAAGAGGGACGCCGCTTCAATATCCGGGTGTATCCCATATTCCTAAATGGTGTTCTGAGCCAGCGCATTATCGTATTATTCGATCAAACTAAGGAATTTGCCTATCGACAGGCACTGAGCGACGCTCTTGAGAATGCCCGCAACGCAAATACCGCCAAAAGTAATTTCCTCTCCCACATGTCTCATGAAATCCGTACGCCGATGAACGCCATTATCGGTATGACGGTCATTGCCCTGACCCGGCTTGACGATCGATCCCGCATGGAGGATTGCCTCACCAAAATAGCTCTGTCCTCACGCCATCTGCTCGGCCTTATCAATGACGTGTTGGACATGTCCAAAATCGAAGGAGGCAAGCTCACCATTGCTCATGAGCCGTTCAATTTTAAAATATCTCTACAAGGAGTTATCAATCTTATCCAGCCTCAAGCGCTGGAACGCGGACTGGATTTTGAGGTGTCCCTGTCCGGGGTTGATGAAGAAGAGCTACTCGGCGACGCACTGCGACTTAACCAGATTCTTATCAATATTCTGTCCAATGCACTCAAATTCACCCCGGTCGGGGGCTCTATACGGCTGGAGGTACACCAGCTCCATAAAAAAAACAATAATGTGCAGTTCCGCTTTGTTATCCGTGATACGGGCATTGGTATGAGCCAAGAGTTCATAAAGCGGCTTTATACCCCCTTTGAACAGGCCACATCCTCCACCGCTTCAAAATTTGGTGGTACTGGGCTCGGCATGGCCATTACCAAAAATCTTGTTTCTTTGCTGGGCGGCACGATATTCGTGAAAAGCGAGGAAGGCAGGGGAACCGAGTTTACTGTGGAACTCCCCTTTGGCCTGAGCGGACGGCAGTTAGAAAAAGGCAAAGGCGAGCTGGAGCCACTCAAAGTGCTCGTAGTGGATGACGACTACGATACCTGCGAGCACGCCTGCCTGTTGCTGGATAAAATGGGACTTCGTACCCGATGGGTGCTCAGCGGTGCGGAAGCCGTGAAGGTTGTGCAAGAATCCCATGTCAGTGGTGATGGTTACGACGTATGCTTCATAGACTGGAAAATGCCGGACATGGATGGCATGGAAACCGTCCGCCGTATCCGTAATGAAGTCGGGCCGGAAACTCTTATCATCATTATCAGCGCCTATGACTGGGGAGCGATAGAAGAAAAGGCCCGTGCCATTGGAGTTAACGGATTCATCGCCAAGCCCTTTTTCGCTTCCAATCTTTACAATACGCTTACTTCATTAACACGGCGCACGGCTCCGAAGAGAGAAATAGAAGTTTCCGCCCCCCCGGAATCAGAGGCGGAAACTGCACATCAGCATTATGACTTTACGGGGAAGCATATACTGCTGGTTGAAGACAATGAATTCAACCGTGAAGTCGCCCAGGAGTTTCTTGAAATGACAGGGGCCACGGTCGAAAGTGCCGAAAACGGATCAGAGGGAGTAGCTCTTTTTACGGCCTCGGAAACCGGGCAATACGACATTATTCTGATGGATGTGCAGATGCCGGTCATGGATGGCTATGAGGCGACACGAGCCATTCGCGCTTCGGTACACCCCGACGCGAACTCCATCCCCATTCTTGCCATGACGGCCAACGCCTTCAACGAGGATGTAGCTGCCGCTGTGGCGGCAGGCATGAACGGGCATATAGCCAAGCCCATTGATGTGACGGCACTTTATCGGCTACTCGCTTCGCATTTTAAGTAATAATGCGTAGTAAGGGAAGGAAAACAGAGTATGCAGGAGGCACGGAGGTGTCCCATGCGTACCCTGTTTTCCTTTCTTTGAGAATAACGAGTCCTGACCCTAAAGCCGTAATTCAAAGGGATGACATCCTATGGATGTCATCCCTTTTCTCGTGCCGGGCTATCGCTTCATCTTCGCCCGCAGCGTCGTGTAGTGGATTCCGAGAAGCGTTGATGCCCCGCCCTTTCCGGTCAGTTTTCCATCCGTCTTTTCGAGCACGGCCTCAAGGTAGTGCCTTTCCAGTTCTGCAAGCGTAGGCCAGCCGAGCTCCTCAAAGAGCGACGTTGGTTTGCGCCGTTTCCGCTTTACGCCAAAAACAAGGGGGCGCATCACCGACCCGGAACGGCTGTCGATAAGCGCCCGCTCCACTTCGTGTTCCAGCTCCCTGACATTGCCGGGCCAGTCGTAGCCGTACAGTTTGTCCAGTTCGGCCTGGCCGGGCTCCGGGGGCATCGTCGTGCCCATTTCCTGCGTCTTCGCGGCGATGAAGTGCCGGACGAGCGGAAGAATATCCACCTTGCGCTCTCGGAGCGGCGGAATGCTGAGCGGGTATACCGACAGGCGGTAATACAGATCCCGGCGGAACGTCCCCTTCTCCACCATCTCTTCAAGGTCGCGGTTCGTAGCGGCGACGACACGCACATCGACGGGAATGGCGCGCGGATCGCCCACACGCTGGATGATCTTGCGATCCAGTACCCTGAGGAGCTGTACCTGCGCCGTCAGCGGCAGCTCGCCGATTTCGTCGAGAAAGAGGGTTCCCCCGTTGGCACACTCGAAATAGCCGCTCCGCCGGGATTGCGCCCCGGTGAACGCCCCTTTTTCATAGCCGAAAAGTTCGCTCTCCAGCAGTGTGGGAGCGATGGAGCCGCAATTCACCCGCACAAGCGGCCCCCCGCTCCTGCCCGAAAGCTCATGGATGGCCTCCGCAACAAGCTCTTTGCCGGAGCCGGTTTCCCCGGTCACGAGTACGGTGGTCCGTGTGGGGGCGACTTTCTCGATACCCTGCCGCAAGGCGGCCAGCCCCGCGCACTGCCGTATCCGCTCGTAGCCCGTGAGCCGTTCCTGAACCTCCCCCACTGCGATCGGGATATCCGTAAAGGCGGCGGCAAGCTCCTCCGCAAGCGGGGCGATGAGGCGGCTTAACGGCTCTATATCCTCTTCTTTGAAACTGTTTTTTTCATTGGACCAGAAGTTGATCAGGAATGTGAACGATCCGCGCGCGAACAGCGGAAGGCGCAGCAGCGCCGCATGGGAATAGAACGGCAGCTCGGTAACGGACGGATCGATCTTCAGCGCTTCCCTCTTGAACGATTCGAGATCGTTCAAGAGGAGCGGCTTCGAAAGATCGCTCCCGTGCGCGATGATGGGATAGCTCTTCCGGCCCTTCCCGGCTTCACGCACCCGGGTCAGGCCGTTGGGCAAGGTATCCGCAATGGGTACGAAGACCCGCAGATCAGAGGAACCGCTCACAATATTCAGCCTGATAATGGGAAATATTTCTCGTATAAGCTGAAGAAGCAGATGGATCGAGCCGTCCAGCCCGCTCGTCCGATAGAGCAACCGGCACGACAGCCCGCCGGAATCAAAAAAATCCATTGATTCCTTTCCTTCCATCATTTGAAAAGAACTGTCTTTTTGTTCTGACATGCCCATATCCCCCCACGCTCTGTTTTTGAAGCGAATGTCCTTTATATTGCGTTTCGCTAACATTATCTATTGCGAAATACAATAAAAATGAAGGCGCACCCTCTTTAACCTATTGTTCTTTTTTATACAAAATAACGGCACGGTCATTGCTTTATCAGAATCGAATCATCCGTAATGAGCAGTTATCGTACTGCGATATATGCAAAACATTCCACAAAGGAGTTTTCCTATGCCTCCGCTGATCGACCGGGAGAAGTGTACCGGATGCGGCACTTGTGCCGAAATCTGCAATTCGAACCTTTTCGTCTTTGACCGCAGCGTCGACAAATTCCCCCGCATCAAGTTCCCCGAAGAATGCTGGCATTGCGACTCTTGCGTGCTCGACTGTCCCGTCGGGGCTATTTCCCTGCGCATCCCCCTGTCGTACGGCCTCATGCATGTCGACGCGTCCACCCTCACCACCAAGGAGGTCAAGTCATGATCCCCGTCAAGCCTGTAATCGAAGCGGATCTCCTCATCGTCGGCGGCGGCATCGGCGGCCTCATGGCGGGCATCGCGGCGGGCAAGGCCGGATGCAAGAACGTCGTCATCATGGAAAAGTGCCATGCGCGCCGCAGCGGTTCCGGCGCGACCGGCAACGATCACTTCAACTGCTATATCCCTTCCTATCACGGCGACGACATCGAGCCCGTATTCAAGGAAACCATGCAGAGCCTCGTGGGCCAGCTCAAGGAACCGAGCCTCATGCACAAATTTCTGGAAAAGAGCTTTGAGCTGGTGCAGATGTGGGATGCTTGGGGCGTGAACATGCGCCCGACCGGAGACTGGGAATGCAAGGGGCACGCCCTGCCCGGCAAGCCCCGCGCGTTCCTGAAGTATGACGGCTCCGACCAGAAGAAGGTGCTTGTCCGCGAGGCCAAGGCGGTCGGCGTGAAGTTCTACAACCATCATCCCGTGGTGGAACTTGCCCGCGTCGGCGGCCGCATCGCCGGGGCGCTCGCCGTGGACATCAGCACGGAACAGCCCGCCTTTGTCCCGGTCCGGGCCAAAACCGTCCTGCTCGCCACCGGGCTGACGCACCGTCTGTACATGAACGCGTCCACGCCGGGCTTCATGTTCAATACGGGGCACTGCCCCAACTGCGCGGGCGGACAGGGCCTCGGCTGGCGCGTGGGCGCGCGCATGGTCAACATGGAATTCCCCTACACCCATGCGGGCCCCAAGTATTTGCAGCGCTGCGGCAAGGCGACGTGGATCGGCGTCTACCGCTATCCCGACGGCAAGCCCATCGGCCCCTTCGCCACCAAGTCCGATCCGCAGTACGGGGACGTGACCAGCGACATCTGGAATTCCGTCTTTGAAGACGTGATGCGCAAGGGCACCGGCCCCGCCTACATGGATTGCTCCGACGCCACAGACGAGCAAATGGCGTACATGCGCTGGGCCATGACCGGCGAAGGCCTGACCGCCCTGCTCACCTACATGGAAAAGGAAGGGATCGATCCGCAGAAGCACGGCGTGGAATTCATGCGCTACGAGCCGATCCTCCACGGGCGCGGGCTCGACGTTTCCGACGAGGGCGAAACTTCCGTACCCGGCCTTTTCGCGGCGGGCGATCTCGTGGGCAACGGCGGCTGCGGCATCGCGCTGGCGGCCTATCTCGGATGGGAAGGCGGAATGACCGCTGCGGCACAGGCCGCCACGGTCGATTTCCAGCCCGCCGAGGAAACCGAATCCATCAGGAAGCGCATGGAGCTGCTTTCCTCGTTCATGGATCGCCCCGAAGGCGCGGACTGGAAGGACGCGAACATGGCCCTGCAACAGATCATGAGCGACTACGCCCCCGCCGGGCCAGCCAAGGTGCGTTCCGAAACGCTGCTCAACGCCGGACGGGATTACCTGAAGCAGCTCCGCCATTCCGCGGAACGGCAGATGGGCGCGACGTGTTCGCATACGCTCATGCGGGCCGCCGAAGTGCTCGATCTCATGGACTGCGGCGAAGCGATCATGAACGCCGCGCTGGCGAGGCAGGAAACCCGCGCCAACCATGTCCGTTCCGACTTCCCCTTCACCAACCCGCTCCTTGCGGACAAGTTCCTCACCGTGGGCCTTGAAGGCGATGAGGTCGTCGCCCGCTGGCGCCCCATCCGCCAGCCGGTTTCCCGCTAGCTCCGAAAAAACGGGGAACGCCCCGGCGGCGTTCCCCGCACGGCAAAAGCCTCCCCCGCGCCGAGCCTTCCCGCCCCTCCGCAATCATACCCTTGGAGCCG
>OJSB01000537.1_pt1 | contig 37265 bp, 30 predicted proteins | sample 1599331 | NCBI WGS metagenome assembly OJSB01 (sample SAMN04168657, study PRJEB22393) | human gut metagenome | biome: human gut microbiome; feature: stool | host: Homo sapiens | collected 2014-03-20
GCCGCTTTCAGAAGTCATTCTTTCCGGCGGCCCTTGGCGCTCAAGTATAATACCATATCCCCAGCCTTCTGTCAACACCTTTTTGCATCTTTTTTGAGTTTTTTCTATATTTCTTGAATTTGTTTCATTTCCCCGGCCGGGTGTTTCTTTTTTATCCCATAAACAGCACAAAGCCCCGCGCGCAAACGCAGGGCTTTGAAATACAAATGATCACAGTTCTCCCCGGCCAGACAGCGCCCGGTACAGGGTCGTCTCATCGGTATACTCCAGGCTGGCACCCACGGGCAGGCCATAGGCCAGACGGGTGGTCTTGATGCCCAGGGGCTTGATGAGCTTTGCCAGATACATGGCCGTTGCCTCACCTTCAACGGTGGGATTCATGGCCATGATCACTTCCTTCACTTCACCATCTCCCAGACGGGCCAGCAGTTCCTTGACCGTCAGCTGTTCAGCACCGATGCCATCCATGGGGCTGATGAGACCGTGGAGCACATGGTACATTCCATGGTACTCTCGGGTGCGCTCAAACGCCTGCACATCACGGGGCGTTTCCACCACACAGATGACAGAGCGGTCCCGCTTGGCACTGGCACAGATGGGGCAGAGCTCGGCTTCGGTATAATTCTGGCAGACACGGCAGCGGTGGAGCTTGGTGTGGGCGTTCTGGATCGCACCCGCCAGTGCGGCGGCATCCTGATCCGACATGCTCAGTACCTGATAGGCCATCCGGGTCGCACCCTTCCGCCCAATGCCCGGGAACTTGCTGAATTCTTCGATCAGCTTTTCCAGCGGGGCTGCATTATAACCCATGGTGCTCCTCCACTTTGATCAAAGACCGGGAATGTTCAGGCCGCCGGTCAGTTTGCCCATTTCGGCCTCGGCAGTCTCATCCACTTGCTTGACGGTTGCATTGACGGCAGCAGCCACCAGGTCTTCCAGCATCTCGATATCATCGGGGTCCACGGCCTCAGGCTTAATGGTGATGCTCAGCACCTCGTGCTTGCCGTTCATCTTCACAGTGACCATCTCACCGGATGCACTGCCGGTGTACTCAGCAGCTTCCAGCTCTGCCTGCTTGGCCTTCATATCTTCCTGCATCTTCTGGGCCTGACGCATCAGGGAGTTCATATCGGGGCGGCCGAAGCCTGCGGGCATTCTTGCTTTCATGGTTGGTTCTCCTTTTCTTTATCGTTTTTTGCGTTCACTATCCTCAATCGACACCTCCAGCCCCAGCTGTTCCAGCTTGCGGAGGGATTCCTCGGCGTTGGCCGAAGCGCGATTGACCGTCTTGGATTCATAGGGGCCGATGGGCACCGCCACACCGGACACCTGCGCGATCAGCTTTTTGATGAGCTTCTGGCTTTCCTTGTTGGCGCGGATAAAATCCCGGAAGGTCTTTCCGCCATCGATAAGCACCCGGGTACCATCAAAGTAACCCTTGGACTTTTTCAGGTAGGTGTAGAGCATGGGATCCTGCTCCTGCAGGAGCTTGATGACCTCTGCCCACTGCGGGAAGGGATTGATTCCCTCTGCCGCCACCTTGCGGGGCTTGTTCAGCGCCGGATCAGCCGTATATTCCGGCTTGGGCTCCGGCTGAGGCTGGGCCGCAGGCACTTCCTGCGCGGGAGCCGGAGGCGCTTCTCTCTGCGGCGGCGCAGCCAGGGCCGGCTCGTCCCAGGGGGGCGGAGCCTCCGAAGTCACCGGCGGTTCCTCCGGCAGGGGCGGCAGCTCTTCTTCCGCAGAAGCTGCCGCTTCTGCCTTGGGCGGTTCCACGGGCTGAGGTGCCGGTTCCGGCTCAGACTGCTGCATCGGTGCCGGTTCCACAGAGGGTTCCTGCACGGGAGCCGATGCCGCCGGTGCACATACAAAAGGCTTGACCGGTGCCGACGCAAACGGTCTGGGGGCCTCCTGTGCAGGGACCGCAGGCCGGGCGACGGGCACAGCCTGTACCGCCACCTGCTGGGGCGGCTCCGAAAGGCTGAACAGGGCCAGTTCCAGCTCTATCCGCTGGTCACTGCCACGGGTCATGTGCTCCAGAGCGTTGCCCAGAGCCCGGATGGCCCGGATCGCCTCCCGCTGCCCCATCCGGGGGCCTTTTTCCAGATAGAGCTTTTCCTCTTCCGGGGATACACCCGAGAGCAGTGCCTGCCCGCCGGGCAGGGCCGCCAGCATCAGCGCACGGTAATGGGCAATGAGCTCCTCGGTCAGCCGCTTCACATCCACTGACTGCTGGCGCAGTTGAGCCAGCTGTGCCAGTGCCGCGGCGGCATCCTGCGCTTCCAGCGCATCCGAAATACGGAACAGATAGCTCCGGTCGGTCACGCCTGCCATCCGGCGGACAACGTCCGCATCGATCTTTGCCGTGACACCGGCACAGGTATCCAGAATGGACAGCGCGTCTCGCATGGCACCATCGGCAAGGCGGGAGATGAGCTCCGCCCCCTCGCCGGACAGCTCCAGTCCCTCCTGCCCGGCAATGTACTCCACACGCTGGGCGATATCCTCGGGGCCGATGCGGGTAAAATCGTACCGCTGGCACCGGGAAAGGATGGTGGCGGGAACCTTCTGGATCTCCGTGGTCGCCAGAATAAAGATGACGTGGGCGGGCGGCTCCTCCAGCGTTTTCAGCAGGGCGTTGAACGCTGCCGTGGAGAGCATGTGCACCTCGTCGATGATATATACCTTATAATGACAGGCGCTGGGGGTGTAGGCTGTTTCATCACGCAGATCACGGATATCGTCTACGCCGTTGTTGGAGGCCGCGTCCATCTCCACCACGTCCAGAATGCTGCCGTTGTCGATTCCCCTGCAGATCTCGCACTCACCGCAGGGGTCACCGTTCTGGGGATGCAGGCAGTTGACTGCCTTGGCAAAGATCTTGGCACAGGTGGTCTTGCCGGTGCCGCGCACGCCGGTAAACAGATAAGCGTGGCCCACACGGCCTGTGGCGATCTGGTTGCGCAGTGCGGTCACGATGCCGCGCTGGGCCACCACGTCCTCAAACCGCTGGGGCCGCCACTTGCGGTACAGGGCTCGATACATCTGCTTCTCCCCTTTCAACAAAAAAGCCGGGCAGCGCTGACGGGGGTTGACCCCCGCCTTGCGTAACTCGGCATACGGATGCAGGCTGACTGAAACGCACGGGGCACACCGCTTAAGGCTGCTTGGTTCCCCACCTGACCTGGTTCACAGCGGCCCCATCGTACAGGGCCCGCATCCGTATGCCGAACCACGCAGCAGGCGCTGTCCGGCATGGCACATTTTGTGCTTGACTATTATAGCATGTTTCGGGGGAGAATGCAAGCCCCCGGCAGCGGGCTCACCCTCTCAGGCGCTTTGCGCCAGCTCCCCCAAAGGGGGAGCCTTTGGCAAAACCATCAAACAACATGCAAAACAAAAGCCCCTTCCGGCATTACACCAGAAGGGGCAGAGTGCTGAATAAAAGTTAGGACTGGCAGGCAGTGATCAAGCTCATCTTATAGACCTCGTCAGCGTTGCAGCCACGGGACAGGTCGTTGATGGGTGCGTTCAGGCCCTGCAGAATGGGGCCGTAGGCAGCGTAGCCGCCCAGACGCTGAGCGATCTTATAGCCGATGTTGCCGGCCTCGATGCAGGGGAAGATGAAGGTGTTGGCCTGGCCAGCGACCTTGCTGCCCTTGCACTTGACCTGTGCAACTTCGGGAGCAACGGCAGCGTCAAACTGCAGCTCGCCGTCCACAGCCAGCTCGGGGTCCATCTCCTGAGCCTTGATGGTAGCGTCATGGCTCAGAGCAACGGTGCCGCCCTTGCCGGAACCCTTGGTGGAGAAGCTCAGAACTGCGACCTTCGGATCGATGCCGAACAGCTTTGCGGTCTTGGCAGTCTCAACGGCCACCTCAGCCAGCTTTGCGGAAGCAGCGATCTTGACCTCGCCGGTAGCCTTATCAACGGTATCGGTGTAATCAATGTTGACAGCGCAGTCACCCATGGCAATGCGCTTCAGGCCCTCTTCGCCAAAGTCACGGTCCAGAATGAAGCAGGAGCTCACCAGGTGTGCGCCCTTCTTGGTCTTGACCAGCTGCAGAGCGGGGCGGATGGTATCGGCGGTGGAGTAAGTAGCGCCGCCCAGCAGGCAGTCAGCCTTGCCCATCTTGACCAGCATGGTGCCGAAGTAGTTGGACTTCTTCAGCATTGCGGTGCACTCTTCAGCGGTCTGCTTGCCCTTGCGCAGCTCGACCATGGTGTTCACCATCTCGTCGAAACCTGCGTAGTTCTCAGGGTCAATGATCTCAGCAGCGGAAATATCAAAATTGCCTGCGGCAGCAGCAGCCTTGCACTCAGCCTCGTTGCCCACCATGACAACCTTCAGAACGCCCTCGGCCAGCAGCTTGCTGGCTGCCTCCAGGATGCGGGGGTCATTGCCCTCGGTAAAAACGATCGTCTTGGGGTTTGCCTTCAGCTGTGCTACCAGCGGTGCGAACATATCAGCCATTGTTGATTACCTCCGAATTAACTATCCAATATTCACATCCGGGTGCCTGTTGGACACAAGGATGCCTTTCTCTTTTATTCTAGCACACCCGGCAAAAAGTTCAAGACAAAATTGGCTTTTTGTGCTATTATTTTAGGAGAAAAACATTTTTTATTTGTGAATAAATTATCATTCAGCTGCAAGGAGATCAAACTGCTATGGATTGGGATACATTAAAGGCCGAGTGCCTTGCCTGCCGCAGATGTGAGCTGTGCACTGACCGCACCCATGTGGTGTTCGGGCAGGGTGTCCAGACTGCTGAGGTGCTGTTCGTGGGCGAAGGCCCGGGCCAGAGCGAGGACGAGCAGGGCCTGCCCTTTGTGGGCCGCAGCGGCCAGCTGCTGGACAAATACCTGTTTGCCATCGATCTGGACCGGAGCAAAAACTGCTACATTGCCAACATCGTCAAGTGCCGCCCGCCCCAGAACCGTGACCCGCTGCCCACCGAGAGCGAGGCCTGTATGCCATGGCTCCGGGAACAGTTCAAGCTGCTGCAGCCAAAGATCGTGGTCTGCCTGGGCCGCATCGCCTCCCAGCGGATGATCCGCACCGATTTCTCCGTGACCAAGGAGCACGGCACCTTTGTGCAAAAGAACGGCGTATGGTTTATGGGCACCTTCCACCCCGCTGCCCTGCTCCGGCAGGCGCAGAACAAACCCGCCGCCTTTGCGGATTTTGTGGCCCTGCGGGAGAAGATCCACGAGGTGTGCGGGCACACATATTAACACATATTAACAAGCTCACCCTCTCCGTCATTGCTGTCGCAATGCCACCTCTCCCGAAGGGAGAGGCCTTGGCAGAAAGATGAAGCTCACAAAAACTGCCAAGGGCTCCCACTTTGGGGGAGCTGGCGAGCGGAGCGAGACTGAGAGGGCAAGGCCGTTTCCAAGTATCATCTCCCTTCATTTTTGCATACCCTAAAGCAAAAGTGAGGTGTTCTGATATGAAAACGATCCAAAGCCGTTCCCCCGATTTCTTTCTGGGGGCCACCACACCGGCGGGCTTCAAGGGTTATTTTGAGCCTCTGCGCCGGGAGCCCGGGATGCAGATGCTTCTCATCAAAAGCGGGCCGGGATGCGGCAAATCCACCTTGATGAAGCATCTGGCCCAGGCCGCCGAGCAGCAGGGCCAGCGCATCGAAAAGATCCACTGTGCCAGCGACCCGGACAGTCTGGACGGGGTCATCTTCCTCGACCAGAAACGCGCCATCATCGATGCCACCGCGCCCCATGTGGTGGAGCCGGACGCGCCCGGGGCTGATGAGCTGGTGGTGAGCCTGTACCACACCATCGATGCCGGAAAGCTGGCTCCCCACCGGGACGAGATCAAGGCCCTGTTTGCCCGGAATGCCGCTCTGCGGGGCCGGGCGGCCCGGTATATCGCATCGGCGGGCAGCCTGATGCTGGACAGCCGCCGGGCCGAGGCCTGCAGTGCCAACTTTGAAAAGGTGCGCCGCTACGTCAAGCGGCTCTGCACCCGGCTGCTTCCCCGCACCGAGGGCACCGCCAGCGAGGAGCTGCGGCTGCTCTCAGCCATCACCCCCAAGGGGATGGTATTCTACCGGGGCACGGTAGAAGCGCTGGCCGACCGGTATGTGGTATTCCGGGATGATTACGGGGCGGTCTCCCGCCTGCTGCTGGAACTCATCCGGGCCGAAGCGCTGGCCCGGGGCTACCACATCATCACCTGCCCCTGCGCCATGCACCCTGAAGATCAGATCGACCACATCTTCATTCCGGCCCTGCGGCTGGCTTTTTTGACCGACAACCTCTGGCATCCCATCCAGCTGCCCGGCGTGCAGGCCGTGCGCTGTACCCGCTTTGTGGACCGGGAGAATCTGTCCGGCTTCCGCGCCCGCCTGCGCTTCAACGACCGTGCCGCCTCCGAGCTCATCGACCAGGCTGTCGCCCTGATGGCTCAGGCCAAGAACTGCCATGATGAGCTGGAGACTTATTACCGGGCCGCCGTGGATTTTGACCAGGTGAATGCTGTTGCAGCAAATTGTCAAAAGATCCTGGGTCTCGGGTAGGCCCTGCTGTTAAACCCCACCGTCAGCCCTTTGGGCTGCCACCGCCCCTAGTAGGGGCGGCCTTGGCAAAGCGATGTAGTTTGTGCGTAAAGGGGAACCCCAAAAAACTTTACGTAACGCCAGAGGCCCCACTATTAGGGGGGCTGGCGAGCGATAGCGAGACTGAGGGGTTTAGTTTCCCAACATACTGTGCACAACCTGAAAGGAAGTGAACCCCATGCCAACCATCCGTCTCTCTGTCCGGGAGCTGGTGGAGTTCCTGCTCCGCACCGGCAGTATCGACAGCCGCTTTACCGGCTTTGACCGGGCCAACGAGGGCGCACGCATCCACCGCAGGCTCCAGAAGGCGGCGGGTGAAGGCTACGCCGCTGAGGTGTTCCTCACGGCAGAGCGGACGATGGAGGGAATCGGGTTCACCATCGAGGGCCGTGCCGACGGCATTTTTACCGATGAGGACGGCACGGTGGTCATCGACGAGATCAAGACCACTGCCGCGCCCACCGATGCCATCACGGAGGACATGAACCCCTGCCACTGGGCGCAGGGCATGGTCTACGGGGCCATCTGCGCCGAGCAGCGGGAGCTGGAAACACTGGATGTCCGGCTGACCTATTACCAGATCGACACCGATGAGATCATCCGCTATACCCGGCACTTCTCCGCCGCTGAGCTGGATGCGTTTCTCAACGACTTACTGCGGCAGTATCTTCCCTGGGCACGACGGCAGCTGGACTGGGTGGAAGCCCGGAACCGGAGCCTTGGGGCCCTGCAATTTCCGTTTCCGGCCTACCGTCCCGGGCAGCGCGCCCTTGCCGGGGAGGTCTATCGCGCCTGTGCTGCGGGCAAGGCAGAGCAGAAGGGCGGTACCCGGCTGTTCTGCCAGGCACCCACCGGCATCGGCAAAACGATGAGCGCCCTCTTCCCTGCCCTGAAAGCCATGGGCGAGGGCAAGGGGGAAAAGATCTTCTACCTGACCGCCCGCAACACGACACAGGCCGCTGCTGAGGATGCACTGGCCCGTCTGCGGGCGGCAGACCCGGCGCTTTCCCTGCGCAGCGTGACCCTTTCGGCCAAGGAGAAGGCCTGCCTGTGCAAGGATGCTGAGGGCCGTCCCGCCTGCCTGCCGGAAGCCTGTCCCTACGCCAACGGCTACTACGAGCGGCTGAAGGATGCGCTGGCCGACCTGCTGGACAGCGCCGTCCCCTATGACCGGGCCGTCCTGACCGAGACCGCCCGGCGGCACAGGGTCTGCCCTTTTGAGCTGGGGCTGGACCTGAGCGAGTGGTGTGATGTGGTCATCGGGGACTACAACTATCTGTTCGACCCCACCGTGCACCTGCGGCGCTTTTTCGATGCGGCGGGCGACTACATTTTTCTCATCGACGAAGCCCACAACCTGCCGGACCGGACCAGAGCCATGTACTCGGCGCGGTTCTGCAAGAGCAGCCTGACCGATGCCAGACGGGCCATCGGCAAAGGAAAAAGCGCACTGAAAACCGCGTTGACAAAGGCAGACAAGGGCTTTCTGGAAGCGCGCCGGGCGGTAACGAAGCTGGCCCCCCGCCGGGGTCCAGCGCCTACCGAACCGCCGATGGAGGATCTCACCCGGCAGACCAGCCTTCTGGACACCGAACCGGCAGAAGCCGCCTTTCCGCTGCCGGAGCCTTTGCTGGCGCAGGATGGCACGGTCTTTTTGCAAGAGCTGCCGAAGGAGCTGCTCCGACTGCTGTTCAGCCTGCAGGCCCCCCTGCAGGACTGGCTGGAGGCCAACCAGGAGGCTGATGCCCACGCCCAGCTGCTCGAGCTCTACTTCGCGGTGCAGGATATCGCCCGGGCAGCAGAGCGGTACGACGCGCATTTTGTCACCCAGCTGACAGCCCGGGGCAGCGAGCTGGAATGGGAGCTGCTCTGCCTTGACCCCGCCCCCTTTGTGGATGCCAGCCTTGCCGCCGGACGGGCGGCGGCGCTGTTCAGCGCAACGCTCACCCCGCCGGGCTACTACCGCTCCGTGCTGGGCTGTTCCGATGCCCGGGCTGTGGCACTGGAAAGCCCGTTTCCGCCCGAACATCTGGGGCTCTACTGCCTGCCCGGCATCTCCACCCGCTACCGGGATCGGGAGGCCAGCGTTCAGGCCGTCTCGGATGCGCTGGCCGCACTGGCCCGGGCCAAGGTGGGCAACTATCTGGCCTTTTTTCCCAGCTATGCCTATCTGCGGCAGGTGCACGAGGACTTCACCGCCCGTTACCCGGACATCGGGACGCTGGCTCAGGAGAGTGGTCTGGACGACGCGGCCCGGGCAGCCTTTCTGGAACAGTTCGGCCCAAGCCCTGCAAAAACGCTGCTGGGCTTCGGGGTCATGGGCGGCATCTTTGGCGAGGGTGTGGATCTGGTGGGCGACCGGCTCATCGGGTGCGCCATCGTGGGGGTGGGCCTGCCTCAGGTGAACCCCCGGCAGGAGATCCTGCGCCGCTACTATGACGAAGCGGGCGGCACCGGTTTCGACTACGCTTACCGCTTCCCGGGCATGAACAAGGTGCTGCAAGCGGCGGGCCGGGTCATCCGCACGCAGGAAGACAGGGGCGTGGTGCTTCTGCTGGATGACCGCTTTGCCCGCGGTGAATACACCCGCCTGTTCCCCCGCCACTGGCACCAGCTCCAATACCTGCGCAGCACCACAGAGCTGGAGCAGCAGCTTGCCGCCTTCTGGACACGGAACCAATAGAAAAAAGCCTGTCAGCGCAAAAACCGACAGGCTTTTTCTCATGCTCCGGACATTTTCCGGCTCTTACTTCTTTCTGGGCAGGGATCTGCGCAGTTCATCCCAGGCAGTCATCTCCACCAATGTGGTGGCGCGCAGGGCGGCAAACGCTTCATCCAGATACTGCATCTCGCTCACCGCACGCATGGCGTGATCCGAAATGCACCACTTCCCAACGACCGTCTGCGCCATCCAGTAGACCATCCGCTCGGTCTTTTTCCGCTGTTTGGTGCCCTCGCGGTAGCGGTCGGTGTTCTCCGCATCGTTCACGGGAACACCTGCCGCTTTCAGCATCTCACAGCCCTCCCAGGCGGCATCCACGATCATCCTGCGCTGTTCCACTGTGGTGCGGGAAAGTTCCCCATCCACCGCATAGCAGGCATAGGCGCAGGGCAGGATAAAGGCGATGTGGCTCTTGAGCCACTCGTCCATATCGCTGTAATAGGTCAGCTTGTAATGAGTCCCCTCAAAGGCAGCCTGCAGCCGCAGGCGGAACGCGCCGGACAGGGGAGCGGTTGCGCCGCCAACGGTCATTCCCATCCCCATGTGCACACTGACCAGCCGGTCATGCTCCCGGCGGCCCGCATTGTTCTGGAAGCCAAAGGCGATCTTATCCACCGGGCGCTGCATAGCCTGCAGCATCTCCTGCGCATAGGGATCATTGCCCACAAAGATGAAGTACTGGCTCCGGTTTGCCTTGAGGATGGGCAGCACATCGGCCAGCTGCCCGGCCTGCACCGTGACAAACACAAGGTCATACACATCCTCGGGGGCCAGCACATCTGTTGTCTGCATCCGATCCACCGTTGTTTTCCGCTGGAGCATGTGGCGGATGGTCAGGCCCTTCTGGTCAATGACCTCCTTCCACTCGCCCCGGGCCAGCAGGGTGACCACATTTTTCTTGTTCTGTGCCAGACTGTGGGCCAGCTGACAGCCCTGAACGCCTGCGCCGTACACCAAGATCCTCATAACGAGATACCTCCTGTTTTGCATGATCAGCCCGGCCAGAAACACCGGGCTGTTACTTTTTCAGGAACGAGAAGAAGCCCTTTTTCTCATAGGGCCGGGTCTGCACGCCGGTCACGGTGTAGCCCGTTTCGGCAATGGCAGCCTTCAGCGCCTCCACATCCACCGGCTGCTCCGAGACGATGACCGTCTCGCCCTTGGTGTGGGAAGAAGTCACCTTGTTCACCCGGGCGGTCTTGCGTACCACATCATTGATGTGGCTCTCGCACATACCGCACATCATGCCATCGACCCTCAGGATCGTTTCTACCATTGTTGTCCCCTCCATACTGTATCTGCGGGCACCCCTGTCAAACTGCACAAGTCCAGCCCGCTGTTTTCGTCATTTTGTTAGTTTTAGCTAACTCATTGTGGAAACAAAAAGGCTCCTGCCCCGCACAGCACTGCTCTGCGGAACTTTGCCGATCTGTTTTCAGTTTTATCATACCATACCGGTGGGCAAATTTCAAGCTGCCCGCAAAACCGGCCGGGGGACTTTATCAAAGAGTCAGTTCATGGAAAACAGCGCTGCTTTCCAGCTCTTTCCATTGCATCGTGTTTTCTTCCAGGGTCATGTAGCTGTGGGGGCTGTTCTCCTTGGGGATGCTCACAGAACCCGGATTCAGGTAAAGATTTCCCTGCCCGAACTCTGTCCAGGCCGGAACATGGGTGTGCCCATGCAGCAGCACATCTCCGGGGGCCAGCGGCGGCAGATTTTTCACATGATAGATATGCCCGTGGGTCGCATAAATGAGCCGCCGCCCCACCGGAAGCACCGCATAATCGGCCAGCACCGGGAATTCCAGCACCATCTGGTCCACCTCGGCATCACAGTTGCCCCGCACGCAGAGCAGCTTCTCCTTTTTCCCGTTCAGCAGGGGGATGACCTCCTTGGGGGCGTACTCTCGGGGCAAGTCGTTGCGGGGGCCGTGGTAGAGCAGGTCGCCCAACAGGAACAGCCGGTCGGCTCCCTCCCGCTCAAAGGCCTCCAGCATTTTGCGGCAGTAGTAGGCCGACCCGTGCAGGTCTGACGCGATCATCCATTTCATGGCAGATCCTCCTTTTGTGCGTTCTGTTCTTATTTTACCGCCGCCGCGCCCCTTGTCAAGGGCAAGGGCCCGCTGTAAAAAGTCATACTTTTATTTTAAAAAGTCCTTGACAAGTATCCCTGTGATGTGGTATCTTTGAACCAATAAAATATCGTGTGGATTTTTACAGCATTCTGCAACTTTTCGCCACACAATGGTACAAAAGCCATTGTGTGGCTTTTGCTTTGCCTTCAAATCCAAATCTGACCCTCAGGAGCAATGAAAATGAACGATACTTTTATGAAAACCAGACCGGTGTTCCCGCTGCTGCTCTCCATGGCCCTGCCCAACGTCATCTCAATGCTGGTGAACAGCCTGTACAACATCGTGGACAGCCTCTTTGTGGCCCAGATCAGCGAGCAGGCCATGACGGCGCTTTCGCTGGTGTTTCCCATCCAGAACTTTGTCAATGCAGTGGCCATCGGCTTCGGCATCGGCATCAATGCCCAGATCGCGCTCTACCTCGGCGCAGGCGACCACGAAAACGCCAACCGGGCCGCCACCCATGGCATGATGTTCTCCCTGCTGCACGGTGTGTTGGGCATGGCCCTCTGCATTGCCATCATGCCCGGCTTCCTGCGCCGCTTCACTACCGATCCCACTCTGGTGGACATGGGCGTGACCTACTCCACCATCGTGTTCCTGTTCTCGCTGGTCAACATGGCAGACCTCGCCTTTGAGAAGATCTTCCAGTCCGTGGGCCGGATGAACGTTGCCATGGTGGCGCTGATCACCGGCTGCGTGACCAACATCGCCCTCGACCCGGTCCTCATCTTCGGCCTTGGGCCGGTGCCCGCCCTGGGCATTGCCGGTGCGGCCCTTGCCACCGGCATCGGGCAGGCCGTTTCCCTTGTGGTCTACCTCTATGTCTACTGCACCACCGAAGTCGCCGTCCGCTTCTCCCGCCGCTGCCTGCGGTTCGATGCCGCCCTTGACGGCAAGCTCTATGCCATCGGCGTACCGGCCATCCTGAATCTGGCCCTGCCCAGCCTGCTGGTCACCTTCCTGAACGGCCTGCTGGCGGTCTACTCCCAGAGCTATGTGACGGTGCTGGGCATCTACTACAAACTCCAGACCTTCCTTTACCTGCCGGCCAACGGCATCGTGCAGGGGATGCGCCCGCTGGTGGGCTACAACTACGGTGCCCGGGAGCATGGCCGTGTGTCCAGGCTCTACAACCTGACACTGGGCCTGAGCGCTGGGATCATGGCCATTGGCACCCTGCTCTGCCTGACCATTGCAGGCCCGCTGATGGGTCTGTTCACCTCTAACCCCGAGACCATCGCCATCGGCCAGACCGCCCTGCGGATCATCTGCCTGGGGTTCATCGTCTCGGCAGTGTCTACCACCTCCTCCGGCGCGCTGGAGGGTCTGGGCAAGGGCGTGCCCTCGCTGGTCATCTCCCTCTGCCGCTACATCATCTTCATCATGCCCATTGCGTGGGTGCTGTGCGGCCGCATGGGCCCTACCGGTGTCTGGCACGCCTTCTGGATCACAGAGGCCCTCTCTGCCGTGATCGCCTACGCGGTATATCACAAGGCAGTCCATCAGAAATAACCCTCTCTAACAAAAATTCCCGCTCGATGGAGCGGGAATTTTTTGTTATCATCTCTTCTTTTGTGGAAGGCTGCTCTCAGATCAGGCCCAGAGTTTTGAGCTCCCTTGCCACGCCGTCCTCCGTCACAGCCGGGCAGATGCGGTCGCAGAGCTTTTTCAGGTTGTCAGAGCCATTGGCCATGCAGACGCTGATGCCTACCACATCGGTCATCTGCAGGTCATTGTCGCTGTCGCCAAAGCCGATGGTATCGGCCAGCGAACACCCCAGCTCATCACAGATGGCCTTGATGCCGGTGCCCTTGTTGAACTTGCGGTTGATGAGTTCCCCGTTAACGATGGCTGACGGGGTATCCCCCAGCCGGGACTCGCAGAAGATGAACTGATCCTCATACAGCTGCTTTGCCTCGGCAAGGCAGGCCTCGTTGGGGGCGATAAACACCACCTTGTAAACCGGCTCTCCGTGGTATTCCTCAATGGGCCGGATGGTCATGCCATACTCCATTGTTTTGCGCCAGCGCTCGGCCTCGCTGTTCAGCTGTCCCGGCTTGCGGGGGAACAAATGGGCGAACCGCTCGATCATCTTGATGCCGCCGTAAGTATCGTCCCGGGCTTCCAGTGTACACTCGGCACCGGCACGCCCCAGCACCTCCCGCAGACCCTCGACCTGCGCAGGCTCCATGGGAAGATCCACGAGAATTTTCCCATCACAGCCTACATAGCCGCCTGCAGAGCAGACAAAGCCATCGAAACCGTAGGCAAGCAGCGGTTTCGTCATGCGCAGGTTGCGCCCGGTGCACAGAAACACCTTGTGGCCGTTGGCCCGGGCCTGCCGGATGGCCTCCACGGCACTGGCCGGAACGGTCATCTCACCGGGCGGCAGCAAAGTACCGTCAATATCCAGAAAAATCAGTTTTTGCTTCATAATTCCCTCACTCTTTCACTGCCAGTTCATGGTAAAGCCGCGAATCAGCAGACCCACGGCCAGGATCGCCAGCAGTACCAGCAGAACGGTGCGGTTGGCCTGTTTCTGCTTCTGTCTGGCCCGGGCACGGCTGTTCCGGCTGCCGCCCTGCTTCCGGTTCTGGGATCTGCCGCCGGAGCTGCGGCCGCTCGTGTTCTGCTTTGTGCTGCGGCGGGAAGCACTGCCGGAAGTCCCCTCTTTTTTCCTGCCCGCAGTGTTCTGGCCGGACTTTGCCGCGCGGGGTGCTTTCTCTTCCGGGGCCGCCGACGCAATGGGCTTTTTGGCCCCGCAGCGGCTCAGATATTCCTCAGCCAGCCGGTAATACTGGCCCAGCTCACTGGTGCGCAGGGGCGCGCCTGCATAGCCCTCTTCCAGTGCTTCCACGGCCTCGTTGAAGAGGATCGCCGCCTGCGCAGCCGCCGTGCGGTCGGAGGCATGGGCCGCTTCATTGCGGGCGGTGCGCACCGCGTTGCAGGCCCGGCGGGCAGCAGCGGGGTGCTCCGTATTTCCCAACAGATCCAGCGGGCGGGCAGCATCTTTTTCAGGGTCCAGCAGTACCCGCATACACAGGGTGGTATCCAGCTGCTGCCAGCTGTTTCGGCCCGCCAGATCGGGCAGACGGTCATAATATTCGGGGCTCTCCTGCTGGCGGGTACGGATGTGATCCAGCAGGGCTCCCAGGCTGTGCTCCCCGGGCTTGTTCTCCCAGTGCCAGCGCAGTAGCTTGCGGCTGATCTCATCGCAGGTAGTTTTGATCTCAAAAGCGGTTTGCAGTGCTTCGTCAGGCATAACGTTTCTCCTTCGTACAACCAAAAAACGGAGGAAGCGCAGCCTCCTCCGTCATTCATTTACATCATAAACTGATAATAGACGAAGCCCCACAGCGCAATGCCTGCGCAGACGATGGCGGTGATGGGCGGGACCCAGCGGACGAGGGTCTCAGCAATGCCGTCACGGCTCTCTTCCGCATCGTCCTCCTCATCGTACTGCTCCACCTCGGGTTCCGGCTGGCGGGCCGGGGCGGCACGGCGGGCAGCAGCAGGCATCACACGGGTGCCCTCGTCATCCACAGCCGCTGCACCGCTGCCGGGGAACGCCGCGCGGGTGGCGGCATCCAGCACCCGGGTAGGCTCTGCTTCCGGAGCAGGGGTGTGTTCCACCGGCGGTGCAAAGCTGGTCGGAGCGCTGACAGGCTCTGCCGGGCGGGCCGTCGGGATGACCCGAGTGGGTTCTGCCTGCGCCGGCGCGCTGGCCACGATGCGGGTCGGCTCTTCCTGCGGAGCGGCGCTCACCACGCGAGTGGCCTCCGCCGCCGGGGCCTGCTCTGCAGGGGCGGCCTTCTGGCCGGGCTGCAGCAGGGTGTTCAGGGCGTTCTGCAGCAGGATGCGGTCACAGCCGCACTCGGTGCAGTAGACCGTGTCCTCTTCCTTCGGGTGGAAGGAACCGCAGGCACAGTACCAGCCGTTCTCGAACACCTGCGGCATATACTTGAGGCCGGTGCGGTTCATCCGGCTTTCCAGTGCCTTTTCCAGCTCCGGACTCAGGCGGCGCGGGGCCGGCAGGCGGACGCGCTTGATGGCATCCAGATGCACGACCTTTTTGCCGCTGTATACGTTCTTCAGGACCACATCCACGCTGGTGATGGCCTTCTGGGTCACGAACACGGCATCGTCCATGCCAAAGCTCTCACCGGGCTTGACCTCGATCTCACGGTATTCAAAGGCATCCTCACACAGGATGATGCCGTCCACGCCCTTGCACTTGAAGTGGATCTCCAGTGCAGTCAGGGTGACCTTGGAGATGTTCTTGAAGGTCAGGCAGACTGCGTTCTCTCCGCTGAGTTCGCCCTTGAGCAGTTCCACACAGACGAACTGCACCGGGCTGCCCGGGGTATAATAGTTGGCCCGGGTGCGTGCGACCGGGTTAAAATTTTCCTCCACGACACTCGCTCCCTTCGATCATTCGTTTTCCTGCGGGGCATCCTGCGCCGGGTCGGGCATTTCCTCGCCCAGCACGGCCTGCTCCGCCTGTTCAGCGGGCTCTGCGCTCTCGGCAGGCTCTGCGGTCTCCACAGGGGCCGCCGGTGCGGCGGGTTCCTGTGCAGGCTCGTCGCCGTCACGCGGGGGCAGCTTGCCGCCAGCCATCACGGTGTTGAACTCCTTCTCGTTGAGCTTTTCGCGTTCCATCAGAGCCTGTGCCAGCGCATGGAGCTGGTCGATGTGCTCCGTCAGGGTGCGGCGGCAGGTCTCGTAAGCCTCATCGATGATATCCCGCATCTCGCCGTCGATCTCGGCAGCGGTGCTCTCGCTGTAGCCCTTGCCCTGGGTGAAATCACGGCCCAGGAAGGTCTCCTCCTGCGAGGTGCCGTAGACCACAGGGCCCAGGCGCTCGGAGAAGCCGTACTTGGTGATCATCTGGCGGGCAATGTTGGTTGCCTGCTGCAGGTCGTTGGAGGCACCGGTGGAGATATCCTCCAGGATCAGCTGCTCGGCCACACGGCCGCCCAGGCTGGAAACGATATCCTCAAACATCTCACCCTTGGTCACATAGCTGCGATCCTTTTCAGGCAGATACATGGTGTAGCCGCCAGCCTGGCCGCGGGGAATGATGGTGATCTCATGCACACGGGGATGGTGCTTGCAATAGAAGCCTGCCACGGCGTGGCCCGCCTCATGGTAGGCGGTCAGCTTCTTTTCCTCGGCAGTCACAACGCGGCTCTTCTTCTCGGGGCCTGCCATGACCTTCATGGAAGCTTCCTCGATGTCCTCCATGGTGATGGCCTTGCGGCTGCGGCGGGCAGCCAGCAGAGCGGCCTCATTGACCAGGTTCTCCAGGTCAGCACCCGCAAAACCTGCGGTGCGCTGTGCGATGACCCTGAGGGAGACATCGGGAGCCAGAGGCTTATTCTTGGTGTGGACCTTGAGGATCTCCTCGCGGCCCTTGACATCGGGCAGGCCCACATAGACCTGACGGTCAAAGCGACCCGGACGGAGCAGTGCCTTATCCAGAATGTCGGCACGGTTGGTGGCTGCCATCACGATGACACCATCGTTGGCCTCAAAGCCGTCCATCTCGACCAGCAGCTGGTTCAGGGTCTGCTCCCGCTCGTCGTGGCCGCCGCCCAGACCTGCGCCGCGCTGACGGCCCACGGCATCGATCTCATCGATGAAGATGATGCAGGGCATGGTCTTTTTGGCCTTATCAAACAGGTCACGCACACGGGACGCGCCGACACCGACATACATTTCCACGAAGTCGGAGCCGGAAATGGAGTAGAAGGGCACCCCCGCCTCACCGGCGCAGGCACGGGCCAGCAGGGTCTTACCGGTACCCGGAGGGCCCACCAGCAGAACGCCGTGGGGGATGCGGGCACCCAGCGTGTTGAACTTGTCGGGGCTCTTGAGGAACTCCACGACCTCCTTCAGCTCTTCCTTTTCCTCGTCCTCACCGGCAACGTCGGCAAAGGTCGCGGTCTTTTTGTTCTCATGCTCGTCCTTCACCTTGGCCTTGCCCACGTTCATAATACCGCCGCCGCCAGCGCCGCCGCGCATCATGGAGAAGAGCAGGAAGCCGGTGCAGCCCAGCATTCCCAGGTAGAACAGGATCTCCATCCAGGGGATGGACTCCTTCAGGGTGGTGTAATCGTACTCCATGGGCGCGGTCGGGTTGGCTGCGTCGTAGGAATCGATATACTGCTGGACATTCTCGATAAACACATAGGCGTAGGGCAGCTTGTAGCGCACCGTCACCGTGCCGTCATCGTTTCTGGTCGCCCCCACGGAAGAGGTGGAGGAGGAGAACAGATTGCTCAGCAGACCGCCGGAGGCCTGTGTGGCAGCGGTGGCACCTGTGGTTTCGGGCAGCTCCTGCTTGCCCTCCTTCAGCGTCAGGGTGATGATGCTGGTGTTGCGGTCCAGCGTAAAGGCTGTGACCTGATTGTTCTCAAAGTAGTGCACCACAGTCGAGTAGCTCATGGTGGAGCCGCCGGTACTGCTGTCGCTGGTGCCCAGCACCGACCAGATCATCAGGACACCAGCCAGTGCCAGCGCCAGGATCAGGGGATTAAAGCGAGGTCGTTTCGGTTGCAAAAGGGATCAACTCCAGTTCTAATTCGTTTTTGTTATGCGTAGATTTCCGGTTTCAGCACACCCACATAGGGCAGGTTGCGGTATTTCTCATCGTAGTCCAGACCATAGCCCACCACAAACTCGTCCGGCACCTGGAAACCCTCGTAATCGGGCTGGATGTCGGCCTTGCGGCGGCTGGGCTTGTCCAGAATGGTGCAGATCTTCACGGAATTCGGGTTGCGCATCTTGAGCATGGGCACCAGCTTGGAAAGGGTGACACCGGTATCCAGAATGTCCTCCACGATCAGCACGTCCTTGCCGGAAAGGTTGCCGTCCAGATCCTTGATGATCTTGACCAGACCGCTGGTGGTAGTATTGCTGCCGCCGTAGCTGGACACGACCATAAAATCAATGCTGCAGGGGATGGTCACAGCCCGCATCAGGTCGGCCATGAAAACCACCGAACCCTTGAGGATGGAGACGAGGACAAGGTTTCTGCCCTCGTAATCCCTGCTGATCTGTGCACCCAGTTCGGCAACCTTGGCTTTCAGTGCTTCCTCACTGACCAGGATGTTCTTGATATCGTCATTCATGCTCATGGGTTGTTCCTCCATTTTCCAATTCCAACTGCAAGATCTGTTCTGTCTCCTCGTCCGGGGCCAGCCCCTCGGCAAAGCCCTCCCCACAGACCCACAGGATCTCACTGCCCGCCGCCAGCAGCGGCAGGCCCTCTCGTATTCCGGCAGGAATGCCTGCCTCATTCATCCATTTGCGCAGGGGCTTGCTCAGCCCCCGCCCCGCAGGCCGGAACCGATCTCCCGGTTGACGGGTGCGCAGCGTAAGGGCAGAATATAACAAGGTTATTCTAGCATAATCCGCCCGATTTTTTAAGTCTTTTTTATGAACACCCTGTGTTTTTTCTCGAAAACCGCTTACAAAAAGCCGTGTTTTCAGGGTTTGGCCCCCAGGCAGAGCAAATTCCGCCCCATCGGCAGGGGCAAACGACAGCGAAAACGCAGGGACCGCAGCCGCTTCCGGCCGGCTCTTTTCCTGCCAGAGCATCCTGCTGCCTGCGCAGAAGCGGACCGTATCGGTCAATTGCACCGCCCCGCTCCCCTGCTCCACCAGCTCTGCCAGCAGGCGGATGTACTTTTCCTCGGCATCCCGCACCGGGGCAACAAGGCTGTGGAGCGCCGCTTCCAGAATGAGCGGATCAGCGCCCTGCAGCGGCTCCAGCCGCCATGCCGCCTTGGCTTTCGGGGCCTTACGGGCAGTCTGGGCTGCATCCAGACGCGCGATGGAAAGCAGCTGTTCTGCCTGCCTGGCAAAGTAGGCATCCGCGCGGGCCGCCTTTTCACAGAAGCGGGCCAGATTTTCCTCTGCCGCGGCGTTGACGCTGCGCAGGGCCGGAACGGCCCCATGGCGCAGGCGGTTGCGGGCGTAGGCATCGGACTCGTTCGTCTCGTCCGTCACCCAGCCCTGCCCGAAGGCGGCGCAGAGCGCTTCGGTCTCGGCCCGGGTCAGGCCCAACAGCGGGCGGCAGTAGCCGGGCCGCCTGGGCCGGATGCCCCCTGCCCCGTGCAGCCCGGTGCCCCGGGCCAGCCGGAACAGCAGGGTCTCGGCCTGGTCAGTAGCAGTATGGGCCGTTGCAATGCAGTCTATCCCGCCTGCCAGCAGTTGGGCGAAGCAGGCATAGCGGAGTCTGCGGGCCCAGTCCTCCCCGGCATGGGGCGGCACAGTCATTCCCACATCTGCCGGGCGGAAGACTGTCAGCGGCACCCCCAGCCGGGCACACTCGGCCCGGACAAAAGCTTCGTCCCGGTCTGCAGTCTCACCCCGCAGGCCGTGGTTGACGTGGCAGGCCGTAAGGGGATACCCAAAGGTTTCCCGCAGCTCCAGCAGCACCCGCAGCAGCGCCATGCTGTCGGCTCCGCCCGAAACGGCGGCGCACAGGTGCAGAGCCCGGCCCGGCTCCGCAGGCGCAAACAGCTGCTCCTGCCGGGCAAAGCGTTCTACTTTTGCGATCAATTTTGATATTTCGTCGTTCATCAGCGTTTGAAGTCCACATCCATAAAGCGGGTGTGTGCGCCATCCCAGCCCAGCGGCACCGTGCTGGTCTCGCCGTGGCGGTTCTTTGCCACGATGCACTCCGCGGTATCGGCATCCACCTCGGCCCCATCGGGGTTCTGGCTGGCGTAGTAGGAATCACGGTAAAGGAAAAGGACGCAGTCGGCATCCTGCTCGATGGAACCGGAGTCACGCAGGTCCGACAGCTGGGGCCGGTGAGAAGAGTTGTTGCCCTGCTTCTCCACCGCACGGGACAGCTGAGAAAGCGCGATGATGGGCACATTCATTTCCTTAGCCATGATCTTCAGGTTTCGGGTGATGGAGCTGATCTCCTGCACACGGTTCTCGCTGCGCTGGCCGGTGGTCATCAGCTGCAGGTAGTCGATAACGATCAGGCCCACATTGGGGCGGGTGGGGTCCTGATTGACCCGGCGGATCTTCGCCTTCATCTCGGTGATGGTAATGCCTGAGGTATCGTCCATATAGATGGGGGCATCGTGGAGCTTTTCCGTTGCCAGTGCCAGATACTCCCAGTCCTCACTGCGGAGGGCACCGGTACGGAAAGCCTGGCTGTCGATGCCAGCTTCCGCCGAAAGGATGCGGTTGGTCAGCTGCTCTTTGGTCATTTCCAGGCTGAAAATGGCCACCGGCACCTTTTGCTGCATGGCAACACGGGTGGCGATGTTCAGCGCAAAACTGGTCTTGCCCATACCGGGGCGGGCGGCCAGAATGATGAGGTCGCCGCGGCCCAGGCCGGTCAGAACAGTATCCAGCAGACGGAAGCCGGTGGGGATGCCCTTGTACTTGTCGGCATCCGGGCCGCTGATCTTCTGCAGGTTGGTCAACGTCTCCACCATGCTGGAGGAAAGCGGGGTCAACGCGCTGGAATCCCGCCCGGAGCGGATCTCGTAGATGCGCTGCTCGGCGTTTTCCAGCAGCAGGTCAGCGTCCGGCTCATCGCCCGCATCCTGCAGAATGTCCTTGGCAACGCCCATCAGCTGGCGCACCAGATACTTTTCCTGCACGATCTGGGCATAGGCCTTCACATTGGAGATGCTGGGCACCGTCTCGGCCAGACCGGTCAGGTAGACCTTTGCCTCGTCCGCACTGGGGAACACGCCATCGGAGATGACGGCATCCAGCAGGGTGACAAAGTCGATGGTCTGGTCCGCCGTAAACAGGCGCAGCATCTCAGAATAGATCTGGGCGTTCTGCCGGGTGTAGAACATTTCCGGCCGGATGATCTCCACCAGATCGGTCAGGGTCTCGGGCTTGAGCAGCACCGCGCCCAGCACGCTCTGCTCGGCCTGCATATTGTAGGGCAGATTGATGCCCACACTCTCCAGATTCAGTTCATTGGAATAATGTCGTTGTTCGTTGGGCATGGTTCATCCCCCTCCATACTGGGCCAGCTTCCCAAAACGCCAAAAACGCCCCCTGAAGGCAGGGGGCGCAGATGGCGTTTCAATCAGGCCTGTTCTACTTCCACCATGATCTTGAAGGAAGCCACGACACCGACATGCAGGCGCACCTTTGCGTTGAACACACCGGCATCCTTGATGTCCTTGGTCTCCAGCTCGATCTTCTTTTTATCAATGGGAGAACCGGCCAGCTGGGCCAGAGCCTCGGCAACTTCCTTGCCGGTGACCTTGCCGTGCAGGCGGCCGGATGCGCCGCCCTTGGCCTTGATGGTCACGGTCTTGCCCTCGATCTTTGCAGCCACAGCCTGTGCGGCGGCCACAGTTTCAGCCTCGTGGAAATCCGCAGCGGCCTCCTTGCCGCGTGCGATATTCACCGCAGAAGCATCGGCCACAGCGGCCAGCTTGCGCGGGAACAGAAAGTTGCGGGCGTAGCCGTCGGAGACCTCATGGATCTCATCCTTCTTGCCAATGCCCTTTACGTCCTGCTTCAGAATCACTTTCATGGTGTTATCCCTCACTTCTCACCGGGGAACCGGTGGATTTCTATGGTTAGTATACAGCATTCAGACCGTTGCGTCAACAGAGGATGCCCTCTCAGTCACGGCTCCGCCGTGCCAGCTCCCCCAAAGGGGGAGCCAACGCATCTGCGGGGTCAGCAACAGCTGAAGGCTGGGCCGCCATTGCCTCTCCCTTCGGGAGAGGTGGCATCGCACAAGCGATGACGGAGAGGGCTTGCCGCTGCCGGAACGCTGGCTTTATGCCAGCTCTTTCTGCGCCGCATCCAATGCTGCTTCGATCACCTTATCCATATCATAATACTTGTACTCGCCCAACCGGCCGCCAAAAATGACCTTTGTCTCGGCATCGGCCAGCGCTTTGTATTTTGCGTAAAGCGCGCCATTCTTTTCATCGTTGACGGGGTAATAGGGCTCGTCACCCTGATGCCACTCGGTGCTGTACTCCCGGCTGATCACCGTTTTGGGCTGGGTGCCGAACGCAAAATGCTTGTGCTCGATGATCCGGGTATAGGGCGTTTCCGCATCGGTATAGTTCACCACCGCGTTGCCCTGATAGTTGTCGGTATCCAGCACCTCAGTCTCAAAGCGGACGCTGCGGTACTGCAGCGCGCCCAGACGGTAGCCGAAGTAGGCATCCACCGGGCCGGTATAGACCACCTTATCAGCCAGTGCGTTCAGGTTCTCCCGGTCGGCCAGATAATCCACATTCAGCCGCACCTCGATGCCCTCCAGCATCTTTTCCACCATGGCGGTATAGCCGCCATCGGGGATGCCCTGATACAGCGCGTTGAAATAGTTGTTGTCGTAGGTAAAGCGGACCGGCAGGCGTTTGATGATGAAAGCCGGCAGTTCGGTGCAGGGGCGGCCCCACTGCTTGCCGGTGTAGCCCTTGATGAGCTTTTCGTAAATGTCCGTGCCCACCAGACTGATGGCCTGCTCCTCAAGATTTTTCGGGTCGGTGATGCCCGCTTCCCGCTTCTGCTCCTCGATCTTTGCCCTGGCCTCGGCGGGGGTCACCACACCCCACATCTTATTGAAGGTGTTCATATTGAAGGGCAGATTGTAGATCTCGCCGTGATAGTTGGCAACGGGACTGTTGGTGTAGCGGTTGAACTCCGCAAACTGGTTCACATACTGCCACACTGCCTTGCTGCTGGTGTGGAAGATGTGGGCACCATAGCGGTGGACCTGTATGTCCTCCACTTCCTCGGTGTAGATATTTCCGGCAATGTGGCCGCGCTTATCAATGACAAGGCATGTTTTGCCCGCCTTTTTTGCTTCCTGGGCAAACACCGCACCGTAAAGGCCTGCGCCTACGATGAGATAATCGTAATGGTTCATCCCTGCTTCTCCTTTTTTCTGGATTCAGGTTCATTTTTGGAGAGCGGCTTCTTCTGGCTCTCACGGTACTGGTCAATGGCGGTCTGGATGCGTGCCCGGGCTGCCTCGGGGGTGATATGCTTGAGCTGGGCCGCCGCCATGGTCTGGTGGCCGCCGCCGCCCAGACTTTCCATGATGACCTGAACATTGACCGCCCCCAGACTGCGGGCGGAAATATTCACGCCGCTCCCCACCTGCACGGCCACAAAGCTGGCCTCCACATTCTGGATGGTCAGCAGGTCGTTGGCAGCCTGCGCAATGGCAACACGGGCCTCGGGGGCCACCTCGCCGCTCACCGAAATGGCACAGTTGCGGTACATCTGGGCACCCTCCACAAGGTCTGCCTTGGCGTTGTACTCCACCATGGTCACATCAAAGAGCTGGCGCACCCGCTCCGTCTCCGCGCCATAGCGGCGCAGAGCGGCGGCAGCTTCAAACGTGCGCACACCGGTGTGCAGGGTGAAGTCCCGGGTATCCAGCATAATGCCCGAGAGCAGGCCCTCTGCCTCTACCCGGCTGGGCTTGTCGTCCCGGTCGCCCACATACTGCAAAAGCTCCGTGACCAGCTCACTGGCCGAGGAGGAGTAGGGCTCGTGGCAGACAAGGTCTGCGTGCTCGATGAAGCCCACGCCCTTGCGGTGGTGGTCGATAACGGCCACCTTGCCGCACCTTTCCAGGATCTCCTTACTTTCCACAAGGCCCAGCTGGTATGTATCCACCACCACGCAGAGCGTCTTCTTGGAGATAATGGGCAAAGCCCCCTTGGGGTCGATAAAATCATCCGCCTGCCCGGCCCGGCACAGGGCATCGATCAGGCTGCCCGCCAGCGTGGCATCCCGCCTGACGGCGATCACCGCCGGGACATCGCAGATCTTGCAGATGCGCAGCACGCCCTCGGCAGCGCCGATGGCATCCAGATCGCTCATCCGGTGGCCCATGATGACCACATGGTCCGCCTCCTTGACGAGCCTGACCAGCTGGTCGGCCACGATGCGGCTGCGCACCTTGCTGCGCTTTTCCACGCCGTGGCTCACGCCGCCGTAAAAGGTAAAGCCGTCCGGGGTCATCTCAGCGGCCTGATCGCCGCCGCGGCCCTGCGCCATATCCAGCGCCTGCACGGCCATATCCTGGGCTTCCCGCAGGGTCTTGGCTCCGCGCCCGATGCCAATGGAGATGGACAGGTTCACACTGGGATCCAGAGCACGGATCTTATCCAGCACATCGTAGCCGCGCTGGGCATACTGCTCCAGATGGCGCTCTTCCACCACGGCGATATAGCGGCCGCTGGCAACGCGGCGCAGAAAGCCTGTGCCCCGGCCAATCATATCCTCCAGCACCCGGTTGATACCCTCCAGCAGGCGGGCGCGCTCACTGTCCAGCATATCGCTGAACACATCGTCGTAGCCGTCCACCAGGAACACCATGTACCCCGGGCGGCTGGCCTTGTACTCCGTTTCGATCCTGCGCAGGGCGGTCTCCTCATTGAACACGAGCAGCGTCATGCTCTCGCTGCCGCCCGGCACGGTACTGCTGTGCACATTCCACACACCGTCGGCCAGATTGAGCTGCTGCCCCTCCGGAGTGCGGGCCTGTGCGGTGTCCAGACCGGGCAGCAGCTTCTGTGCCCTGCCTGCAAGCCGGTCCTCGCCGCCCAGCAGCGCCGTGCGGAAGCGGCTGTTATACCACAGCACCGTCTCGCCAGAAAGCAGAGCCGCCGGCTGAGAGAGGGATTCCAGGCTGTATTGGGTCCTGGAATTTTCAAAGCTGCCGCCAGCCACCCACTTGGCGGTCCAGCGCCGCAGCTGATACCGGAAAACGCAGATGCCGATGCCCCACAGCACCACCAGCACTGCCAGCGCAGGCCAGCCCGCGGGCCGCTGCACCAGAAGCACCAGCGTCAGCAGTGCACACAGCACTGCCAGCGCGGCGATCAGCATTTCCAACGTCCATCTCGGTTTTTGTTTCATGGAATCTTCTGCCTCCTGGTCTGCCTGCCCCGGCGGGGCGGCTTCCGGCTTATACCTCCATCAGAATGGGGAGGATCATCGGGCTGCGCTTGGTGCGGCGGTAGATATAGCTGCTCAGTGCCTCACGCACCCGGGTCTTGACGCTGTTCCAGTCGCGCACATGCTCTTCCACGCAGCGATCCAGCGCGTTTTCCACAATGCTCTGGGCCCCGTCCATCAGGCTCTCGTTCTCGCGCACATAGACAAAGCCGCGGCTCACAAGGTCAGGCCCCGCCAGCACCTTGCCGGTCTTGCTGTCCACGGTGGCCACAATGATGACCAGACCATCCTCAGAGAGATGCTTGCGGTCACGCAGGACCACATTGCCCACATCACCCACGCCCAAGCCGTCCACCATCACGGCACCGGCGGTGACAGGCTCGCCCAGCTTGATCTCGTCCCGGCTCAGGATAACGTTGGAGCCGTTCTCGGCAATGAGGATGTTGCTGGTGGGAATGCCCAGAGACGCGGCGGTCAGGGCATGCTTTTTCAGCTGCTTGTACTCGCCGTGCACGGGCAGGAAATACTTGGGTCTGGTCAGGGTGAGCATCAGTTTCTGCTCCTCCTGGCAGGCGTGGCCGGAAACATGGACATCATACATGCTCTCGTAGATGACCTCCGCGCCCAGCAGGAGCAGACCGTTGACGATCTTGGTCACGCTCTTCTCGTTGCCGGGAATGGGGTTGGCGGAGATGATGATGAAGTCGCCGGGGCCCACCCGCACCTGGCGGTGGCTGCAGGAGGCCATGCGGGAAAGGGCGCTCAGGGGCTCGCCCTGGCTGCCGGTGGTGATCAGCACCACCTGCTCCGGCGGGTACTGGTTCAGCTCATCCACACTGATAAGGGTGCCCTCGGGGATGTGCATATAACCCAGCTCCTGCGCCATGGCAGTGTTATTGACCATGCTGCGGCCGCTGAACGCCACCTTGCGGCCATCCTCCACGGCCAGATCAATGATCTGCTGGACGCGGTAGATATTGGACGCAAAGGTCGCAATGATGATGCGCTTGTTCCGGGCACGGGCAAACAGGTTGCGGACACCGGCGGCCACCTTCTGCTCCGTGGCGGTAAAGCCCGGGCGCTCGGCGTTGGTGGAATCGCTCAGCAGGGCCAGCACACCCTTCTGGCCATACTCCGAAAGGGTGGTCAGGTCAGTCACGCCGCAGGCCAGCGGGGTATAATCGATCTTGAAGTCGCCGGTCTGGATGATCGTTCCGGCAGGGCTGTCAATGGCAAAGGCCACGGAATCGGGGATGGAGTGGTTGACATGGATGGGCTCCACGGTAAAGCAGCCCAGCTTGATCTTCTGCTTGGGGGTGATCTCCACGAACTTGGTCTTGCCCGCCAGGCCAAACTCCTCCAGCTTGTTCCGGATGAGGCCGCAGGTCAGCCGGGTGCCGTAGATGGGCAGATCAAACTTCTGCAGCAGGTAGGGAATGCTGCCGATGTGGTCTTCGTGGCCGTGGGTGATGAGCAGGCCCTTGATCTTGTCCTTATTCTGCACCACAAAGGTAAAGTCGGGGATGACCATGTCCACGCCGTACATCTCACTGTCCGGGAATACAAGGCCGCAGTCCACAATGATCATATCCCCGTTGCACTCATACACGGTCATGTTCTTGCCCACTTCGCCCAGACCGCCCAGCGGGTAGATGTGGATGGGCACAGCGGCCTCCTTGGGCTGCTGTGCGCGGCGGGGCCGCCGGTTATAATAAGGGCGGCGGGTGCGGGTACGCTTTTCCCCGCCGGATTCACTGTTTCTGTTCGGATTGTTCTGAGCCTGAGCCGGGTTCTGTTCTTTGACCTGTGCCATGCGGTACCTCCAAAATCAATTACAAAACGCAGGCACACCCCTTTGCGAGCGGCCTGTCTGCTGTGAAGGAGCAGCAAACGCACCGCCGCTCCCATCGAAACCATCGTATAGAATTTTTCGCTTCCATGCCCGTTTTCGGCACTGGGATGGCCGGAACGGAGTAATTTCTGCCCTGTCAGTCCATCTGTTCGATGCGACCGCGGCACTGCCCCGTTCCGGCCGGACACACCGCATCGGTGCGCCCCTATACGCATTTTGTTACAAACAGTATAGTATTTCTTGTCCACTTTGTCAATTCAAAGCTTTGCCGGAAAAGCCGGGGATGATACGTTTTCCTCTTGACAGAACCGGAAAAATAGCTCTAAATAGAGGTATCCAAAAATTCAAGTTCCGGGAGAAACAGATGAAACAAGTCGAAGTTTACACCGATGGCGCGTGCAGCGGCAACCCCGGCCCGGGCGGCTGGGGTGCAGTGCTGCGCTACCGCTTCAACGGCAAGGTCTACGAAAAAGAGCTCAGCGGCGGCGATGCTTCCACCACCAACAACCGGATGGAGCTGACCGCCTTTATCGAGGCCCTGCGCCAGCTCAAGGAGCCCTGTGAGGTGAGGCTGTGCTCTGACAGCCAGTACGTCATCAATGGGCTGGAAAAGGGCTGGGCCAAGGGCTGGCGCAAGCGCGGCTGGAAAAAGGCAGACAAATCCCCCGCCTTGAACCCCGACCTTTGGGCACCGCTGCTGGAAGAAAGTGAGAAGCATGTGATCCACTACCACTGGCTGAAAGGCCACGCAGGCCACCCCGAAAACGAGCGTTGCGACCGCTTGGCCGTGGAGCAAAGCAAAAAATACGGCGGAAAGCAGGCCTGACGCACTGCGCACCGCTGATACAGGAGGATATTATGGACGGAGCATTGGGTTTTAATACATTTGAAAAGCAGGATAAGGTTCTTGTTGGGCTGAACGGCGGCATGGACGCTGCCGTTACTGTGCGCATTTTGCAGGAGCAGGGCTTTGCCGTACAGGGCGCACTGGTGCATTTTGCCGGGATGGCCGACGATGCCGTGGAGACCGCACAGAACGCCGCCAAAGCGTTGGATATAACCCTGCACGTGATTGAAGCAGCGGACACTGCCGCGGACGAACTGCTGAAGTTCCAGCTGCTGATGCAGACGGCTGATAAGCTCGACTGCCGTTTTATCTCCACTGGCCATTATGCCCGCGTGGAGCAGGACGCCGACGAGTGCCGCCTGCGCGCCCCAGAGCACGCAGAGTGCGACCAGACCGCCCTGCTGGAAGTTCTGCCACAGGAAATTCTGGCACGGCTGATCCTGCCGCTGGGTGAATTCGATAAGGAATCCGTGCAGGAAATTGCGCAGGATATCGGCTGCGCGGAATAAATTGCCGCAAACGAACGCAGATGTTTGGATAGAAATGCAGAGCTGCGGATTCCAATGGTTCAGAGATTATGAAAAAGGCATGTGCTTGAATAATAGCACATGCCTTTTTATTTTACTATTCTTTTGTTCTCTGTTCTTTATGAGATGAGCGTCTGAGAAAAGCAACGGAAATCAAGTGACCCAAAGCCATCTTATTTCTTTTTGTTTTTCTTTTCCTGGCGCTCCTGCTCTTTGATCAGGCGCTTGCGCTTCTGCTTTTCGGTTTCCACGCGGGGCCAGGGGTTCCAGGTGCCCTCGTTTTCGTGCATCCAATGGGCAAAGGGATACAAAAGGATGGCCAAACCGCCCAGCAGAATCAGCAGGTAGATGGCGGTGGACAGATTGACCGCCATATCCAGCGCGCCAAGGGCCGCCATCAAAAAGCCGGCATACATGGCGAACTGCCCATTATAGCGGACATAGCGGTTCCAGTTTTCTTCTTTTATGGCGTCCCGCCCCTGGTCCCCCCAGATGCGGGGATTTTTGGTAACGGCATAGCCGTAATACGCCAGCACAAGGCCGACAACAAGCATAAACTGGAACATAGCGTCTCCTCACTTTGGGCTGTATATTACAGGCCCATTTTTTTGTAGAATGGGGTAAAATCAAAGGTGGCAAAATAGTCTGCCGGGGTCTCGGCGCGGCGGATCAGTTGGTGAGAGCCATCCTCGCACAGCAGCACTTCGGCGCTGCGCAGCTTGCCGTTGTAGTTATATCCCATCGAGAAGCCATGGGCACCGGTATCGTGGATGACCAGCACATCGCCCATATCGATCTTGGGCAGCATACGGTCAATGGCAAACTTATCATTGTTCTCGCACAGACCGCCGACCACATCGTATTTATGGTCGCAGGGGGCGTTCTCTTTGCCCAGCACGGTGATGTGGTGGTAGGAACCGTACATGGCCGGGCGCATCAGGTTGGCAGCGCAGGCATCCAGGCCGATATACTCTTTATAAATGTGCTTTTCGTGGATGGCTGTGGCAACCAGGCAGCCATACGGAGCCAGCATAAAGCGCCCCATCTCGGTAAAGATGGCAACATCGCCCATACCGGCGGGCACCAGGATCTCCTCAAACTTTTTGCGGACACCCTCGCCAATGGCCAGGATATCATTGGAGCGCTGCTCCGGCTTGTAGGCAACGCCGACGCCGCCGGACAGGTTGATGAACTTGATGTGTGCACCGGTCTTTTGGTGCAGACGCACAGCCAGGTTGAACAGGATACCGGCCAGTTCCGGGTAATAATCATCGGTAACGGTATTGCTGGCCAGGAAAGCATGGATGCCGAAGTTCTTTGCACCCAGTGCCATCAGGCGGGTATAAGCTTCGGTCATCTGCTCTTCGGACATGCCGTACTTGGAATCGCCGGGGTTATCCATGATGCCGTTGCCCAGGTCAAAGGTTCCGCCGGGGTTAAAGCGGCAGCAGATCGTTTCGGGGATACCTGCCACATTCTTGAGGAAATCCACATGGGTCAGGTCGTCCAGGTTAATGTAAGCGCCCAGGTCATACGCCTTCTTCATGTCCTGCACCGGCGTTTCGTTGGAGGAGAACATGATATCGCTGCCGCTGAAGCCACAGGCTTCGCTCAGCAGCAGTTCGGTGTAGCTGGAGCAGTCCACGCCGCAGCCTTCCTCTTTCAGGATGCGCAGCAGGTACGGGTTGGGGGTTGCCTTAACGGCAAAATACTCCTTAAAACCTTTGTTCCATGCAAAAGCTTTGTTGACAAGGCGTGCATTGGCGCGGATGCCTTTTTCGTCATAAAGATGGAACGGGGTAGGCACATCGGCAATAATTTCCTGTGCCTGTTCAAGGGTGATGAACGGTTTCTTTTCCGGCATAATAATACTTCCTTCTCTCTTGTTGTGCGGTGCGGCACTTCCCCTGCCCTTTTTTGCACATACAGGGCGTATGCGGCCCGCTGGGGCGTACCGTAAAGCAAATGTGGTGAAAATATTCCACCCGCTTGTTTGCTTATTCGATACGCTCTGACCCTCTATGAATAAATATACAGTTATTATATTGCTTTTGCCGCCGCAGGGCAAGAGCTTTTTGAAAAAATGCCGGAATGGTGCAAAAATGCCCCGCATACCGCAGGGCATGCAGGGCAAAAGCATGGATCGTGATAAAAATTCAGGGGGTCAATCCCCTACCGCGCTGTGCTGCATGGCAAGGTGGCCGGCAAGCAGGCGGTTTTCCAGGTGTTTGACCGTCCACAGGTAAGCCGGGTACAGGAACAGGCAGGCCGCCACCCAGGCTGCCGGGTTGGCCAGCTCTGCGCCAAAAAAGCCCAGCACCGGAATCAGCACCAGGCCGATAACGGTACGCGCCACCATTTCGGCCACACCGGCCATCATGGCAAGTGTGGAATAGCCCAGCCCCTGAATGGTATAGCGCCATACGATGAGCGCGCCGAGCGGGATAAAGAACAGACTGTTCCAGAACATATAATCCCGCGCCATCGCCACGATCTCAACCTCGGTCTTGGTATCCAGGAAGAGGCCGATGATCACGACATCGCCAAAGTGCAGGGCAATAAAAGCAAGGACGGAATAAGCAATCACCATAATGTAGGAGCTTTTTACACCGCTGCGCACACGGTCCAGCCGGGCCGCGCCAAGGTTCTGGCCCGCATAGGTTGCCATAGCGGTGCCGATGCTTTCCAACGCACAGGCGAGCAGGTTTTGGGTTTTGCCCGCAGCCGTAATGGCGGCAACCACAGAGCTGCCCAGCCCATTGACGGCCCACTGCATTATAACGCTGCCCACGGCCGTGATGGTACACTGCAGGCCCATGGGCAGGCCCATAGCAGACAGGCGGCGGCAGGCAGAGCGGCTGTATTTCCATTCATCCCGCGTCATATGCAGGATCTTGAACTTTTTGATCAGATAGATCAGGCTGATCACACCGGAGATTGCCTGCGAAACATCGGTTGCCACAGCGGCACCCAAAACACCCATATTAAAGTTGATGATGAGCACCAGATCCAGCACAATGTTGACAGCGCTGGTCAGCACCAGGAAGTAAAGCGGGGTTTTGCTGTCGCCCAAAGCGCGCATGATGGCCGAAACCATATTATAGAGAAAAACAAAGGGAATTCCCGCAAAGATCCAGCCAATGTAGGTGCTGGCACCATCAATAATGTCCGCCGGGGTCTGCATCAGCTCCATAATGGGGCGGGTCAGCGCCACCGTGACAACGGTAAGCCCAACACCCCAGGCAATGCACAGCCAGGTTGCATTGGCCACATGGCGGCGCAGGTCGCTGTCATCATGGGCACCAAACAGCTGTGCGATGGGGATAGCAAAGCCGTTGCACATGCCAATAACAAAACCCAGGATCAGATAGTTGACCGAGCCGGTAGCGCCAACTGCCGCCAGCGCATTGACACCGACAAAACGGCCCACAATGATGGTATCTGCCAGGCTGTAAAACTGCTGGAACAGGTTGCCCAGCATCAGCGGCAGGGTGAACAACAGGATGATTTTGAACGGATTTCCGCTCGTTAAATCTTTGGTCATATGCGTTCCCTCAACAAGATCATTTTTCCACACAAAACAACGCGCAAAAGTAAAAAAAAGGGTGGTTGGCACCCTGTTTTGCTCAAGCGCGGAGTTAATTATACTATAACAAAACAAAAAATCAAGTGGGCTGCAAAGAAAAATATATTTCCCCAAAGCAGCGGCTGAATTGTATGCTTTTACAGCGCCACTGGAGCTCACGCCGAACAGCCAACAAGAAAAGCCGCACACCCGAAGATGTACGGCTTACCTTGGCAGGGGTAGAAGGATTCGAACCCTCGGCACGCGGTTTTGGAGACCGCTGCTCTACCAACTGAGCTATGCCCCTATGTAAAAAGCCCACAGTAACCAACGTGCTGTGGGCTTTGCTATGGAGCTGTTAGGCAGATTCGAACTGCCGACCTCATCCTTACCAAGGATGCGCTCTACCGACTGAGCTATAACAGCATGTGGCGACCCGGATCAGGCTCGAACTGACGACCTCTAGCGTGACAGGCTAGCGTTCTAACCAACTGAACTACCGGGCCAAGCCCTTTCGCGCTTTGCATCAGGCGTTACCTGACCGCTGCAACATGATTGATTATACTGGATTATACCCCAACTGTCAAGCACTTTTTTGATTTTTTTGCCATTTTTCTTGTGTTTCGCGCATCAGCGTCAATAAAGTTTTGGGCGGGTGCTCTTGTGCTTTCCTCTGCTGACCACGGCTATGCCGCAGCGTTAATTTGCAGTTGCTCTTTCCCGACTACAACATTTTTTGTTACAGCGTTTTGGAAAAAAGCTGGTCAACAGAGCCGTAAATCGTTTTATAATCTCCGACTTTGGTAAAGCTATATTTTTCATACAGCCCCACTTCCCCGCTCATGAGACAAATCGCTGAAAAGCCCTGTTCCTTCGCCACGTTGCAGGCCGCGTTCACCATTTGTTCAGACAGCCGGTTCCCCCTGTATTTTTCGGCAACAAACAAAAAACCTATCAAAGGCCCACAACCATATTCTCTTGGCATTTCATCCCGATTGGTAAATGTGCAGAAAGCCGCCGCGTCATCATCGCGCAAGGCCACAAGAGCTCTTTCGTTATTTTCAAAATCGTTTGGCTCCATCTTCTCTGCCCCAAAAATGCTGCTGCTTCCCATGGGCAGCCTGCTGCAAAAGCGATGGTCCCATCCCACAGTTCATGGCCGGGTGCCATTACGATAATTTTCTCCAACTTATTCTCCTTGAAATCCTTCGGATTTTAACGAATCGAACCGCAAACAAAAAGCACAGCAGTTTTTCGATACATCTGTATCACAACTGCTGTGCTTTTGGCAGGGGTAGAAGGATTCGAACCCTCGGCACGCGGTTTTGGAGACCGCTGCTCTACCAACTGAGCTATGCCCCTATGTAAAAAGCCCACAGTAACCAACGTGCTGTGGGCTTTGCTATGGAGCTGTTAGGCAGATTCGAACTGCCGACCTCATCCTTACCAAGGATGCGCTCTACCGACTGAGCTATAACAGCATGTGGCGACCCGGATCAGGCTCGAACTGACGACCTCTAGCGTGACAGGCTAGCGTTCTAACCAACTGAACTACCGGGCCAAACCCTTCGCGCTTTGCATCAGGCTGCCGCCTGACCGCCGCGACGCATATTATTATAGCAATCAGGGCGGCCTGTGTCAAGCATATTTTCAAAAAAAATCCAAAAATCTTTTTGCTCTTTTTCTTTTGTCAAAATCGTCCGTTATGCGTTATTTTTATTTCCTTGCTGTCTTAAAAGAACTCTATTGTACAAAAAATATCCTCTGTTCTTTTCAAGTTCACAGTTCTATGTTATACTGACTAACAAACAGCGTTCCCTTTGTTCGTATCGCCATTTCTGCTGTTGCGCAGGCGGCACGGCAAAAGGATCCGCTTGCAACCCACAAAACAGGAGGTACAAATTATGTGGACCCGTTCCCTTTTGAAGTCCAACGCCAAACAGGCGTTGCAAGAGCGGTACTGGCGCAGCGTGGGACTGTGCCTACTTCTTTCCCTGTTGGGCATTGGCTATTCTTTCCCCCGCCTTACGGCGCAATACCGCGTAACGTCTTCCCAACTGAACGGTATGATGAGCGGCCCGGTGTGGCAGGGCAACGCCGGCGGTGGATACACCAGCGGCAATGAGGAGTATCTTTTGCAGGCATTGGCCCCCTTTGCCGGGGTGGTGATTATCGTAATGTTGATCGCTGCCGCAATCGGCCTATGCTGGGCAGCGTTCCTCATCAACCCGCTGACAGTCGGCCGCAACCGCTATTTTATGGAAAGCCGCCAGTCGGCAACACCGTTCAGCACCGTCACTTCGATCTTCCGCACCCCGTATCTGAATGTTGTTAAAGTTATGCTGCTGACCAACCTGAAAATTGCGCTGGGTTTCCTTTTGATCATTCCCGGCATTTACTGGTCTTATTGCTACATGCAGGTCGGCTACCTGATGGCCGAAAACCCCTACCTGACTACCTGCCGCGCCATGGAGCTGAGCAAGCAGATGATGGACGGTGAAAAGTGGAACACCTTTGTGCTTCAGCTTTCCTTTATTGGCTGGTACTTGTTGTGCAGCATTACCTTTGGCATTGGTTTCATCTTCCTGGAGCCTTATGTACAGGCCACTTTCGCAGAGCTTTACGCTGCGCTGCGCGCCAAGGCGCTTGCCAACGGATACACCAATGAGTATGAACTGGGCGGCTTCGTGCGCCACTGATTATAAACAATAAAACAATAAAACAATAAAACAATAAAAAACAAATCCGGACTGTGGATCATTTCCACAGCCCGGATTTGTTTACTTGTGCAATTTTGACGGTATATAACTCAAGCTTTGCCTGATTCATTCACAGCCACTGCGCTGGGGTGATCCTTAGAAGGGCACTTGGCAAACAGTGTCTTCAGAGCAAGCGGAGTGGTAACAGAAGATACGATGATCAGCAGAATAACAGCGGTAAAGTAGACAGAGTCCACCATGCCGACTGCAAGGCCCTTTTGTGCCACAATCAAAGCAACCTCGCCGCGGGTCATCATGCCAACGCCAACCTTGAGGGAATCTGCCCAGTTGAACTTGCAGATCTTTGCTGCAAGACCGCAGCCAATGATCTTGGTGATAAGTGCCACAATGACAAAGCAGACACAGAACAGCAGAATATCGGGAGTCAGGCCGCTGATATCGGTTTTGAGGCCGATGGAAGCAAAGAACACCGGAGCAAACATCATATAGTTGCTGATTTCGACACGGCGCTCCACATAGGGTGCATCATGAATGTTGCACAGCACGATACCAGCAATGTAAGCACCGGTAATATCGGCAATGCCAAAGTACTGCTCTGCAATGTAAGCCATGGCAAAACAGAAGCCAAGGCTGGCAATGGTAATGCGCTGGGTGTGGGGGTTACGGTTATCCAGCCAGGTCATGACCTTGTACAGCACAAAACCGACAATGACCGCCACCACAAAGAACAGCACCGTGTTGATCAACACCTGGCCGATGCTGGTACCGCCTTCTTCGCCGCTGCCGGCCCCCAGAACGCAGGTAAGCACCACAATGCCGATAACGTCATCAATCACGGCTGCGCTGACGATGGTGGTGCCCAGGAAGCCTTTCAGCTGGCCAAGCTCCTGCAGGGTTGCCACCGTGATGGAAACGCTGGTTGCCGTCATAATGGTGCCGATGAACAATGCTTTATAAAATTCCGGACTGCCGATAGCACCCAGACCATAGAACGCACCATACAGCAGCGTACCGCCCACCAAGGGGACAAAAACACCCACGCAGGCAACCAGAGTTGCAATGGGGCCGGCTTTCATCAACTGCTTCAGGTTGGTGCCAAGGCCGGTGGAGAACATCAGCAAAATAACGCCGATTTCCGCAAAGACCGAGATGGTATCGCTGAGCTGAACAACCCCCAGCAAAGAGGGGCCGATCAGCAAACCGGCGATGATCTCGCCCACCACTTGGGGTGCCTTGAGTTTGCGGGCAATCAGGCCAAAAAACTTAGCCGCAATCAATATGATTGCAAGATCCCGGAAGAATAGATACATAATGATAGAGCCTCCTTTTCAGCACGGCATAGCTGATATGGCTTTTTGGTTCATACAGTGGTACTTGCCATCCACCCAGCCTCCCCAGCCAAAAGGTGCCGGAGCCGTGTTCTCTTATGTTTTACCACGCTGTTCATATTTTTTCAAGATCTTTGTCACAGAAATGTCAATTTTCATCTGTATGCACAAATGTCTTGCACAAACGGGGCGTTTGCGGGGCAGTTCATGCCATATTGTGGTTGCGGCAAAAAGGGCATGTGCTTGTACCCTCCTTTGGATTTCAGATCATTTTTACAAAAAACTTCTTCCATATGTTCTTTTTTTCTTTTTTTTAATTTATTTGAAAAAAATTGATTTTTTTCAAAATATTGCTTGACAATCCCAGATGTGCTTGCTATAATATAACACGTCGTCAGGTGAGGCGATACAGCAGAATAGATGGAAAGATGGCTGAGCTGGTCTAAGGCGCACGACTGGAAATCGTGTAGGGCCCATAAAGCCCTCAAGGGTTCGAATCCCTTTCTTTCCGCCACAAAAAAGCTACATTCAATTTGGATGTAGCTTTTTTGTTTTACAGATTTACATGTTATCAGTGCGGCCCTTTTTGTGGCATAATAAAGCCACGAAAGGAGCTGAGCTTATGCCCGAAATTATCCCAATTCGTGATCTGAAAAATACCAATGCGATTTCGCAGCGCTGCCACGAAACGCAGGAACCCATCTTTGTGACAAAAAGCGGTTATGGGATATGGTTATCATGAGCATAAGGGCTCCTCGGATGTTGTCCGGGGAGTTTTTATTTATATCGTCTCGTGTATTTTTCTTGGCACATTGCTGATTATATCGACGATTATAATAACAGCAGAATTCAAGCTAAAACAAAATGGATGCCTCCCTCCACATTCAGAGAAGCATCCATGATGGATTCTTAATTATTCGATTTTTACCCGTGTCCAGAAAACCGGGTACATATCAGTGCGGGACGGCAGCTTTGCCTTTATTGGTTTGCTCTTTTTATAAAAAACTATGGGCAATACCGCATAATTCTAAGTGCCGATACGGCGAGCGAGGTGCGGCA
>OJSB01000622.1_pt1 | contig 33418 bp, 33 predicted proteins | sample 1599331 | NCBI WGS metagenome assembly OJSB01 (sample SAMN04168657, study PRJEB22393) | human gut metagenome | biome: human gut microbiome; feature: stool | host: Homo sapiens | collected 2014-03-20
TCCGCCCGGGAGCAGGCCGCCTCCTGCCAGAAGGTGCTGGGCGGCTTCGCCAACATCTGCTATGAGTTCGCCACGAAGCGCTACCGCTCCAACTGCATCAACTGGGGCATCCTCCCCTTCACCCTGGACGCCGGCACGGCCTTTGACTACGCCCCCGGCGACTGCGTGTTCGTCCCCGGCATCCGCCAGGCCATTGAGAACGGCATTGAGGATATCCCGGCTAGGGTCATCAGGACGGACGGCGCCGTAGAGGACCTGATGCTCCATGTGAAAGGCCTGACGGACGATGAGAAGGAAATCATTCTCGACGGATGCCTGATGAACTATTACGCCAAGCGTAATTAAAGAGGGGACTTCCTCCCCTCTTCAGATCCCCCATTTGCCTCTGCCGTTGCAGCATTATGATTCCCGGCCCTGTCTGGGCCGTCAATCGTGCCGCTGTCTCGAAACAGCCTCACTTTTCCGCCACAGGCGGCGTTTTGGCTGTTTCCCAGTGACATCGGTCACTGGAGGCACCGCCCAGGGCGGCTAGGTCAAAGCATTTTCGGCAGGCACAGAAGGGGAATTGCCCCGGAGGGGCGAGAGATGCCCCTCTGGAGGGTGCCCTGGCGAAAATGATTCAAAGTGGTCCGGCTGCGCCGGGCTCCGAAATTTCTAATGATTGGCGAGGTTGAGACCATGGATAAAATCAAGATGACCACCCCCCTGGTGGAGATGGACGGCGATGAGATGACCCGGGTTCTGTGGGCCTGGATCAAGGAAAAGCTGATCCTGCCCTTCGTGGACCTGAAAACGGAGTACTATGACCTGGGCCTGCTCCATCGGAACGAGACGCGGGACCAGGTGACCATCGACGCCGCCAACGCCACCAAGCGCCTGGGCGTGGCGGTGAAGTGCGCCACCATCACCCCCAACCGCCAGCGGATGGAGGAGTACCCCCAGCTGACGGAGATGTGGAAGAGCCCCAACGGCACCATCCGGGCGATTTTGGACGGCACCGCCTTCCGGGCGCCCATTGTCCTGCCCATGATCCACCCGGTTGTGAAGAACTGGGAGGCGCCCATCACCATCGCCCGCCACGCCTACGGCGATATGTACAAGGCTGTGGACATGGTGACCGAGGAGCCGGGCACCGCCACCCTCACCTTCAAGGGCGAGAGCGGCGCGGAGAAGACCCTCACCGTTCAGACGGTCAGCGGTCCCGCCGTGTGGCAGGGCCAGCACAACACGGAGAAGAGCATCCGTGCCTTTGCCCGCAGCTGCTTCCAGTACGCCATCAATCAGCGGCAGGACTTGTGGTTCTCCACCAAGGACACCATCTCCAAGGTCTACGACGGAGAGTTCAAACGGATCTTCGAGGAGGAGTATGAGACCACCTACAAGGTGGAGTTTGAAAGGCTGGGCCTCACCTACTTCTACACGCTCATCGATGACGCGGTGGCGCGGGTGATCCGCTCTAGGGGCGGCTTCATCTGGGCGCTGAAAAACTACGACGGCGACGTGATGAGCGACATGGTGGCCACCGCCTTCGGCAGTCTTGCCATGATGACCTCCGTGCTGGTATCTCCGGATGGCACCATGGAGTTCGAGGCGTCCCACGGCACCGTCACCCGGCACTACTACAAGTACCTGAAGGGGGAGAAGACCTCCACCAACCCCATCGCCACCATCTTCGCCTGGTCCGGCGGTTTGAAGCGGCGGGGCGAGTTGGACGGTCTGCCGGAGCTGGTGCAGTTCGGCCAAGCGCTGGAGGATGCCTCCCTGGAGACGCTGAAAGACGGCGTGATGACAAAAGATCTGCTGGGGCTGGTAGAGCCCGGCTTCCAGGCCCGCGGTGTGGACAGTGAGGAATTTTTGGACGAGATCGCCAAGCGGTTGGCCGATAAATTGGCGTAAAAGGGGACTGCTAAAAGCCCGGACGTCTGTTCAGCGTCCGGGCTTTTTTTGCTCTTTTGCAAAATCATCGGCTGTGCGGCCGTTTCAGAATTGATTGGAGAAAATCGGGCGGATGGAATAGTAGTAGCCGGACATCAACAGCGGCACATAGGCCTCATCCGTGGTAATGATGGTCCCATCCTCCAGCCGAAGGCCAAAGGACTGCATATTCTCTGTGATGTAGAGCATCCGCTCCACCCCCAGCGTGCAGAATTCCCCCGCCCGGTAGAACAGGATGTCCTGGGCGCCTGTCCACATGGCATCCCACCGGATGTTCGCATGGACACCCTCCCGGTAGGTAGTTTCCACTTCGTGGATAGCAAACTGCCCCTCAAAAGAGCGGTCTCCCAGAATTTTCACCGAACCATCTATGGCAACTGTCGTCTCCCCGGCCGACACCCCTTCCGCACTATATACGGTGGCCGGCACTTCCAAAGAGATCTCCTGAAGGAACACCCCGGCCCGGTCCAGAATTGCAAAGAGGACAAAGCCCGCCATCAGCAAAGCACAGGTGCCGCCCAGCACCTGACTCCACTTTCTCCGGGTCCGCTCCTTTGCCTGCCGGGCCAGAAAGGCCAGGGCCTGCCGGATCGTCGGCTCCGGCTCCGGCACTGTCCCCTGCTCCCCCCGCAGCAGATCCAGCACGCCCAGCCCCAAAGCATCCGCCAGGGGCTCCAGCAGGGAGATGTCCGGGAACCCGGCGCCCCGCTCCCATTTGGAGACCGCCCGGTCCGACACATGCAAGGCCTCGGCCAGCTCCTTCTGGGTCATATTCTGTTCTTTCCGGGCTGCTGCGATCAGCGCCCCGGTCTTTGTCCGATCCATACTTCATCACCTGGGGCCAGTATATCAAATCCGGCCTGCTCCCACAACAAACGCTGCGTGGAACCGCCCAGATTCCGCCGGGGCGCCGTGTCTTTCGGCAGGGTCTTTCCACCTCACGGCTGCTCTCCGCCCAGGTGTTCCCGCAGCACTCGGATCACCCGCTTCATGCCGTCCGTCAGATACTTGCTGCGGTGGCGCACCAGGAAATAGCTCCTGTGAAACCCGCCGTCCTCCACAGCCAGCTCCCGAAGGTCCCCCCGCTCCAGGTCCGCCACCACCAGAGACCGGGGCAGCAGCGTGATCCCAAGGCCCCGCCCGGGCGCAGGCCAGCAGGGCAGCGGTGCTGACGCTCTCCACTACCGGCTGCGCCGTGGCGCCTGCTCCCTGCAGGCCGGCATCCACACTGTTCCGGGTGCCGCTGCCCCGCTCCCGCAACAGCAGCCGCTCTTCCGCCAGCTCCGCCAGAGTCAGGGAGTTCTTTCCCTCCAGATAGCCGGGGGCGCACACTGCCGCCAGCTCCTCACCGCACAGGGGCTCCACCAGGTAGTGGGGCGAGACGGTGACATTGTCCACTACGGCAAAATCCAGTTCGTTCTGCAGGATCATCCGCTCTGTCTCCCTGGAGTTGTGAATACTGGCCCGGACCGTGATCTCAGGCAGCGCCTCTGCCAGATGCGCCAGGATACCCGCAAGGCGGGTCTCGCCCAGCGTCACGTGGACGCCGAAGCGGCAGGCCCCCTGGGTGCCGCTCTCCCGCAGGATCTCTACCGATTCCTGAAACTGGGACAGCACGGTGTCCGCATACTGCCGCAGCGTACGCCCTGCCTCTGTCAGATAGACCCGGCGGTTCATCCGCTCGAACAGCCGCACGTTGTAAAACACCTCCAGCTCCCGGATGGCCAGGCTCACCGCCGGCTGTGCCATATTCAGCTGCTCCGCCGCCCTGGTGAAGCTCTCCTGGACGCAGACGGCGGAAAAGATCTCCAGATGCCGCAGTGTCACGGCACTCCCCCCTATTCATAATTATTTTATTATGCTTTTTATTTTATCATATAGATTGATGGATGTCACGAAAAAGCGTACGCTGGGGGAGAAATCCAAGAGCGCGAAAGGAGCGGTTTCCATGCCCACAGATCTGACCAAAGCCCGTCAGCTGTTCGGGACTTTTTCCAAAATCGGCGCCTTCACCTTTGGCGGAGGCTATGCCATGATCCCCCTGATCCAGCGTGAGGTGACGGAACGCCGCCGCTGGCTGGAGGGCCGGGACATTCTGGACATTGTCGCCATTGCCGAGTCCACACCGGGCCCCATTGCCATCAACACCGCCACCTTCGTAGGATACAGGTATGCGGCACCCTCGGCGCCTTCTGCGCCACGCTGGGCGTGGTGCTGCCCTCCTTCCTGGTGATCTACGCCGTCTCCTTTGTGCTGCGGCAGTTCTCGGACCTGGCGGTGGTCCAATACGCCTTCAACGGCATCCGGGCCGGCGTATTGGCCCTGCTTTTGAAGGCACTGCTGTCCATGTACCGGCAGAGCCCCAAGGGCGCTGTTTCCTATGCCGTCATGGCGGGTGCCTTTGTGCTGACGGCCTTCTGCGGCGTGGATGCGGTGCTGGTGATCCTGGCCAGCGCGACGGTGGGGCTGCTCTCCGCCCGCATGGCGAAAAGGAGGGCTGTGTGATGCTGTATCTGGAGCTGTTTTTGACCTTCTTCAAGATCGGCCTGTTCACCATCGGCGGCGGTTATGCCATGCTGCCGCTCATCCAGGCGGATGTCCAGGCCAAGGGCTGGATGACGGCGGAAGAATTGGTGAACTTCATCGCCGTCAGCGAGAGTACGCCGGGCCCCTTTGCGGTGAACGTCTCCACCTATGTGGGGGCGGAGCTGGCGGGCCTGCCCGGCGCCTTCTGCGCCACGCTGGGGGTGGTGCTGCCCTCCTTCCTCATCATCCTGCTGGTGGCCCGGTTCTACGCCGCCTTCCGCTCCAGCGCCATCGTCAGCGGCGCCATGGGCGGACTGCGTCCGGCGGTGATCGGCATGATCGGCGCCGCGGTGGTCTCGGTGGGGCAGACGGTGTTTCTGCCGGAGGGATTGGCGGCGGTGACGGCGTATCCCCTGGTCTGCTCTCTGGCCATCTTCGCCCTGATGGCGGTCCTGACCCACAAGAAGCTCCATCCCATCGTCATCATCCTGCTGTCCGCCCTGCTAGGCATCGTCACCGGCTACCTGCAGCCGGCGTGACTCCGGTCCGTCGCCCCGGAACGGGGCGGCGGGCTTTTTTCTTTAGCCGGACAAAAGACTTTCTAAAAGCAGGATTTCCCCTCTTGACTTGGAGTGCGCTCCAAGTGCTATCCTTTTCATAGAGGGATTCCGCCCAAGGGCGGGCCGGGGACTTCCCCACTGTGGAGGCACCTCGTCTCCCGGAGAAGGCAGTATCCCCTTCCTAAATCTGAAAAGGAGAAATCGTGATGATTTACAAGGACTTTCAGGACCTGAAGCTGTCCGCTCTGGGCATGGGCTGTATGCGCCTGCCTGTGGTGGGCGGCAACGACGCCGTGGTGGACGAGGCCGCCGCGGAGGAGATGGTGGATTGCGCCATGGCCAACGGCGTCAACTACTACGACACCGCCTGGGGGTATCACAACGGCAACTCAGAGATTGCCCTGGGTAAGGCCCTGGCCAAACATCCCCGGGAAAAATTTTACATTGCCGACAAGTTCCCCGGTTACGACCTGTCCAACATGCCCAAGGTGCAGGAGATTTTTGAGGAGCAGCTGAAAAAGTGCCGGGTGGACTATTTTGATTTCTATCTCTTCCACAACGTCTGTGAGATGAACATCGACGCCTATCTGGACCCGGAGTACGGCATCCACGACTATCTGATGGAGCAGAAGCGGCGCGGCCGTATCCGCCACCTGGGCTTCTCCTGCCACGGGAACCTGCCTGTGCTGAAGCGGTTTCTGGACGCCTACGGCAAGGATATGGAGTTCTGTCAGCTGCAGCTGAACTACATCGACTGGACCTTCCAGAACGGCCGCGAAAAGGTGGAGCTGCTGGATAGCTGGCATATTCCCGTCTGGGTCATGGAGCCCCTGCGGGGCGGCCGCCTGGCCCGCCTTTCCGACGAGGAGGCCGCCCCCCTGAGGGCCATGCGCCCCGAGGAACCCATCCCGGCCTGGGCCTTCCGGTTCCTGCAGTCCATTCCCAGCGTCACCATGATTCTCTCCGGCATGTCCGACCTGGAGCAGGTGAAGGCCAACATCGCCACTTTCCAGATGGGGGTTCCCCTCAGCAGCAGGGAGATGGACCGCCTGCTGGCCCAGGCCCAGCGCATGGTCAGCAAGACCGCCCTTCCCTGCACCGCCTGCCACTACTGCGTCAGCCACTGTCCTCAGGGGCTGGATATCCCCTCCCTGCTGGCGCTGTACAACGAGCATGCCTTCACCGGCGGCGGCTTCCTGGCCCCCATGGCCCTCTCTGCTCTGCCGCAGGACAAGTGGCCCAGCGCCTGCATCGGCTGCCGCAGCTGCGAGGCGGTCTGTCCTCAGCAACTGAAGATCTCCGAGGCCATGGCCGACTTTGCGTCCCGGCTGTAAAATCTGAGACAGAAGCGCCCCCGCCGGGAACTCTCCGGCGGGGGTGCTCGCTCTCACGGAGTCTTGACGGTGTCCGGGAATGCGGCCCGGATGGCCTCCGGCAGATGGGCGGGGTCCAACTGTTCCCGGCCGCACCACTCCGCAAAGCGGTGGACCGCCTCTTTGTCCGGCGACAGCCCGGGGATGACGGTCAGCGCCACCGTCCGTTCCCCCTCCAGCTTCCGGACCAGAATGCCATACACACAAGAACAGTCTGGTCGGAAGCTGCGGACGCGCACCGGCGCATACCGGTAGCCGGTCATGCCGCCTGCCCTCCGGGAGCAGAGAAACGCATAGAGGTCACAGCCGTAAATCTCTGCCATGCGGACAACCATGTCGAACCTGGGCTGCGCTTTTCCCCGCTCATACTTTTGCAGTGTCCGTGTGGAAATTCCCAGGCGTTCCGCAGCCTTTTCCTGGGAAAGTCCCGCCAGTCTCCGCTCTCTCCAAAAGGGGCTCTTTTCCTGAATGTGTCTTTTTTTTTTGATATTTTTGCATAGCAAACCCTCCTTCTACGGAGGATTTTACATTATCTTCCAAATTTTTAACACGAATAAAAATTCACTTTTGGAAAAAAATTGCCGAACAATGTCGAATTTCGTCGATTTACCCAAAGAAAATACAGGCCCCGCATATTCATACGGGGCCTGTGCTCAGACAAATCCTTCCAGCTTGGCGATCCGGTACTCCAGTACGGCGAACTGTCGGCGGGTCAGCGGCTGGTCCAACATCAGGTCTCCCTCCGCATTTCCCTGCATGATGCCGTTTTCCGTCAGCCAGTCCACGGCGGCCCTGGCTTCTGCCTGGTAGTCCGTCTCTTCTTCGGTCTCCACCCAGGGGATGCCCAAATACTCCAGAATTCCCTTGGCCTCTGCCACCGCCAGCTTCTGGCGGTAGTCGGCCTGCCCCAGCAGGGCAGCCTCCTCCCGGTTGGTGTGGAAGCCGTTTTCCAGCAGGACGGCCGGGGCCTTTGTGTGCTTCAGCACATAGAGCTCCGGATCGTACACAATCGGCGTGGATCGCACGGCGATGCCCGCCGCCCGCACCTGCTCCAGGATGTCCTGAGCCGCCCGCTCCCGGTCGCCGCCGGGGCCGTAGAGATAGACGCTCCACCCTTTGGCAGAGGACCAGCCGCCCCCAGCGGCGGCATTGCTGTGAAGGCTGACGAACAGGTCCAGGTCCGGGATGCTGTTGGCGATCTCACACCGTCTGGCCAGGCTTACTGCCCCGCCGCCAGTACGGGTCATGGTCACGGAGACGCCCCGGTCTGTGAGCAGCTTCTCCAGCCGCTTCCCCAGGTCCAGGGTGAATACATGCTCATAATAGGTCCCATCCGGACTCTTGTTGGCCAGATTGCCCGCGTCATGCCCTGGATCCAGGCAGATGTGCTTTTCTCGTTCGCTCAAATGCGTTTCCCCCCTCTGTACAGGCTCGGGGAACACAGGGCTCCCCTTCCAGTTTAGTGGAAGGGCGCCCGTCCTGTTCCCCCGCCGGGGTCTTTTCGGAGCGGGGCGCATATCATGGAGCAAAATCATCCGAAACAGGGAGGGGTCCCCATGCCTGCCGCTCTGATTAAACGTCTGAGCAATCTTCTCTGCGTCAAAAGTATTGTGACGCTGATCCTCACCGTTGTATTTGCCGACCTGGCCGTCACCGGCCGTATCTCCAGCCACGATTTCCTGACTGTCTTCTCCGTCGTCATCGCCTTCTATTTCGGCACGCAGAGCGAACGCCTCAGCGGACAGCTGGAGAAGGACACCGGGCAGAAATCGTCCTGACCGTCATCCCAGGGCCACGTCCAGCACCATCATCACACTGAAGCCCGCGGCAAAGGCCAGCACACCGATGTGGGAGTGGCGTCCCTGGGACATCTCCGGAATCATCTCCTCCACCACCACATAAAGCATGGCCCCTGCGGCAAAGCCCAGCAGATACGGCAGGGCGGGCACCAGCAGCTCCGCCGCCAGGATCGTCACCAGGGCGCCGATGGGCTCCACAACGCCGGATAGCACGCCTCCGGCGAAGGCCCGGAGCTTCCCCTCACCCTCCGCCCGCAGGGGCATGGAGACGATGGCTCCCTCCGGGAAATTCTGGACAGCGATGCCCAGGGAAAGCGCCAGCACGCCCATAGCAGTGATCTCCGTGTCCCCTGCCAGATATCCGGCGCAGACCACGCCCACCGCCATCCCCTCCGGAATGTTGTGGAGCGTTACCGCCAGCACCATCATGGTGGTCCGGCGCAGCCGGCTGGAGGGGCCCTCCGGCTGCGCGCTGCCCCAATGCAGATGGGGAATGATATGGTCCAGCGCCAGCAGGAACAGAAAGCCGAGCCAGAGGCCTGCGGCGGCCGGTGCAAAGGACCACTTTCCCAGCTCCTCCGACCGCTCAATAGCCGGGATCAGCAGGCTCCAAACCGACGCCGCCGTCATCACCCCTGCCGCGAAGCCCGTCAGCCCCTTCTGCAGGCCGTCCGACATCGCCTTTTTCATAAAGAACACGCTCGCCGCGCCCAGGGAGGTGCCCAGGAACGGGAGCAGGAGTCCGTATAATGCTTCCATAATCCATCCTTTCTCATCTTGTGTCCGGAATCAGTATCCATGCGTTCAGAATACCGGATTCCCGCACCGGTGTCAAATTCATTTTCCCACCGGATGGCCTTTCACAAATCCGGAAAATCGCTGCCGCTCTGGACAGCAGGGAGCAAGTCTGCTATGCTTGACACAGGGGACAGGCTGCCGGATGGCTCCGTTTCCCCTCATTTCAGGCTCATTTTAGCTTTTGGGTGTACCATGGTCCCATCATCAGAGAACCATCCCGGAATAGGAGGAACGCCATGAGGGTCTCTCACCATGTAAAACGGTCGGTGTGCCTGCTGCTCTCCCTGCTTCTGCTGGCGCAGGGCATGACCCTGGGCGCAGCCGCTGTGGGCACCGATTCCGTCCCGGCGGGGACATCCGTTCTGGAGCCCGCCGCATACCCCGACAGTGAGGTTCTGGTCCTGTATGAGGACGGCAGGACCGAGGTGGTCGTCTACGAGGACGCCGCCTCCCTGGAGGAGGGGCTGCCGCAGCTGGCCCGGCAGGAGGGTGTGGCGCTGGTCCAGCCCAACTACACATACACAAGCACCGCTCTCTCCACCACAGACCCGCTGCTGGCGGAGCAGTGGGCCCTGTATAACGACGGCAGCTTCCAACTGGAGGAGCAGGAGAACCCCTATCCGGTCTTCAATGATCCCTTTGCACTCCCCTCCGCCCCGTGGCAGTGGATTGCCCCCTGGTGGATGCAGTCCGATGCATCCGCCGGGAGCACCGGAACCGTGCAGGCCGCGGCCGGCGTGGACATCGGCGCGGAGGGGGCCTGGGCCCTGTACGACGGCGGAAGCCGGGATGTGGTGGTGGCCCTGGTGGACACCGGCATCGACTACACCCACGCTGATCTGGAGGGCCGCATCTGGGTGAACGAAGACGAGATCCCCGGCAACGGGGTAGACGACGACGGAAACGGCTATATCGACGATGTCTACGGCTGGAATTTCTACTCCGGCAGCAATCAGGTCTATACGGGCAGTGAGGACAGCCACGGCACCCACGGCGCGGGCACCATCGCCGCCCATGCGGACAACGGCATCGGGATCGCCGGCATCGTCCGGAGCGACCACGTCAAAGTCATGGCAGTCAAGGCTCTGGGCGGGTGGGACGGCAGCGGCTCCACGGCGTCCATCATCCGGGCCATTCAGTACGCGGAGGCCAACGGAGCCCGGATCTGCAACCTGAGCCTGGGCTCTTCCAGAAACGACCCCGCGCTGTACCGCACCATCGCGGCGTCGGATATGCTGTTCGTAGTGGCAGCCGGCAACGACGGCGCCGACCTGGAGCTTGCCCCCAGCTACCCGGCCAGCTACCACTTGGATAACCTCATTACCGTGGCGAACCTCCGATACGACGGTAACCTGGATCCTACCTCCAGCTACGGCGCCTCCTCTGTGGACCTAGCCGCCCCCGGCACCCATATTTTAAGCACCACCCCCGGGAATTCATACAGTTACATGACAGGAACCTCCATGGCGGCGCCTATGGTCAGTGCTGCGGCGGCCATGCTCTGCTCCCAGTTTCCGGAAGCCACGCTGGCCGACGTGAAGGACATCCTGCTATCCTCCGTCCAAAAGCTGGACAGCCTCACCGGCCTGACGGCTACCGGCGGGATGCTGGACCTGGGTGCCGCCATGGCATCCGGGGCCGCGGCCCAGAAGGGGCGGACCTGGACGGAGCCGGACCTGGCGGCCTATACCGACAGTCCGCCCATTCTCTCCCTGTCTCTCTTCCAGTGGAGGGGGCAGCAGTATCTGACCGTTCAAGTCCAGGATCCGGACGGCGACTTCCGCTCCGCCGCTTATGCCGCCGGGACATACACGGCAGCGAATTTCCAGGGCGGCGCCGCGGGGACGCCCCTCCCCTTGAATGCGTGGGGGGCCGCCACCTTGCTGGTGCGCAATGGCGGACCTTATACCTTTTACGCGGTGGACCTGGCCGGCAATGAGACGGTCCGCACAGTGGATCTGCCCCAGAGCCCCTGAGGGCGGCCCGCCGCCAACTCCATCCCCGGTCAAAAGGACTCCGCAGGCTGTGCCTGCGGAGTCCTTTTTCCTGCTCCGGAAAAGCGGCCCCTCCATCAGTCCTTCAGAATGTCCTCCAGTTCCCTGTCCATCGTCACGGTCATGCGTGGCAGCTCATGCAGTCCCTTCCCCAAGTCGGCTGTGCCGTGTCTGGTGACCGCAGTGACCGGGAACAGCTCATGCACAAATGCCTCCGCGTCCGGCTCGGTAATGCCGAAGGGATAGGCGAAGAAGGTGACGGGCTGGCCCACCTCCTGGGCAATGCGGTCATGGCTCTTCTGAATATCCCCCAGCACCCTGGCCTCAAAGGCACTGTCCGACTCCTCCGGATCCCTTTGGATGCCGTTGATGCCGCCCGGGTCAAAGTTTCCGCCCAGATCTCCCAGATTGTGGAGCGAATAGGCATGGGACCCGATCTCTACCAGGCCGGAGTCTGCCATCTCCCGGCACATATCCCAGCTGAGGAAGTTGTCAGCGGACACGTCCTGCATATACACCATAATAGAGACCACGGCTTTCATCTGGTATGCCTGAAGCAGCGGGAAGAGCAGCTCGTAGTTGCTCCGGTATCCGTCGTCAAAGGTGATGAGAAGGGGTTTTTCCGGCAGCGGCTCTCCCCCTGCCAACTCCCGCGGCAGCACGGTGTGGTAGCCATGTTCCGTCAGCCAGCGCAGGTCCTGTTCCATACGGCTCACGGTGATGGTCATATCGTTGCACGGCTCACCGTCCTCCACGATATGGTGGTACATCAGCACCGGGAGGGCCCGGTCCGCCGGAATGGGCATCTGCCACACTCCCCTGGCATAGAGATAGACGGCTCCCGCCGTGAAGCAGAGCGCCGCTGCGGCGGCCACTCCCAGGATTCCCACCCGAATTTTTTTCATCTGTCTGTCATCTCCCATGTGTTGGCGCTGCGGCGTATACCCTTAGAAAATTCGCAAATATTATTTTATCAGATTAAGTTAAAATGTCAATTCATTAAATGAAAAGATTATCTTTGCTAGGATGTTTTAGGGTGATTACATGCCTTTGGATTATGCTGCGATTGGTGGCCGGCTGCAGGCGCGGCGAAAGGAACTGGGGATCACACAGGAGGACGCGGCGGAACGGGCCGGCATTACTGTGGTCTACCTGTCCAAAATTGAAAACGGACGGGTGCATCCGACGCTGGACCTGCTGGACAGGCTCTGCTGTGTTCTGGAATACGACCTTGCCCGAGCCTTCACCGGCGTCCAGACGACCTCTCCCGACTACGGTCAGGAGCAGGTGCTGCGGCTTTTCAACGCCTGTGCGCCGCGTGTCAAGCCTGTTGTTCTGCATCTGCTGGAGCAGCTGGCAACCTTAACGTGAGCAGAAGCGGGAAAAGTATGCGCCATGTCTGTCCCGCAGAAAAGCGGCGCCCCGGCGGAATATTCCGCCGGGGCGCCGCTCTGGTTTTTTCCAAGTCTGTGCCGGATACCCTCCATTCCCTGCGGGGTGGCGGCAAGGGACCAGCCTCCGCACACTGGCGGAGGCCGGTGTTGAAGCCGTTATGTTTCCTCGTACAGCTCAATGATGGCGTCATCCAGGGTGATGAACGCCAGCCGGACCGTATCGCTGAGGGTCTCCGGCCCGAAAATCACCTGCTGGGCCTCCTTCAGATAGGGGTCCATGTTATCCACCTTGTAGGCCACGTGGGGCTGTTTGGAAAGGATCTCCGGGAACCGGGTTCCCTCCTCAAATTTCAGGTATTCAATCTTGTAGTCGTAGGCATCCACGCTCTCATTGACCCAGAAGCCGCCCCACTCGTTGTAGACCATGTTGGGCTTTTTGTTCAGCACGGGGATCCCGATATGCATATACTCCGCTGCCATGGAAAACCTCCTGTCAGTTATCCTGGGCGGCCAACTCCTGATAGAACTGGAAGGCCTCCCGGTCAGTAAATTTCTCGTGCACGATCTTGGCCACCGCCCGGCACATGGCGGCGGGATGCTCACTCTGGAAGATGTTGCGGCCCATGTCCACGCCCCGGGCGCCGTCGGAGATGGCCCGGTAGGCCATGGTCAGGGCCTCGTCCTCCGGCAGCTTCTTGCCGCCGGCGATGACGATGGGCACGGGACAGGCGGCCACTACCTTCTCAAAGTCATCGCAGTAGTAGGTCTTGACGAAGGACGCCCCCAGCTCTGCCAGCATCCGGGTGGCCAGCAGGAAATACTGGGTGGTGCGGGCCATCTCCTTGCCCACGGCGGTGACGCCCAGAACAGGGATGCCGTACCGTTCCCCGGCGTCCACGGCGCGGCACAGGGTCTCCAGGGACCGGGCCTCGCCCGCCCCGCCGATGAAGCACTGGATGGCCACGGCGGAGGCATTCATGCGGATGGCGGCCTCCATATCGGCACCCACGCCGTTGCCGGTGCTCATGTCGTCGATGAGCACACTGGCGTCATGGGTGGCCCGGAGGCAGATGGCATTGTGGACCGTGGGGGGGATGCAGGAGCGGATGGCCCCCCGGGTGGCCATGAGCACGTCCGCGTACCGGCACAGAGGGGCGATGGTCACGTCCATGCGCTCCAGGCCCGCAGTGGCCCCCATGATATAGCCGTGGTCAAAGGCCAGCATCACCGTGTTGCCGCTCTTGGGATTGAACAGGTGGGAGAGCCGATTCTTGGCTCCCCAGTCCCCGTGGCCCAGGCCCTTGGCGAAGAAGCCCTGCTCCGGGGCAGGCACGTCCAGATGGTAGTCGTGGGCGGTCTTGTTTCCGATTGCGTCTGGCATAGCGCTTACTCCTTACTGAACGCCGGGGTGCGGCAGGGGGTGTTCCACAGACGGAGCATCTCCTCGTCCCACTTGGCGATGTTCATCTGAAAGCCTGCGGCCTCCTGGACGGTGAGGATCTCACCCACCATGCTGGCCACGACCTCGATGCCCTTGGCCTTCAGGAACTCCACAGTGTCCTTGAACAGCACCAGCATCTCCATCATGGTGGTGGCGCCGCAGCCGTTAATCATCACAAAGGTCTTGTCCCCGGGCTTCAGGTCCAGGGCCTTGCACAGGGCCTCGGCCACGGTGGCCACGGTATCCTTGGAGGACATCATGGGCACCCGGACGCCGCCGCCCTCGCCGTGTTGGCCGGCGCCGATCTCCATCAGGTCGGTCTCTCCCAGGTCGCCGAAGGACATGCCGTTCTGGGGATGGGTGGCATCGGTGGACTTGACGGTGATGGAGGCCATGTTGTCCGCGTAATGTTGAGCGATCTCCGCTACCTCCTCCAGAGTCTTGCCCTCCCGTGCGGCGGCCGCGGCGATGTGGTACAGCGCCACCGCGCCGGCCAGCCCCCGCTTGTTGTCCTCGCCGTTGGGGTCGTACCGGATCTCCTCGCCGGTGACCACCTGACGCACATTGAGGCCGGCCTTCCTGGCCAGCTTCATGGCCTGCTTGCCCGCCAACTGGTCGCCGGCGTAGTTCAGGGTCAGCAGCAGCACGCCGTGGCCCTTGTCCGCCATCTTCATGGCATCAAACACCAGCTGGCCGTTGGGGGCGGCGAAGATATCACCCACCGCCTGGATGTCCAGCATACCCTTGCCCACAAAACCGGCCTGGGCGGGCTCATGGCCGGAGCCGCCGTAGGTGACGATGGTCACCCGGTCGGCATTGGCCAGATCCTTACTGATGACCAGGTGGCCGTCCACATTCAGAATGTCCGGATAGGCCAGACCCAGGCCCACCAGCTCTTCGTCGGTGACCGTCTCCGGCGCGTTCATGAACTTCTTCATTTTCATACAGCATTCCTCCAGTGATATTTAAGTGGTGCATTGCCAATCCCGCTCCTGCGGGTGGAACAACAGGTTATTCCCGGGCCAGCCCCTGGAAGAACCAGGACATGGACACGGCGCCCGCGTCCGGGGTGCCGATGGTCTTGGTCCCGTAACTCTTGGCCCGGCCGAATTTGGAGACATACTGCTTCGTAGCCTCCGCCCCCTGGGCGGCGGCCTGGGCCGCGGCATCGAACAGCTCGTCCGCGCTGTCTCCTGTATAGGCCGCGACGGCTTCGCTGGCGGGGATCAGGGCATCCATCATAGTCTTGTCCCCCACCTTGGCGCCGGACATATCTTCCAGCTCCTCCAGGGCCTTGGCGAAGATGGCCTTGAGGCCCGCCACGTCGATCTCCTCCCCCTCTGGGGCCTCCTCCTGCAAGCCGTCCAGCCAGGTGTTCCACAGGGGGACGGCGCTGCCGCCGTTCAGGGTCATAACGGCCATGGCCGCGTCATCCAGCATGGACTGGATCCCCCCCTCGGCGGCGTCCACTGCTTCGGAGATAGCCCCGGCAATCTTCGCCATGGTCAGGCCGTGATCCGCGTCCCCAAATTTGGAATCGATCTCCGTCAGCTCCGCCTCAGCGGCGGTCACAGCGGCGCAGGCGTTTTTCAGGCGCGCCGCAAATTCAGCTCTTGTCATGTGATATTGGCCCCCTCTTTTGACAAAATAAACAAATTTTGGAAGACGTCTTTATTCTAACATAGTCATTTCGCTTTTTCAAGGCGCATCGCCCCTCTTTTCTCCCGGCCAGCAGGGACTCTCCGACGGCCTTTCCACCCCGCCCTTCATTGACGGACAGAATTCCCTATTTTGTGTGTTTTGTATATGGATTTCCCATGGCGATTCTTGTAAAATACAATTGTTGAAAAATGCAACGATAGGAGAATGGTATGCCGAATCGGATCGAGATGTTTCGCCGCCTGGAGCGACAGTATTTTCGGGACAGGCTTGGCACCCTGGGCCTGCAGCAGCTGGACGGCATGATTTTGCACCTGCTGGGGCGGGAGGGCCACATGCGGCAGGAGGACCTGGCCGTCCAGCTGGCGGTGGACAAGGGGGCTGTGGCCCGGAGCCTGGCCCGTCTGGAAAAGCGCGGCCTGGTGGAGCGGCAGGTGAGCGCCCGGTGCCGCCGGGAGAAGCATGTCTCTCTGACTCCCGCGGGGGAGGGCGCATATCAGGGCGTCCAGAGGATTCTGGAGGAGTGGGGGCATGTCAAATACCAGGGCTTCACCCCTGAGGAGCGCGCCCTGAACGAGGCGTTTCTGACCCGCATTGCGGAGAATGTGATCGAATTTTGTCGAGGAGAGGGAAGTGAACATGGTTAAGAATCTGACGGAGGGCAGACCGCTGAATCTGCTGTTTTTCTTTGCCCTGCCCATGGTGGCGGGCAATCTGTTCCAGCAGCTCTACAATATGGTGGACACCGCGGTGGTGGGAAAATTTGTGGGCGAAGACGCAGTGGCGGCCGTGGGCTCCTCCTTCCCCATCGTGTTTTTGTCGGTGGCCGTGGCCTCCGGACTGTCCATGGGCTGTACGGTGGTGGTGTCCCAGCTGTTCGGTGCCGGGCGCATCCATGAGATGAAGACCACCATCTCCACCGCCATCATCTCTCTGGGCGTCCTGGGGCTCCTCATCATGGGCCTGGGAACGCTGCTGGCCGGTCCCCTGCTGCAGCTGCTGGGCACGGACCCGGATATCATGGCCGACTCCCGGACGTATCTGCAGATCTATTTCGGCGGCGCGGTCTTCCTGTTCCTCTACAACACTCTCAACGGCATCTATAACGCCCAGGGGGACAGCAAGACGCCCCTGATCTTCCTGATGATCTCCAGCCTGACAAACATCGTGCTGGACCTGCTGTTCGTTATCCGCTTCGGCATGGGCGTGGCTGGCGTGGCGTGGGCCACGCTGATCGCCCAGGGCCTCTGCGCCGTGGCCTCCCTGCTGGTGTTGCTCCGCCGGATGCGGCGGATGCCCTGCGAGCCGGAAAAACAGGGCGTGAAGCTGCCCCTCTTCCACATGGTGGCGGTGAAGCGCATCGCCCAGATCGGCCTGCCCTCCATGCTCCAGCAGTCTCTGGTGTCCCTCTCCATGATGATGATGCAGGGTCTGGTCAACTCCTTCGGCAAAGTGCTGGTGGCCGGATACACTGCTGCCACGAAGATCGACTCCCTGGCCATGTTGCCCAACATGAACATCTCCAACGCCATGTCCAGCTTCACGGCCCAAAACATCGGTGCAGGCAAGTACGAGCGGGTCAAGGAGGGCCTGAAGGCCTGTCTGCTGATGGTGGCGGTATTCTCTCTGCTGATCACCGTCATCATCTTCCTCTTCGGAAACCAGCTGCTGTCCCTGTTCCTGGACCCGGGGGACGCCTCGGGCGCCATGGGCTACGGTCTGGCCTATATGCACACAGTCTCCCTCTTCTATATCCTGATGGGCCTGCTGTTCGTCCCCAACGGGATGCTGCGGGGCGCGGGTGACATGGCAGCCTTCACCTTCAGCTCCATGGCCAACCTGTTCTCCCGGGTGGGCATCGCCTACGCACTGGTGTATCTCACCCCGCTGGGGGCCAACGCCATCTGGTGGTCCATCCCCGCCGGCTGGCTGATCGGCGCGGCGGTCTCCCTGCTCCGGGTCAAGAGTGGAAAGTGGATGCGCAAGGCTGTGGCCGACCGCTGACCCCCGCAGGCGGTCTATTTCAGGAATCGCAGGTGCTGTGGATATGAACAGGAAACAGAATCTGGAGGTCTTTGCGAAGACACCCGTCCGAAAGGCCGTGCTGCTGCAGATAGTCCCGGCCGTGGCCAGTCAGATGGTCACGCTGGTCTACAATCTGGCGGACACCTACTTTGTGGGGATGTTGAACGCCCCCCATGAAACCGCGGCCGTCACTGTGGCCTATCCCTCCTTTCTGATGCTGACCGCCATTTCCAACCTCTTCGGCGTGGGCGGGGCCAGCGCCATCGCCCGGGCCCTGGGCCGTCAGGACGAGGAGGGTGCCCGGCGGATCGCCGCTATCTCTCTGGCCGGCGGCCTGCTGTCCGCCCTGCTCTTCTCCGCAGCGTTCCGATTGCTGGCCGATCCCGTGCTGCACCTGTGCGGCGCCACCGAGGCTACCTATGCTGCTGCCTACGGATACGCCAAATGGGTCGTCATACTGGGCGGCCCCTTCACCATTCTCAACACCCTCCTGGCGAATCTGGTCCGGGCGGAGGGCAGCGCCGGAGCCGCCGCCTTCGGGGTCTCCTTCGGCGGCGTCCTGAATATCCTGCTGGACCCGCTGTTCGTCCTGCCCCAGTTCTTGGGCCTGGGCGCGGTGGGCGCGGGCATGGCCACAGCCCTCTCCAACGGGGCGGCGGTGGCCTGTTTTGCCGTCTATCTGGTCCGCCGCCGGGGCGCCACCTATTTGAACCTGCTGCCGGCGAATCTGCGGTATGCCGCCCAGTACCTGCGCCCCATTCTGGCCATCGGCTTCCCCTCCGCCCTGCAGTATGCGCTGACAGTGGTGGCCACCGCTGCCCAGGCCGACTTTGTATCCCAATACCCCACAGAGGCGGTGGCGGCCCTGGGCATCGTAAAAAAACTGGACCAGCTGCCCCTGTATTTCTCCATCGGTGTCTCCAACGGACTTCTGCCGCTGCTGGCCTATAACCACGCTGCCGGGAATCACCGTCGGCGTGCGCAGGCCTTCCGGATAGGGAGCCTGATGTCCTTTGGCTTCGCCGTGCTGTGTCTGGTCTGCTATGAGGCGTTTGCCACCCCCCTGGTCTCCCTGTTCATTGCCGATGCTGCGACAGTCCGCTATGGGGCCGTGTTCCTGCGGTGCATGGTGACGGCAATGCCCATGATGGCCCTGTGCTATCCCATGATCATCCAGTTCCAGGCCATGGGCAGGGCCAGGGAGTCCCTGGTCTGCTCGATCCTGCGCAAGGGTGTACTGGACATTCCGCTGCTCTATCTCATTGACGCGCTCTTTCCCCTGTACGGCTGTATGTGGGTGCAGCCCATCGTGGACGCCATCTCGCTGGCCGCAGCCCTGTGGTTTTACCGGGCCATCCAAAGGGGGAGCGCGGCGGGCGGAACGGCCCCAGCCGGGGCCTGAAACCGGCGTGAGCAAAACGGAACTGTAAGGAGGAGAACGAATCCGTGGCAAGCAAGGAGCACGATTTTTCCGTCGGCAGCATTCCCCGCAACATCATTTCGCTGGCGCTGCCCATGACGGCTGCCCAGCTCATCAACGTGCTGTACAGCGTGGTGGACCGCATCTACCTGGGGCGGCTCCCCGGGCATCTGGCTCTGACGGGCCTGGGGCTGACGCTGCCCATCATCTCCATCGTGATGGGCTTTGCCAACCTGTGCGGCACGGGGGGCGCCCCCCTGTGCTCCATCTACCGGGGCAAGGGCGAGGAGGAAGAGGCCGAGCGGATCATGGGCAACGCCTTCACCCTTCTGCTGATTTTCGGCGTCGCTGTCACAGGGGTGTTCCTGCTGTTCCGGCATCCCCTGCTCTACCTGTTCGGCGCCAGTGACGCCACCTATCCCTATGCCGAGGCGTACATGACCATCTATCTGCTGGGGACCGTCTTTGTCATGATCGGCCTGGGGATGAATCCCTTCATCACGTCTCAGGGCTTCGGCCGCACCGGGATGATGACCGTGGGCCTGGGGGCGGTGGTCAACATCGTGCTGGATCCGGTCTTCATCTTCGCCCTGGACATGGGGGTGCGGGGCGCGGCGCTGGCCACCGTGATCGCCCAGGGCTGCTCCGCCGTGTGGGTACTGAAATTCCTCACCGGGCGGAAGGCCATCCTGCGGCTCCGCCTGCGGAATCTGGCGCTGGGCGCCGGGCGGGTGAAATCCATCGTGGCCCTGGGCCTGTCCGGCTTCTTCATGAATCTCACCAACAGTCTGGTGCAGGTGGTGTGCAACGCCACGCTCCAGGCATACGGCGGCGACCTGTACGTAGGCGTGATGACCATCATCAACTCCCTGCGGGAGGTGTTCTTCATGCCGGTGCAGGGGCTCACCAACGGCGCCCAGCCGGTCACCGGGTACAACTACGGCGCCGGCCGATACAGCCGCGTCCGGAGCTCCATCCGCTTCAGCGTGGCGGTGACGGTTGGTTACGCCGCTGTCTTCTGGGCCGCCGCCATGTTGTTCCCCGGGCTTTTGATCCGGGTCTTCAACAGTGAGCCGGAGGTGGTGGCTGCCGGCATCCCCGCCCTGCGCATTTACTTCTGCCTGTTTATCCCCATGTCCCTCCAAATGGCGGGGCAGGGTGTGTTCGTGAGCCTGGGGCGCTCCAAGCAGGCGGTTTTCTTCTCTCTGCTGCGCAAAGCCATCATCAATGCGCCGCTGACGGTCGTCCTGCCTATCTGGATGGGCACCACCGGCGTATTCACAGCCGAGGCCATCTCCCAGCTGGTAGGCGGCCTGGCCTGCAGCCTCACCATGTATTTCACCGTGTACCGTCCCCTGGGCCGCCTGCCGGGCCGCCTGCCGGACCGCCCGCCGGAGAACATCTGAGACCCGGTTGCCGCGCCGTTGTTCCCTCTCTTACTCCCACAGACTCGCAAGAAAAAGCGGAGGCGCTTTTGGAGGTTTTTCCAAAAGCGCCTCCGCCGCCTGTTCCGGCCCCCCTGCGTGTCTTGACAAACAGTTCCGGCCCGGCTATAATCTTGCCCGCAAGTCCCGGCCGCCCCTCTGCGGGAGGTTGGAAGATCCCGAACCTGTTAGGAGCACCGCCACACCATGAGAGCATCCTCTGCATACAGCCTCTTTGATACAGAGAGCGTCTGGGCCATCCTGATGCGGATCGCGCCTCCGGTCATGCTGGCCCAGCTGATCCAGGCCATGTACAACATCGTGGACAGCTATTTTGTGGGCCAGTTCTCCAGTGACGGCCTCACCGCCCTCTCCATCGTCTACCCTGTTCAACTGATCGTCACCGCCATCGCTGTCGGCACCGGCGTGGGCGTCAATACCCTGATGTCCCGGTACGACGGCCAGGGGAACCACCACCTAGCCGACCGGACCGCCGGAACAGGGACGGTCCTGGCGCTGATCAGTTGGCTGATCTTCGCCGTATTGAGCGGCCTGCTGATGCGCCCCTTTGCCGCGATCTCCACGGAGTCCTCCTCCGTGGCGGACCTTGCCGTGACATACGGTACCATCGTCTGCGTGGGCAGTCCGGGTGTGTTTCTGGAGAGTACCTGGAGCAAGGTCCACCAAGCCCGCGGCAACATGCGCCTGCCCATGTTGGCCCAGATCGCCGGCGCCGCGGCCAATATCGTGCTGGACCCGATTCTGATCTTCGGCCTTGGCCCGGCACCGGCGCTGGGAGTGGCCGGTGCCGCCTTTGCTACGGTGTCAGGCCAGGTGCTGGCGGCGCTCATTGTTGTCTCCGGATTCCGGAAGCCGCCCCCCATCCGGGTGTTCCGCTCCTATGCGGCCAAGATCTACCGGTTGGGATTTCCCTCCATCTTCATGCAGCTTCTGTTCACGGTCTATATCATGGCCCTGAACATGATCCTGGCCGGCTTTTCCGATGACGCCGTGACGGTCCTGGGCCTGTATTACAAGGTGCAGTCCTTCTTCTTCATCCCCCTCTCCGGACTCCAGACCTGCATCGTCCCCCTGCTGAGCTATACATACGCCAAGGGTGCCTACGGCCGCTGCCGCCGGGTGGTGAAGAACTCCGTCCTGCTGGCCATGTCCTTCATGCTGGTGGGGATCGCCTGCTTCGAGCTGATCCCGGAACAGCTGCTGCGCATTTTCACCGCGGAGCCCGCGGTCCTGGAGATCGGCGTCCAAGCCTTCCACATCATCGGCATCAGCTTTCTGCCCGCCGTGCCCTCCCTGATCCTGCCGGTCTTTTTCCAGGCCATCGGGGCGGCGCTGCCCAGCGTCCTGCTCTCCCTGACCAGGCAGATCTTCTGCCTGATTCCCGTATTCTGGCTCTTCTCCAGGATCGATCTGGCCTACACGTGGCTGGCTTTTCCCATTGCGGAAGTCGTGACCGGAACGCTGGGCCTGTGCTTCTATCTCCACCGCATCCACATCTGGGACCGCTGCAAGGGCGCGGCCCCGAAACCCGAACGCAAAGGAGCGACTGCCATGAAACTCATCACCGCCATCGTCAACAGACGGGACACCAGCGAGGTCTGCGCCGCCCTGACAGACGCCGGCTTTTACTTCACCCGCATGGCCTCCACCGGTGGTTTTCTCACCGGCGGCAACTCCACACTGCTGATCGGCACAGAGGAGGACCGGGTGCCCCAGGCCATCGCCATCATCCGCCAGAACTGCTCCCGCCGGACGGAGAAGATCTCCTCCAACGTGCAGCTGGCCACGCCCTCTGCGGCCTATCCCACGGAGGTGACCGTAGGCGGTGCCACGCTGTTCGTCTCCGATGTGACGCAGTTTGAAAAGATCTGAGCCGCCCGCCATATCCGGCGGCCGGGCACAAGCAGGACGAAGCGATCCCCCTCAGTGTGTGCACTGAGGGGGATCGCTTTTTGCATCAAGATCGATCAGGCAGGGGCGAACGCCGCGCCCGGAGACGCGGCCACAGTCCCATCCTCCCGTACGGCCACATATTCGATCATCTCGCCGCTGTCCCTGCGCAGCCGGTCCACCAGAACGCCGCCCTCCTCTTCCCCCAGGATGAAAAAGGCAGTGGAGAGCAGGTCTGTGTAAACAGGCCGCGAGGACAGGATGGAGACGCTCTTCAGTGTCAGCGGCATGGGGTATCCGGTCCGCGGGTCCAGCAGATGGTGGTACACGGTCCCATTCTTCTGGAAGCTGTGCTCATACCAGGAGGATGTGGCGATGCCCGCGTCCTGGAGCTGCACCGTCCCAAACACCGAGCCGGTGTTGTCCGGGTCCCGGATCGCCACCTTCCACGGCCGGGTCCCGCCCTGCGCGTCCTGGTGCGCGCCGATCACAAACAGGTTCCCGCCGTAGTCCAGCACGGCCTGCCGGACGCCGCCCTGCCGCAGGCGGTCCACGGTCAGGCCCAGGGCGAAGCCCTTCCCGGCCGCGCCTGGATCCAAACCGATTCCAGAAAGATCAAACGTCACGGTCCGCGTATTCCGGTCCAGGCGGACGTGCTGATAGCCCACCCGGTCCAGCACCGCCCGGATGCGCTCCGCAGAGGGGATCCGGGGCGTCTGGGACAGAAAATCCCACAGCTTTACCACCGGCCCCACCGTGGGGTCGAATGCTCCGCCGGACAGGCGGCAGATCTCCAGGTTCTGCTCCAGGAAGGTGTACAGGGTCTCAGAGACCGGCACAGCCTCGCCGGGCCGGATGTCCCGGCAGAGCCTGGAAAGCTCTGAGTCGGGATCGAACATGCTGAGGGTGCGCTCCAGCCCGTGGGCCTCCTCCTCGCACTGCTCCAGCAGTTGCTCCCCGTCCTCCGGGATTTCCGCCGCGATGCGGCAGAGGGTGTCGTACGCCAAAAATGCGCGGGTATGCTCCATAACGGTTTTCCTTTCCGGTTCTTGTCTTTACTGGAAAACGCCGTCCTTGCGCATCTCCTCCAGGACAACCTTGGCCATCCGCAGGTAGTTGATGAACGCAGGATACATCGGCCGGTTCTTGGGATCCATATCCAGATGCGCATGGTCTGGGTTGGGATTGTCCCAGATCATGCCCATATCCCGTCCGGCGGCGTGGGGCAGGCCGGTCAGATCCAGCATGTTCTGGGTGGCGCAGACCTTCAGATTCAGGTTGTCCATCTGGGTGCGGAAGCCCACCAGGAAGGCGTGGCGGTCCCAGCCGGAGGGGAACGGATCCTCATAGGTGGGGCAGTCGTATTTGGACTGGCGGTAGTACTTTTTCAGCTCGGGGTGGACGATGTCCTCCTCGTTGTCTGCGAAGATCTCGTCAAAGCGGCAGGAGCGGATCCTGCCGTTCTCCACCACCACCTTCAGCCAGCCGGTGAGGCCGTAGCCATAGTCCTCGGAATAGCTGTACAGCTTCTTGGAGGAGGGCTCGTCCAGCTCCTTGTCCAGCTTGGCCGCGAAGGTCAGCAGCTTCTTCACGCTGCCGGAGGCGCTGGCCACCAGATCGAAGTCTCCGCTCAGGCTCTGTTTCTCCAGCATCTGCTGCTCCACGTACTGCATGCCCATGGTCAGCACGGAGCCGGCCTTCTGCATCCGGGGCTTCGTGTACTGCCAGAAGCTGTAGCTGGAGCGGCGCTTGGAGATGCCCTGGTACAGGTGGTTGTAATAGGAGGGGGCCGTGATCTCATTGAGCTCCACAAAGATCAGCTTGCCGTCGGCCTTCACCGCCTCCACAATGCCCAGGTGACCCGGATCGGCGGGAAACTCCCCCTCTACGCCGGGATAGTAGGGCGGGAACCGTTCCTCGATCCGATAGTAGTCGCCCTTCAACATCCCCTTGGGGGGCTGGACGGACCAGACCGGCTTCTTTCCTGCGTTATCCATGTTCGTTCCTCCTTACTTCACGGCGCCGTCCTTGACCATCTCGTCGTGGACGATCTTGGCCAGGCGCAGATAGTTGTTCCACACGGGAGAGCGGGGCCGGGTGACGGAGCGGGCGGTGGCGTCGCTGTTGGAGACGAGCGCCACATCGTCCTTGTGTGGCTTGTCCCACACCACGCCCATGTCCGGGCCCTCCACGCAGGGCAGTCCGGTGATATCGAACATATCCTGTGTTTCGCAGACCTTCTTGTTGATGGCATCGGACTGGTCCTTGAAGCACACCAGCCAGGCGTGGCGGTCCCAGCCGGAGGGGAACGGGTCCTCATAGGTAGTGGAGAAATACTTGGACTGACGGTAGAACTGCTTCAGGTCGTCGTAGACGATGTCCTTGGTGTGATCGGCGAAGATCTCATCGTAGAAGCACCTGACGATCTTGCCGTCCTCCACCACCACCTGGAGCCAGCCGGTGATACCGTAGCCGTAATCCTCGGTGTAGCCGTAGTACCGCTGCTTCTTGTGGTTGGAGTCCTTCCGCTGAGCGGACACGTCGTCCTTCAGGCCGATCATGTTCTTCATGGAGAAGGAGGCACCGGTCAGTAGGTCATAGTCAGCGTCCAGGTCCTGCTTTTCCAGGATCTGGTCCTCCACATATTTGAAGCCGTTGGCCAGCACCCGCCCATAGGCCACGCTGCGGCGCTTGTCATGGAAGTCCTGGAAGAACTGGAACTCCGTGCGGCGCTTGCTGACATTCTGGAAGTGGCGGACATAGTAGTTGCCCATGGTAGTCTCGTTGAACTCGGCGAAGGCGATCTTGCCGTCGTCGTCAAACACCACGTCCAGCTCGCCCTTGTGGCCGGGGTCGCCCCAGCGGCCGCTGTACCGCAGCTCGGCGTGATAGTAATCGCCCTTGACCAGGCCCTTGTACTGGGGCTGCGCCGTCCAGTCGATCAGCTCGCTCTCGTTGTCCTCATGCCAGGGGCCCAGCCCCAGCCATCTCGTCTTGTCAGTCATGTCAAATTCCTCCTTATGATTCTGTCCGTCACTTGGACGGGGTTTGCTCTTCCAGGGCGCCGGCCCGGCAGCAGGCGCAGAAGTGGCCGCTGCCGAAGTCCCGCAGCGCCAGGTCCCGGCCGGTGCAGCCCTCCCGGGCGTATAGGCAACGTTTGGCAAAGCGGCAGCCCGGCTCCGGATCAATGGGGCTTTGAAGCTCGCCGATGAGCTTCACCCGCTGCATTTTCTGCCGGCTGCTGGGGATGGGAATGGCAGACAGCAGAGCCTGGGAATAGGGATGCAGTGGCTGGCGGAACAGCTCCGCGGAATCCGCTGTCTCCACCAACTGGCCCAGGTACATCACCGCGATCTTATCGGAGAAGAACTTCACCACCGACAAGTCATGGGTGATAAAGAGATAGGTCAGGTGGAACTCCGCCTGCAGATCCTTCAGCAGGTTCAGGACCTGAGCCTGGATGGACACGTCCAGCGAGGACACCGGCTCGTCGCAGACGATGAACTGGGGCTGCAGGGACAGCGCCCGGGCGATGCCCACCCGCTGGCGGCGGCCGCCGTCCAGCTCGTGGGGATAGGCGTTGAACAGCCGGGCGGAGAGGCCCACCACGTCCATCAGCCGGGAGACCTCCTTATCCAGCTCCGCACGGCTTTGGGCCTTTGCGTGAATCCGCAGCGGTTCCCCGATGATCTCCCCAATGGACATCCGGGGGTTCAGGGAGGAGAACGGGTCCTGGAAGATGATCTGCAGATCCTTGCGCAGGTCGTGAAGCTGCTTCTTATTCATCTTGCAGATGTCCTGTCCGTTGAACAGGATCTCGCCGCTGGTGGACTGGTGCAGGCCCAGGATCAGCCGTCCGATGGTGGACTTGCCGCAGCCGGACTCCCCCACCAGGCCCAGCGTCTCGCCTCTCCGAATGGAAAAGTTGACGCCGTCCACCGCATGAAGGGTGCCGGTGGGGCTTTTGAAATACTTCTTCAGGTCCCGGACTTCCAGGATGATATCCTTATCTGCCATGTCGCACCTCCTCCATCAGTTCGGGGGATTCGAAAACGCCCTGGTGGGCCAGGCAGCGCACCATCTGGGTGCCGCCGACGCCGGTCATCTCCGGCTTGCGGGTACGGCAGGCCCCCGTTGCGTAGGGGCACCGGGGTGCAAAGGCGCAGCCCTCCGGCAGCTCCGTGGGGTCCGGCATCTGGCCCTGGATGGGCTTGAGCTTCTCCGCCGTCTCATCCAGAGACGGGATGGAGCCGAAGAGGCCGATGGTGTAGGGATGATGGGGGTGGTCAAACACCTCCGCGATGGTGCCACTCTCTACGATCTCACCGGCATACATGATAGCCACCCGGTCGCAGACCTGGGCCACGACGCCCAGGTCGTGGGTAATCAGCAGCAGGGAGGTACGGAGCTTTTCCTTCAGCTCGTTCATCAGTTCCAGCACCTGGGCCTGGATGGTCACGTCCAGGGCGGTGGTGGGCTCGTCCGCCAGAATCAGCTCCGGCGAGCAGGCGATGCTCATGGCGATGACCACCCGCTGCTTCATGCCGCCGGAAAACTGGTGGGGATACTCGTCATAGCGGGCCCGGGGGATGCCCACCATCTCCAGCATATCGCCGGCCTTTCTCCGGCCCTCCTCCTTGCTGCACTTTTCATGCTGGTGGATGACCTCCGCGATCTGATCGCCCACGGAGTAGACCGGGTTCAGGCTGGTCATAGGGTCCTGGAAAATCACCGAGATCTTGCTGCCGCGGATCTCCCGCAGACGGGCGGGCTTGGCCTGGAGCATATCCTCGCCCTCGAACCAGATCTCGCCGCCCATGATCTTTCCCGGCGGGTCCGCGATGAGCCGCAGGACCGACAGGGCCGTGGTGGTCTTGCCGGCGCCGGTCTCGCCCACCAGACCCAGGCTCTCGCCCTTTCCGATGGTCAGGTCCAGGCCGTTGACGGCGTAGACCACGTCCTCGTCGGTGTGGTACTCCACCCGCAGGCCGCGGATATCCAGCAGGGCCTCCGGGGCCTGCGCGGAGGGAATGGGCTCCGTCTCTGGCAAAGCGGTCTTGTGCTGCTTGTTCTCTTCCATGTGGCGTCCTCCCTCCTCAGTTCTTCAGCTTGGGGTCCAGGGCATCCCGCAGGCCGTCTCCCAGCAGGTTCAGGGAGAGGATGGTCAACATGATGGCAAAGCCCGGGAACGCGCACACCCACCAGGCCGCCCGGAAATACTGCCGGCCGGTGCTGACCATAGAACCCCACTCCGGCGTGGGCGGGCTGATGCCCAGGCCGATGAAGCTGAGGCTGGCGATAGCCAGGATGGACCCGGCGATAGACAGCGTGGCCTGCACAATGATGGGGGCCATGCAGTTGGGCAGGATGTGCTTGAGGATGATGCGCTTGTCGCTGGCGCCGATGGCGCGGGCCGCCTCGATGTACTCCTCGTTCTTGATGGTCAGAACGGCGGAGCGGACGATCCGGGCAAAGGGCGGGATGTTGGAGATGCTGATGGCCAGCATCATATTCGTGACGCTGGTGCCCATGGCGGACACCAGGGCGATGGACAGCAGGATGCTGGGGATCGCCAGGAAGATGTCCATGACACGCATGATGACATCGTCTACCCGGCGGCTGCCGTAACCGGCGATGGCCCCCAGCAGGCCGCCCACCACTGTGGCAATGGCGATGGTGGCAAAGGCCACCGGCAGGGAGATCCGGGCGCCGTGGACGATCCGGGCCAGGATGTCGCGGCCCACCTCGTCGGTGCCCAGCCAGTGCTCGACGGAGGGGGGCTGGAGCTTCAGGGATGCGTTCTGCTGAATCACCAGCGTCTCGTAGTCAAAAAACACATCGGCAAAGACGGCGAAGAAGATGATGACGGCCAGAATGATGAGTCCCAGAACGGCCATCTTGTTTTTCTTCAGGCGGCGCCATACTGCGGCGGCCTGGGACTTTTTCTTGTTCTTGTTTTTCACTTTCCCAGTCATCCGCATCACCTCTTTGCCGTTTTGTACTGGGCCCGGATTCTAGGGTCCAGGAATGCGTACAGGATATCAATGCACAGATTGATGATGGTGAACATCGTGGCCAGCACCAATACGCAGGCCACCACCACGGGCGTGTCCTTCAGGCCGATGCAGTCCACCAGCAGCCGGCCGATGCCGGGCCAGGAGAACACCGTCTCCACCAGCACTGCGCCGCCCAGAGAGAAGCCGAATTGCAGTCCCACTGTGGTGACAATGGGAATCATGGCGTTGCGCAGAGCGTGGCGGATGGTGATGACGCTCTCTTTCAGGCCCTTTGCCCGTGCGGTGCGGATGTAGTCCTGCCGGATCGTCTCCAGCATGGAGGAGCGGGTCATGCGGGTGATCATCGCCAGGGAGTTGGCGCTGAGGGTGACGGCCGGCAGCACCAGAGCGCCCCAGGTCTCAAAGTTGGAGGATGGGAACCACCCCAGCCCCGCTGCGAAGATCACGATCAGCATCAGCCCCAGCCAGAAGTTCGGCATGGAGACGCCGAACAGAGCGCCCACCATGGAGATGTTGTCCACCGCCGAATACTGATGGGTGGCGGAGATCACGCCCAGGGGAATTCCGATCAGAATGGCAAAAAGCATGGCGCAGGCCGACAGCAGGATGGTATTGGGCAGCCGGGCGGCGATCTCCGCCGCCACCGGGTTGCCGGTGCTGTATGAGGTACCGAAGTCACCGTGGACCGCGTTGATGATAAACCGGCCGTACTGGACCAGGAAGGGATCATCCAGGCCCAGCTCCTCCTGCATGGCGGCGTAGGATTCCTCGGAGTAGTTGTCGCCCAGCATCATCTGCACCGGGTCGCCGGGGGTGAAGCTCAGGATCGTATAAACGATGAAGCTGACACCCAGCAGCACCGGAATCAGCATGAGCAGCCGTTTGAGAATAAAACGGTACATCTGTCACTCTCCTTTTCCATAACGCAAATTCGCGCAAGCGGACGGCGGCTTTTGCCGCCGCCCGCTCACTGGAATGCCTGAATGCGCTTATTCAAAATAGGTGCCGTTGATGTAGTGGGACTTGCCCGGATACAGGCCGAATCCCTTCACATTGGACTGCATACCGGCGTTCAGGTGCTCCACCGCCATGGGGACCAGGGGCGCGGCCTCCGCCACTTTGCTCTGGATCTCCGCATACAGCTCCATGGCGTGCTCGGTGTCGGTGGTGGTGCTGGCCTCATCGATCAAGGCGTCCACCTCAGGCGTGGTCCAGAAGCAGCGGTTGCCGGAGGGCCCCAGAGCCTCCGTGTGGTACATGGACCGCAGCATGGAGTCGGGGTCAATGGAGGTCTTGGACATGATGAACATATCATGGGCGCCGTTGCCGGTCTCAGACTGGAACTGTCCGCTCTCCAGGGTCTTGACCTCGGCGTTGATCCCCACCTGGCGCAGCTGCTCCTGAATGACCACGGCGGAGTCCCGCATCACCTGGGTATCGGAGCACCAGAGAGTGGTGGAGAAGCCGTCAGGATAGCCGGCCTCGGCCAGCAGCTCCTTGGCCTTCTCCACGTTGCAGGAGTAGTCGGAGCAGTCGGAGACGTAGCCGTCCACACTGGGGGGCAGCATGGTGTAGTTGGCGGGTGTGGCCTCGCCGCTGAACACCAGGTCGATGTAGCCCTGGGGGTCCAGCGCGTAGGCGACGGCCTGCCGGACCTTCTCGTTGTCAAAGGGCGCCTTCTGCACGTTCATGCCCACATACCACACGGTGGTGCTGGGGGAGGTGAGGGTGGTGACGGACTCATTGCCCGCCAGGCTCTCCAGGTCGGTGATGCCCAGGTCATAGGCCAGGTCCACCTCGCCGGTCTCCAGGCCAATGGTGCGGTTCAGCGCCTCGGGAATCGTGCGGAAGATGACGCGCTTGACGGCCGGAGCGCCGCCCCAGTAGTCCTCAAAGGCCTCCAGGACCACGTCGCCGCCCAGCTCCCAGGAGACGAACTTGAAGGGGCCGGTGCCCACGGGGTTCTTGTTGAACTCCTCCGCGCTGGTGTCCGCGCTCTTGCAGATGATGGAGGCCGCGTCCAGGCTCAGGCGGTACAGCAGCGCGTTGAAGGGCGCGGAGGTCTTGATGGTGACGGTGTAGTCGTCGTCACAGGTGATGCTCTCGATGATGAGGTAGTTGTAATTCACGCCGGGGTTTGCGATGCAGCGCTCCAGGCTGTACTTGACATCCTCGGAGGTCATCTCCTCCCCGTTGTGGAACTTGACGCCCTGGCGCAGATGGAACACGGTGGTGGTATCGTCGATAACCTCCCAGCTCTCCGCCAGGCCCGGCACCAGGTTCATGTCGTTGTCCATCATCACCAGACGGTCAAACATCTGGGTGGTGACACGATAGGTCCCGATGGAGGCCTGCACCATGGGATCCATGTAGGTGGGGGACTCTGGGATAGCAACGATCAGGGTATCCTTGGCGCCATCGTCGGAACCGTCCGTGGTCGTCGAGCTGGAACCGGTGGGGCCACAGCCGGCCAGCATCCCGCAGAGCAGGAACATTGCGGTGAACAGTGCGAAAACTCTCTTCTTCATCGTACTCCTCCTGACGTGGTGGTGATATATTTCTGAAACCGCCCCCGGCGGTCACATTCCTGATTGTGTGCTCAGCGCAGGCCGTCGGCCGCCAGAGCATCCTCCATCCGCCTCGCCAGCTCCAGATAGTTGTCCCATTCCTTCGCTCGCTTGGGCTCCTCCGTGAAGGGGAGCCCGGTCAGGTCGGTGAGGCTCTGGGTCTCCAGCACCCGGGCGCTGAGCAGGTCGAAGATGCTGTTGAACCCGGCCCCGATAGTGGAGATGTAGTCCGGGCAGTGGTATTTGGACTGCCGGTAATAGGGCTTGAGCTCCGGGTCCTCAATCTCCTCCTGCCGGTCGGCAAAGATCTCGTCGTAGGCGCAGGAGATGATCTTTCCCGCCTCCAGCACGATCTGCAAGCGCCCGGTGACGCCGGGCTCCACCGCCTGGGACAGGCCGTAATACACCTGGCCGGAGGGCTTGTCCAGCCGCCCCGCGATCTCCTCTGCCAGTGGGAGCATAGACCGCTTGATGCTGTTGGAGGCGCCGGTGAGCAGGTCAAACTCGCCTGTGAGGCGGTTCTCCGCCACCATCTGCTCTTCCAGATGGGTCAGGCCGTTTACCAGCACCACGCCGGACTTGGCGGTCCGCTCCTTGGTGGCCTGCAGAAAGCCGTAGTCGGACAGCCGCTTGGAAACGCCCTGGTACCGTCTGATGTAATAGGTGGGGTTGTTAATCTCGTTAAACTCCACCATCTGCAGGGTTCCGTCCCGCCGGACCACTTCCAGAATGCCGTGATACCCCTTGTCCCCCGGGAAATGCGGGGCAAACCAATTCTCAGCCCGGTAATAGTCTCCCTTTACCAGCCCCATAGGTGGCTGCACCGTCCAGAACAGCCGGTCCAGCACGTCAACGGACTTTTCGCGCTTCTTCTCTTCCATGCCTCTCTTCCTTTCCCTCATTTTGATCCGCATTCCACCGCCGGGTGCGGATCTTGTATTCTTTGAAAATTGGCGCTATAATGATTGATAAAATCTGAACGCCCCTCTGACCGGGCGCCTTTGTTTTGCCTGTTACGATTATAACATGCTCCCCTGGCTGTCGGATTATAGGGGATTTTGTTAAGCCTTCGCTATTTGGGATTAGGTCCCTCCGCCGTTTTGAGAAAGAGAGCGCGACATGAACACAGAACACCTCGTCTATATCCTGGAGGCGTACAAGTGCGGCTCCGTCAACAAAGCCGCCCGAAACTGCTATATCTCCCAGTCCCATCTCAGCACCATCATCAAGAACGTGGAACAGGAGATCGGCTATCCCCTGTTTCACAGGACGGCCAACGGCATCACCGCTACGCCGGAGGGACTGATTTTCATGAGCCACGCTGAGAAGATCGTCACCGAGCGCAATAATATCCAGAAGATCCCGCAATCCATGTCCGAGAGCGACAGCCTCTCCATCATTTGCGCCCGCTCCGCCTTTGTGCTCCAGTGTTTCTTTGATTACAAAAACTGCTTCCCCAACCTGAACAGGACCCACGACAAATTTCTGGAGGCCGGCCTCCGGGAAAATCTGAAAAACGTCGTGGCCCAGAACTGCAGGCTGGGCATCCTGGTGCTGTTCGAGCAGGTCATCCCCAAGTACATGGATCTGGCGGACCAGTACAATCTGGAGATGACGGTCCTCCAGCGCTCCATTCCCGTCACCGCGCTGATGTCCAAGTCCCATCCACTGGCCAACTCTTCCCGTGTCTCGCTCAAGGATCTCACAGGGTATCCGTTCATCGCCGACGCGCACATCGATCCGGACGATACGCTGGACGTGCTGGGACTCCAGAGCCACACAGACCTGCTGTACATCTGCGACCGCGGCACGATCTTCGACGCGGTCCGCAAAGGCAATTACATCGCCATCGGCATCAGCATTCCGGAGGAGGATGCCCGGCGGATGAACTGCGTCTGCTGTCCCATCGCGGACGGCGCTCCCATGGCCGTGGCCCTGCTGCATTCCCGGACATTTACGCTCCGCCCCAGAGAGAAGCACTTCATTCGCTATCTGACTGACCGCCTGCACAAGCGCTATTCCGGATAAACGGCGTGCCGCCTCCCACAGGGCAGTTTGTCCGCATCGGCGTGTGTCCCTGTTGGTGCGATGGCTCCAAACATTGCCGACAGCGTGTGCAGGAACGCCTTTTGCACGCATCTTGCCGCAAAGATTTAAAACCCCCAGGAACTGCTGCGCAGCGGTCCCTGGGGGTTTTAAATAGCGGCTGACTTCATTCTCGTTATATCCAATGCCGTGGGCTCAATTGGGTAATTTCCCGTATGTTTTTTCAATCAGAGTCCTGCAAGGGGAATAAAAGGCGTCTGCCAGGAGACAGCCGCCGCAATCTGCCGTCGCGGACCGCTGTTCCGCCTGTTTCAAGGGCTTCTGCGGCTGCTGGCACCGCTGCTGTGAGCGGTTCTCCGCAGACTCACGGCTTCTTTGTGCGCGGGAGCAGAGCGCCTCCCTGCCGGTCAAGGGCCCGGGAGCCGTGCCCGCGACAGACAGCTGCTCCCGGCCTCAGCCTCTCCGGCTCGTTTTCAAAAAATTCATGAACCGTTCACGAGGCAAACATAGATGAGGCCATCCGGGAGTA
>OJSB01000626.1_pt1 | contig 33355 bp, 34 predicted proteins | sample 1599331 | NCBI WGS metagenome assembly OJSB01 (sample SAMN04168657, study PRJEB22393) | human gut metagenome | biome: human gut microbiome; feature: stool | host: Homo sapiens | collected 2014-03-20
ATAACAGTTACTTTAAGAGGAACTATCCCGCCAAGATTGCAGGGTTTCTGCTCTTGTTAAAGTCGGTATGCCTTAATAATACCGATACCATCCAATGAAGCAATTCCCAGATTGCAAAGAGTATCGGATTATCCCGCAATACCACTACTGCATTATTAAATGAATGTCTGCAATTAGGGCTTATAAAGCAAATTGCAAAGGGCTATGAACTGACGGCTGGTTGTTTTATCAATTCAGCAGTCAGAAAGACCGATGCAGGGATTTATAAGGAGCTATGCGATTTCTGTAAAAAGAAAGGCGTTGCCGCTCCCAAGTGGGATAAACGGGCGATGTCCGTACTGCTTACCAAGTACAATGCAATAGGCTTATCGAGAACAGAGCCGATAAGTCTGACCTGCCAACTCGATAAACGATGCAAGAACCTACCCGAAAAGGTATCGTTGGCCTACTTTATAAAGGCACTCGATATGCAGGGACAGTATCGGGAGGTGATGGAACGAGCCGAACGAGCAAAAACGCTACAAAGAGGAGTTCAAAGGTTTTGCATTCGAATAACAGCCTGCAAATAAAGAATCCATATACAGCCCTCATGCTTGCGCATGCTGGGCTTTTCCCATTTAATAAGGATATGACATAGTTTGCGGATTGTCCCATTTATAAAGGCGCTTCAAATTATGTCACCTGTATTTCTTTTACCTTTTCTCTTTAATGGCGTGCCGCAGGCACTCACTCAATAAGCCCAAGAATGTAAAATCGCATATATACCGCCCACGAACACAGTAACAGATCAAAGCCCCCGCCCCTTGTCGAATGTAAAACTTAAAAATATGGACAGACAAACAAGGGCAAAACGCATTGCGGATTTGCATGTGTTTTATGGGCAGAACGAGGTGGTCGGGGAACTCATCCGTGCAGGCAAGATCGACGAGGAGTATACCTATCCTTTCGTCGATACCGAGGAGGAGGTTTTCGAATGGTGGCTGGTATCGCCTTACCTGGCACGGGAACTCAAAGAGCAGGGCGAGGTCATAATCGACGCACTCGGTTGCCATTGGTGGGGACGTACCACCAGCGGACAGGCTGTCTACATGGACGGCGTGATACAGAAGATTGCAGGAGAGTAAAACTCGGCTTGCATATCGACATAGTAAATTCATAAATTACAGAGATCAGGGGCTTTGCAATTCCGAGAAGATTTTGCAACCTCTGATTTCTGGTTTTGTGCTGGCGTGATACTGGAATATTACACAATAATAAATTGCAAACAATGGATTTCACGCCACCGAGACAGCGTAAAACAAAGATTCGACACAATGTAATATTGCATATCAATACGGAGACATCGGGAAGTGCGGATCGTCTTGGAGACGATTTCCCCAATATGTAAAGAACAAAGTTTACTTTCCAGTTATATCGCTGTTGGATTGTTACGTTGTTTTTAAGACCTTTGTAACCACAATACCCCAAGAGTGTTGCGTATTGAAAAACATTTCCTAACTTTGTGGTGCTATCTTTTATGGATAGTAACATATTGATTGATGAAAGTGTTTAGCTTTTATCCTTGACAATAAAATTTGGCGATTTTAAGAGAACAAGGGTAAGCAATACAAACACTCATCACTTGCGTAGCTATATCATCCTTGATATACTGCCTAAGTGTGGGGTATTGTTTATTTGTTCTCGGGCCACGCCAAATGCCTATTGTCAGATAAACTAACAACTCCACACTTTCTTTTTGTATTATACGCCATAGCGGAGTTGATGTGGCACAAATGATTGTGCTATGAAGATTCAAAATCTTTGTGTCCACCAAACAAATGGTGTTACCGATTATTACTCTGCTGAATTGGTAGGGAATAAGCAACATCTATCTGTTAAATTTTTCATTAACGCAGGAGGGGGCGGTATTGTTGCCTATAATAGCAACGACGACTTAATTTATCAAGTGCAATCTATAAACGGTATACGCAACATCGATATTTCAACATGGAGAAATGGAGATGAAATAGAATTATGCCCCCAACAAGGAATCAAACGAGATAATTGATTAATTATTAAACGTTTTTACTATGAAAAAGCTATTCTTATTTGCCTTGTTTGCAGCCTTGTGTTGCAGTTGCACAGAGAGCGGTACGGATGAGAACCCTGACCCGAACGGAGGTTCCAATTCTGGGCAAACTACTCCGCCCGATCCAGACCCTGACCCCGATCCAGACCCCGATGCAAAAGATGTGATCCATGTTCCAGAGGGAGGTATGCTCGCTGGGATTCTGAATGAATTGGGGTTGACGGAACCCTCGTCATTGAAATTATCTGGAACGTTGGACATGTCTGACTTTGTGACATTACGAACTATTCTGAGTTTGAAAAACCTTGATATTTCGAGGGTGAATCTCACCGTACTTCCAACGAACGCTTTCTATAAATGTGCCAATATTAAGAGTCTCGTTCTTCCCAATACATTGACTGCAATCGACAAGAACGCATTCCTCCAAAGTAGCTTGTCCTCGATTACAATACCGAACAGCGTAAAAACAATCGGCGAAACGGCGTTTACTAACTGTCCGCTCAATTCAATCGAGATACCAGCAAGCGTGGAGACGATTGAAAAATCTGCGTTTGCTTATTGTCAAAACTTATCGGTTCTTGTATTCGCAAAGAACTCTCATTTGAGAACAATCGGCGAAACGGCGTTTACTAAATGTCCGTTCAATTCAATCGAAATTCCTGCAAATATAGAGACGATTGGAAAATCCGCATTTGGTAATTGTCGAAACTTATCGGTTCTTGTATTCGCAAAGAACTCTCGTTTGAAAACAATCGGCGAAACAGCGTTTACTGAATGTCCGTTCAATTCAATCGAGATTCCTGCAAGTGTGGAGACGATTGAAGTTGGCGCCTTCAATAACTGTATCGCCCTGCAAACCGTAACGTTCGAGAAAGGAACGCAACTGAAAACCATTGGTGAGGTTCATGATTATCACTATATTCATGGTGCCTTCTATGGTTGCACGTCTTTAACCACGATCGAAATTCCTGCAAGTGTGGAGGAGATTAGAGGTTACGCTTTCAAAGGCTGTACCTCCCTGCAAACCGTAACGTTCGAGAAAGGATCGAAACTAAAAATGATTGAAGGGAGTCTCTTCTCTGACTGTACCTCTCTAACCACGATCGAGATTCCAGCAAGTGTGGAGACGATTGAAAATGATGCCTTCTATGACTGTACCTCCCTGCAAACCGTAACGTTCGAGAAAGGGTCGAAACTCAAAACGGTTGATGGCTTCAAGAGTTGTACGTCTCTAACCTCGATCGAGATACCTGCAAGTGTGGAGGCGATTGAAGGGGGCGCCTTCGCTGACTGTACCTCCCTGCAAACCGTAACGTTCGAGAAAGGGTCGCAACTTAAAACGATTGAAAGTTCCGTCTTCTCGGGTTGTACGTCTCTAACCTCGATCGAGATACCTGCAAGTGTAGAGATGATTGAAAATAGTGCCTTCAATGGCTGTACCTCCCTAACCACGATCGAGATTCCTGCAAGTGTGGAGGAGATTAGAGGTTCCGCTTCTTTGGCTGTTCCTCCCTGAAAACCGTAACGTTCGAGAGAGGATCGAAACTCAAAACGGTTGCAGGCTTCTCGCATTGTACGTCTCTAACCACGATCGAAATTCCTGCAAGTGTGGAGACGATTGGACAGTATGCCTTCAATGACTGTACCTCCCTGCATACCGTAACGTTCGAGAAAGGATCGAAACTAAAAACGATTGGAGATAGTGCCTTCTCTTATTGTACGGCATTGACGACTGTGGATATGTCTGCATGTACACAAGTAACAGAGATTGGAGACTATGCCTTTTCTGGAACTTCCAAACTCCAATTGTTCAAGATCGGAACGAGAACACCGCCACGTTGTGGAGATGATGTATTTACGGGTATAAATTCCTACGCCGTTCTGAAAGTTCCTGCTGGATGTGTCGATGCGTATAAAAAAGCAGAAGGCTGGCGCGGATTTACAACGATTTCTGAATTGGACGAATAAAAACAACGATCCTCTCTTGCTGTGTTTCGACATGGCGGGAGAGGTTAAATAGAATGTTATGGAAGAGTGTGTTATTATCGTGGACAATTCAAATGTATGGATTGAAGGTAAAAAGTTTTCTGCAAGGGAAAAAGGAATAAAAACAGGCGATGATCCTTCGTGGAGAATAGATTTTGGCAAATTATTATCAACGGTTGCTGAAAAAAGGATGATAAGGAAGGCTGTTTTAGTCGGTTCTCGCCCACCCAAAGAAGACTCTATTTGGAATGCAGCAAAAAAACAGGGGTTTGACGTAATCGTCCATGACCGAAATGCAGTAGGGAAAGAAAAAGCAGTGGACACTGAAATCGTAGCCCAAGGAACGGAGATAATTTGTACGACACCTCCTTGTGTATTGAAATTATTGTCTGGTGATCGTGATTTTATTCCGCTTATTCGTATAGCTACCAATAGAGGGTGGGAAACAGAAATGTGGGCATTTACTAATGCTTTTAAAGAAAATGGGGAAATGGCTCAAACTGTTACACGGATTAAACCGTTGGATCAAGTTTTTAACGAAATTGGGCGATATGAATTTGAATGGCCAATTATAGATCTTCATTGATTATTTTTGGATAAAGGACAGACTTGGACAGAGCGGTTTATTTCATACCGTATGCCCAAGTCTGTCTTTTTTATATATTTTATTGCATAATTCATGAATTTTTCGTATATTTACATCATAATCAAATAAATACTAACAATTTAAATTTTAGCTGAAATGAAAAGAAAAACACCAAGCATCGATTGAAAAACAGGCACGGAGACGATCGACGATGTGCAAGTATCGTATATAGCCAAAGGCGTATCCTACGATAATAATTACGGCGTCTGCCTGTTCGTGGGACGCAGAACTGATGACCCTACACCACGGGAGTTCACCTATATCTTTGAACTCGACATCGACCCCACGAAAGATATGACCGTCTGTTTCCAGAAACGGGGTCGTTATATGGCAGGATTCTCCTATCTGCTGAATCCAAAGGCCGTAGAAGAGGGTTATCTCGCCATTGTATTGCCAAACATCGTAGATTTACCCAAGTCCAGCTGCAAGCTCAATCTTTTCGAAGCCCATATCAAGAGCGACACGGCCGTATTCGGCTATACATCGGTAGAGGGTAAACAGAAAGAGTTCCGTTTCCCGCTGACGGGTTTCAACGAGAAGTATTTGGAACAGTTCATATAAAAAGAAACAAGGACAGACTTTGACAAGAGGTCTTAATATAGACTGTTTGACAATGTTTGTCTTTGCTGTTTCCACAGAAACAAAAGCGACACAACAATCTTAAAAGGGGAGAGCAGGGGAAAATTTTCCTGCGCGTTTTCTCGACAGACAATGAGGACAGACTTTGCAAAGGGGTCTTAAATATACCCCCTTTGCAATGTTTGTCCTCTTTATATAGATAACTTAATTTATTAACCAATCTCGGAGTTAGCTACTAAGTTAAACCGTCAGTTAAACCACGAATGAACCGACACGAGCTATATCTTCCAGAATCAAGCCCACAGTGCAATGCAAGCGGCTTTTTCATGAAAGGGAGCATAGCTCAGTTGGTTTAGAGCGCCTGCTCGACAAGCAGGAGGTCAGCGGTTCAAATCCGCTTGTTCCCACCAATGAGAATCAAGCAGTTGCAGCGATGCGACTGCTTTTTTCGTATGTGCTGTTTTTCGTGGTTTACTACTGTTTTTAGCTGTTGAGTTAAACCGAGAGTTAAACCACAAACTCACATGGCAACAGGTGTAAGCATTTTGTGCTACAAGTCGAAAACGCTTGCAAACGGAGCGCATCCGTTGATGATTCGTCTCTGTAAAGACGGAAAGAAGAAATACGTCAGTCTCGGCGTAGCGGTTTTACCTCAATTTTGGGATTTCGAGAAGAATAAGCCCAAACGAAACTATCCCAATAAGATACTGATTGACAAACTGATCGCTTCGAAAATGGCGGAGTACAACGCATTGGTTGTCGATATGATGGCCGAGCGCAAAGAGTACACCCCTCGATCGTTGGCACAGGCTGTGGAACAAAAGACCCAAGGGCAAACCGTTGCGGAAATGTACGACAAGTTGTTTGCGGAGATGAAGAAGACGAACAGGCTGGGTAATTTGGCGGTCTATAAATACTCCTTTAATTCCTTGATGAACTACACGCGCAATAAACTCGATATTCCTTTTCGGGATATTGATTGTTTATGGCTGAAACGGTATGAAGAGTGGTTGCACGCCAGAGGATGTAAGGATACCACGATAAGCCAGCTATTCCGAACGCTCCGTAGCGTATTCAATAAGGCCATAGAGCAAGAGGTGATTAAACAGAACGTCTATCCGTTTAACAGATTCAAGGTAAACAAGTTTGATGTTCACACAGTAAAACGGGCGATTTCAAAGGAGGAGGTGCAAAAAATTCTTGCACTCGACCTCTCCGATTCATGTTTTTACAGGGTACTGGCAAGGGACTTGTTTCTTTTCAGCTATTTTGGTGCTGGAATAAATTTCTCGGATATTGCATTGCTTCGTTTCAACGATTTGAGGGACGGCAGGGTTTGTTATGTAAGGAAAAAGACGGGCAAGTCGATAGGTTTCCCACTGAATGACATTTCAACTAAAATCGTAGAAAAATATACCCGTCCATTTGGAAATGATAACGATTATATTTTTCCAATTCTCGATGCTGGAATACATAAGACTGAACAACAGAAGCGCGACCGCATCCGTAAAACACTAAAAAAAGTCAATCGAGAACTGAAAGTGTTGGGAGAAATGATTGGATTGGAGATACCCTTAACAACCTACGTTGCCCATCATACCTACGCCACGGTTTTGAAGCGGTCAGGCGTGAGCGTAGCCTTGATTTCCGAATCGCTGGGACACTCTGATCTATCCACCACACAGATTTACTTGGACAGTTTCGAGAACAGCCAGATCGACGCAGCCATGGCTCATCTGTTATAGACAGGAAAGAGGACAGACATCGACAAGGGGTCTATATTAAACCCCTATGTCAATGTTTGTCCTCGTTGGTTGTGGATATGTGATTGTACAAGGACAGACTTTGTACAGTGGTATGATTTATAGACCGCTGTACGAAGTTTGTCCTCCCAATCTGTTTCTACGATTGGATATTGTTGGGTAGACAGCGGGGACAGACTTGGGAAAAGGGGTTAATTATAGCCCCCTTTTCCAAGTTTGTCCTTGTTACTCATCGGGATTTACTTATAGTATCGACCTAATAGAACAGAATAACAAGTAAAACCGTTCTGTTTGACTTCCCAAACAATGTTCTGCCTACCTATTAGAACAAAAACAATGTGTTTTATAGGCTTTTTAGAACAAAATGCAATTCATTGCCCAGTACAGGCCGTTTTGCATAAACGAGAACTGGCGGATTCGTTCGGTCTGCAAGACTGGATTTTGTCGTGAGAATGTACGAAAACACTCATTAAATAATTTGATTTTCGATTGAACTTTTTATATCTTTACAAAGCAATTCCGAGATACTATATCCACCACTACCAATCGAGCAGTTCCTACAAGACAGATTCGTCTGCCTTTTCTTTGCGTGGTGTTACCACATTTTTTGAGTACGAAATGAATATTTCCTATATAAGTATCTATTCAGAATCAAAAAATATGGAAGATTGTAGAGATAGAAGATTCCCATTAAAGAGATAGTAGGTTTTTGAATGACGGAATAGAGAGTTGCTCAAAACTGTCCTATGCAAACTGCTCAAAAGTGTCCTGTATATACACTACCTACTTGTACATAACCTATTCAAGTCTTTCAGACCATGTACTACCACATCAAAGACCGCAGGTGATTCGATAACCGCAAACAGGCCAAAGAGCATTACGGCGTGGCCTGCTTCCGTAAACTGCTGCACTTAAAAGAGATTATATTTACGAACAAACAAAATTCCATTGCCAACGATGAATTATACCGTAATCCCCAAATCAATCGTCACGTTTCAGACGGGCAACAGTAAACCCGCCGATGTTTATGTGTGAGCTGTCATTAAATGCTGCTCCAACCACAAGACGAACATTTCCCATGTAACAGAAGAAAAGCTATCCCTGCTTACTGGATTGGATGAACGCTCCATTAGAAGGAGTATTAAACGCTTAAAAGACGCAGGTTATCTTACCGTACAGACCTCTACCGTTAAAGAAGATGCAGACAGAGGATTTATAAAACGGAACATGTATCATATAAAGCCAGAAAAGAGCAACTATTTCTTCCTCGATAACAGTTACTTTAAGAGGAACTATCCCGCCAAGATTGCAGGGTTTCTGCTCTTATTAAAGGCAATATGCCTTAATAATACGGATACCATTCAATGAAGTATATCCCAAATTGCAAAGGGTATCGGATTATCGAGAAACACGATAACAGCTCTCATTAAAGAATGTCAGCAATTAGGGCTTATAAAGCCTATTTCTAATGGCTACGAACTGACAGCAGGCTGTTTTATCAATTCCTCTGTTAAAAAGACCAATGCAGGGATTTATAAGGAGCTATGCGAGTTCTGCCAATCAAAAGGAGTAACCCCACCGAACTGGGATAAACGAGCCATGTCCGTACTGCTTACCAAGTATAATGCAATAGGCTTATTGAGAACAGAGCCAATAAGCATAACCTACCAACTTAATAAACGGTGTAAGACCCTGCCCGAAAAAGCATCGTTGCCTTACTTTATAAAGGTGCTCGATATGCAGGAACAGTATAAGGCAGTTATAGAACAGGTAGAGCAAAACAAACTCGATAAGGAAGATTTCAAAGGTTTTGCATTTGAATAACAACCAGCAAATAATAGTCTATATACAGCCCTCATGCTTACGCATGCAGGGCTTTTCCCATTTAATGAGAGTATGACATATTTTGCGGATATTCGATTTATATAGACCTTATTAATTGTGTTATTCATCTTTATATGGCGTGCCGTAGGCACTCACTCAATAAGCCCAAGATTATAAAAATTGCATATATACCGCCCACGAACAAAGTGCCAACATCTGAATCTACTTGCCGAAAATGGACACTCACAGACTATGTAAAATAGATGGTGAAAATATTATAAATAATATTATATTAGTCATTTTCAAAATATTACAGCATAAAATTGTGTATTAAATTTAATATTGCTAATTTTAGGAAACCTTTAACTACTATGAATACAACTGCCAAAGGAAATAAATTTGAAGACAAAATTTATCAAATCTTCAAAGGGCTATTGGAAGATGAAAAATTACCTGTCAATAGGAAACAGAGTGTTATTAAGAAAAAAGAGAAATATTATTCAGAAGCTCGAAAAAAGCACATAATTACAGATATATCTATTGAAACGACAATGGAGATATCATCTTCATATAATATTCTGACAATTATTGAATGTAAAGATTGTAATCGTCCTACTTCTGTTGATGATGTAGAAGAATTCTACACGAAAATATCCCAACTAAAAGCACAAAAAGGCATTGTAATATCAAGACATGGATTTCAACAGGGAGCAATACAAGTAGCGGAGCATTATCACATTGGTCTAATCCGAATAAATGATGATGATTCTATGTTGACCATAGCAAATAGAAAATTCAAATCATATAAGGTAATTCGTTTAGTTTGTTGCATAGATTATTAAAATACACTCCGTTATCAATGCCTTCATCGTTAGCTGTTATCGGTAAACAGACCACCGGATATGCTTCCTCGAAAACTTTACCGAAACTTCGGAATGTATTATCATCATTCATCTCTCTGCCACAGCAGGAAACGGAAATCTGTCCACTGACAATTGGAAAAACCTTTTTATCGTACTGTATGTCATCCACCTTATAGACCCGGCGCGAACCATCAAGAAAGTATTTGAATAATGGAGGCATAGACATCATCTTTTCAGCCAAGGGGCACATGTCTCTCATATGAGGGTCATGTATACTCTCTGCAAATTCTTTCAGATTGATATATGAGTCTTCTTTCGCCTCGTACTCGATATTCGGGGGCAACATATTGTCATAACAATACTTGAACGACGCAAAGCATTCGCCTTGCGTTTCCTTCGCTATATAATCTAACAGCTTACCCATAACTCAATGCGTTATTGTTAAAATCACAAAAACATCGTCATATATACGGGGATATAGTCAATTCCTTGCTCGCGTTTCAGGTCTTTGGTGTAGATAACATACTTGTTCTGCACGCGGTCGGAGAACTTATCACAGAAAACATCCAACGAGGTATGCGATTTATAGCCGGATGACTTCACTTCAATCGGCGATATTTTATGCTCGTCTGCTATCAAGAAATCTATTTCATAGTATTTCTTTCCATCCGGGGTCGGTATCGTATGATAAAACAACTGCTTGCCGGCAGACCTCAACATCTGGGCTATAACATTCTCATAGACATAGCCTAAATTAGCGCTGAGTTTGTCGTTCAGCAGTTTTTCATAAATAATGTTATCCGTAAAGTCCTTGTCCTTGAAAGCCAGTGTTACAAACATTCCGGTATCGGATGCATATATCTTAAAGCGTTCATTATCCATCGTAAGAGCCAATCCGACATTCGGGTCATTGGAATGATATGCAACATTTGCAGACATGAAATTATTCATCATTTTAACGATGCCTGCAACTCGCTCTGCTCTTTCGCCGGGTATAGCCGATGCTATTTGATACCGCGAAGCATTCTTACTTAATTGTGCAGGTATTGCATCGTACAATGCCGTAGCTCTGCCCGTATTATCCAACTTCCAAAAATCCTCCTCGTACAGCGAAACAATATCCCGCTTTACTAAATCTACTGCTCCAAGATTGTTCGTCTTGATATACTCTGCTACTGCTTTCGGCATACCTCCGACCAACATATACAAGCGGAAATCGCGCATCATTCTACGATGAACGGCATCGCCTAACGGTATTCGTTTTTCAAATGCCGTGCGCAGCAACGGTATCGTGGCGGTATCGCCTAACGCCCATCGAAATTCTTCATAGTCCATCGGAAACATATCGACCCGCGTCTCCTCGCTCGGCAGCAGGATATCCTGACTGCTTTTGTGAACGGTAATGAGTGAGCCGGTTTCGATATAGTCGTATCGACGGTCTTTAACCAAATGTTTGATAGCCTGACGAGCCAAAGGAGCCTTTTGTATCTCATCGAATATGATTACCGACTTGCGTTCAATCAACTGCACCCGATAGATAAGTTGCAGCCGAAGAAATATATAGTTCAAGTCTGATATATCATTAAAAAGCTCCTGCACTTCTGCCGGTGCAATGGCAAAGTCGATGAGAATGTAGGACTCATACTCATTTCGAGCAAACTCTTCTGCAAGTGTGGACTTTCCGATTCGTCTTGCTCCTTGTATGAGAATTGCGGATTCTCCGTTCCGCTCCCTCTTCCATTTGAGCAATCGGTCGTACATCTTACGCTTGAACAATATAGTATCTTTCTCCATAGCCGTTGATATATAGCGCAAATATAGTGCTTTTGTTGGTATCCGCCAAATGTTTTGCGCATATTTTGTCAATTTGCGCTAAATGTTTCGCACCCATTCCGACAATCTCCGCTGTTTTTAACTTTGCAATAGCATATTCCATCAAATTGCCGCGTGTTTAGGATAAAATTATAGTGGCTATTCTTGATCCCCCAATAGCCACCTACGTCATAACAATACATAAATACATTTGAGTTATCGCATAATTCAGTTATCGTCATGCTTGTTTCAGCGTCAGTTGCCAAGCAATTATTTTAAAATATAAAACTCTTATTTACCCTACTATAATTGATTGAGGATGTTCGGTCGTCCCGACTGAAGAGATTTCCCCATTTCCATATTAACCACTCTCCGCCTTATACTGGTCGGATTTGAGATTGGCTAATGTCAACTGACACGCTTGTGATGATTCACATTTATCTTCCATTTGCAAAGTTGATCCAGCTTGCCTGCTGTACAGCCCGACAACAGTCGGGGGAGCCTAATACCCCAACAAACATTCGTTGTCGGGAGTGCTGCCATTCAATCTGCAAGCAGAGGCGGTGTAATTGTCCGATATTAGGCTGTCGGGATCTGGCAGAACAAATGAACAAAGGATATATTCGCAGCCGGAACAACAATCATTCATCATACGACGAAAATTTGAACGAGAAAAGGGAACAGAAAAAAGTTCACAGCGCGATTTTGAACCGACTAATAGCCGGCTATATTTAGGGCTATATATTCAGCTCGCAAAAAAGGTTTATTTTCTTTTTCTCCTATACGCCCCCGTAGTAAAGTAAACCGTTTTCCGAACCGCTCTCGATTCCGAATCAATCGAACAATCCGTTCACCAGATTCACCGCTTCGTCTTTCTTGCGGTTGATGATTTTGGCGTAAACCTGCGTCATCTTCACGTCCGTATGCCCGAGCAATTTCGAAGTCGTGTATAAATCTGCACCGAGAGTCAGCATCATCGTGGCGAACGTATGCCTCGCCGTGTGGAACGAAAACCGCTTGTCGATTCCCGCCGCTTTCGCCCATGGCTTGAGCAGGATGTTGATATGCGTTGTAGAGGGCAGGTCGAACACTGCATCCTCCGCCATCTTCTCGCCCCGCTCGGGCATCCACCGTAACGCTTCGGGCGAAAGCGGGAGGTAAATCGGCTCTTTGGTCTTCTGCATCACGACCTCCAACCGATACTGTCCATTATCCGCATAGACGTTGCCCCATTTCAAGCCGATTATATCGCTTATCCGCAGTCCGCAGAAGCAGGAGAACAGATAAGCCTGTTTTACCGCCTCGTTCTTCATCGGGGTGGCGATCAATGCCCGAAGCTCCTCGATAGTCATATACTCCCTTTTGCTTTCGGGACGGTGTATCTTGTCCGAATTGCCAATTTTCGTAAAGGGATTCAGTTTGATCACGTCGGCACGGACAGCAGCGTTCAATGCTCCGTTCAGCACCCGGTAATAGTTCTGTGCCGTGAATTTCGAGACGGGTTTTCCTTGCGGACGATATTCCGTCAGAAGGTAGTCGATATATCCCTGACAAAAGGTTTTGTCCACCTGCCCCATCGTTACCCGTTCGCCTGCATAGTCTTTCAGTATTTGGATGGCTACCTTGATTTGGTGTCCGTCCTTTTTGCCTCGTTTCTGCTGGTTCTCCATGTAAGTATTCATCCAATCCAGCAATGAAACTGTTTCCTGATTGTCGGCACGCTTGATTCCTGCTTCGCCGTTGGTCAGTTCGATGATGCGCCGAGACTTGATCGTATTGGCCGCCGTCATGGTCGCTGCATTCCGTTTGCGGGCATTATCGTCCGTTTCGGGGATGATGTACATCTTGAGATATTCATACGACCGCTTGCCGTTGCGGTATATGTCGAGATACAAACTTTTGCTGCCGTCGGCCAATTCTTTCATCCGAAGACGGATCGGCTCCTTGACTTTCGCGGGTTTCTTTATTCGGGGCATAATTTCTCTTTTTACTCGTTATTTCTGCCGCAAAGGTAGAAAGAATAATCCGAATAAAGGAACAAATAAGAAACAAAAATACGCCGAAAAAGAACCTAATAACTGCAAAGGATGCTAACAAGTGAAAATGCAATATCCGTTATAATATGCTGATATAACAGTGCTTTATCTTCATTTGATTGGTTCTTGTTTTCATTTCCGAATCTTACTTTATAAATGTAGGAAATTCGGACAAGGTAGAGAACGGCAGACATCTTCTCGCGTCATATCCATTTGTGGATATAGGCGTGGGGCTGTTGCTTATTTATACCTTGGGTTTCCTACGACCTGTTTGACTAAATAAGTTTTCGGCACCACGCTTTCTGTTTCATTAAATCCAAAAATTAATCGTCGCATAGGTGCAAGAGCGACAACCTAAACTTATTGCAACTATGAAAAAGTTGTTTCTTATTGTGGCCGCTATGTTTGTGGCTGTTTCTTTCTCGGCTTGTTCCGATGATAAGGATGAAGCGTCCATTGTCGGAGAATGGCAATTAACCCATTCTGTCGGTTACGTAATTGAGGCAGGAGAACAGTATGATTTCGACAAGACATTTCCCGACGATGGTTACTACACAGGGTACATTTTCAATGAAGATGGCAAGGGAACGTATTATGCAACATATACCAATTCCACCACTCCCGAAGAATCAACCCCTATTACCTACTCTATTTCGGGAAAGACGTTAACAATAACTGCATCGGGCGATACACAGACCTTTGAAATTAAAGAACTATCCTCTGCAAAACTCGTTTTATATGAGAATAATTTAGATGCAGAATATGTTGAAACAAACACCTATAAAAGGGTAAAGTAAAGTATTCGCATAATTAGGGACAGACTTGTGCAGACGGTCTATATTATACCGTTCTGCCCAAGTTTGTCCTTTTTATATTACTTGCATATTTCATAAATTTTTTGTATATTTACATCATAATCAAACATTTAATAACAATATAAATTTTAGCTAAAATGAAAAGAAAAACACCAAGCATTAATTGAAAAACGGGCACAGAGACTATCGACGATGTTCAAATATCGTATATCTCCAAAGGGGTATCTTATGATAATATTTACGGCGTCTGTCTGTTCGTAGGACGTAGAACTGATGACCCCACACCACGAGAATTTCACTATATCTTTGAACTCGACATCGACCCTGCGAAAGATATGACCATCTGTTTTCAGAAACGAGGTCGTTATATGGCAGGATTCTCCTATCTGCTAAATCCAAAAGCCGTAGAGGAGGGTTGTTTCGCCATTGTATTGCCCAACATGGTAGATATTCCCAAGTCCAATTGTATGCTCAATCTCTTTGAAGCCCATATAAAGAGTGATACGGTCATATTCGACTATACGACAAAGGAGGGCAAACAGAATGTATTCAAATTCCCGCTGACTGGATTCAACGAGAAATATTTAGAGCAGTTTATATAAAAGATAAGAGGACAGACTTTGACAAGGGGTCTATAATTAGACCGTTTGACAATGTTTGTCCTTACTTTTTCAACTAATAACAAAGCAACATACACTCTCTTAAAAGGAGAGAGCAGGGGAAAATTTTCCCGCGCGTTTTTCTCCACGAGTTACGAGGACAGACTTTGCAGTTTTGCAAGGTTTGTCCTTTTTCTTTTTCAAACAGATGTCGGGGTCTATGAACATCTAAAAATCATCACAAATAACTAAAAACGAATCAATTATGACAAACCACAAGGGTAAAACACATTGAACAATGTAGAGCCATGCTCTTAATTAAATGACAATTAACAAATTACAATTCTATGTTATTCACTCGCAGTTGGCAAAAGGCTCTCCATAGGGTACACATTAAAGGGAAAATCAATCGCACTATCATTCGTAACTACCTGATATAACGATTGATGCCTCTTTAGCTCAGTTGGTAGAGCACGACACTCTTAATGTTGGGGTCCAGGGTTCGAGCCCCTGAGGGGGTACAAAGCAAAAGACTGATAATCAATGATTATCAGTCTTTTTGTTTTTGTGTTCCTGCCCTGTCGTCGGGCATTTTCGGGTGGAAAAGAGAGCGTTTTCGGGGAAATGTTTAACACTAAATCAGTCGGTTAAACTTGTTTGCGCAACAATGCAAACAAATGAATATCAGCATTAACGCCGTCTTTCGCAAAGACAGACTGAACAATCAAAACGCCGCGCCCGTTCACCTGCGTTTAACACAAAACCGAAAACTTAAACACATCAGCACGGGTGTAACACTCAACATTAACGAGTGGGATTTTGAAAATCAGCGTGTTAAGGGCCAAACTCCCGAATTGCAGGCGTTACAACTCCGCATTGACACCAAAATCGACGAACTCCGCCGCAAAATCAAACGCTTGGAAGCATTAGAGGTAGAGGTTACTCTCGACAATCTTTTGGAAACCAACGGGCGGAAAATAAACTGCACGGTCGGCGAATATCTGAAACAGACTATCGAACGGCTGGAAACACTCGGCAAATACGGCTCGGCATCCAAACACCGCTCTTTGTTATCCCGTTTGTCGCAATTTCGGTCGCTGAATATCTGATTTGATTGCATATCTTCACGACTTTGAACTGTTCCTGCGTAAAGAGGGCAACACTAACAACAGCATAACAACATAAATTTTAGCTAAAATGAACAGAATACCAAAAACAGAATGACGGCAGAGCAGCGATGAACAGCGCATGATGATTTGAAAAATCGTTGCCGATGATAACTTTTACGGGATGTGTTTGGCTATATCACGCAAACCCGATGAATTTGCGCCCGCGATTTATGTATACATGCCTGACGATACAGATAGAGATATACAACTTTTCAGCGCAAAGGGCAGATAACAGTACAGATGCAATGTACATTGACTGAATCCAACGCAGAGATATTGCTCCTTATGCCGAATATCCTTGAATGGGGACACGATAAGATAAACCTATTCGAATTGCATATAAAAAGCGATACGGTTATTATCAACTATACGACAACAGAGGGGAAGCAAAGAGATTTTAAATTCCCGCTGGCTGGGTTTAAGGAGAAATATTTGGAACAATTTATATAAATTATCTATCTTTGCTCATACGATATGCCGAAACTTTATATCATAGCGGGTTGTAACGGTGCCGGAAAAACGACTGCATCCTACACCGTATTGGTTGCAAAGAGTTCGTCAATGCCGATGAAATTGCAAAAGGGCTGTCGCCGTTCAATCCCGAAAGTGTGGCAATCGAAGCAGGGCGACTGATGTTGCAACGTATGGATGACTTACTTGCCGAGGGCGCGGATTTTGCATTTGAAACGACGTTGGCAACTCCGTTCCTATGTGAAATTTATCGAACGGGCACACGCGAAAGGCTACTTTGTAACCCTACTTTATTTTTGGCTGCCGACTCCTGAACAAGCTATCGAGCGTGTTGCAACACGCGTAAGCGAGGGCGGCCATAATATCCCGTCGGATGTCATTCGCCGTCGTTATGCGAACGGGATTAGGAATCTTGTAACACTTTATACGCCGATTTGTAATTTCTGGACGATATACGACAATAGTTCGGCAGATGCAGAAATTAAAATCATCGCTTCGGGAGCGAAAAACACAACAATCAAAATAGAAGATACGTTATCCTACAAAACAATTGCAGACTATGAGCGAGATTGAAATAAAACAAATGCAGGAGAAAATCAATGCAGGGATTTTACTTGCCCGAAAGCGTCTGATTGAGAAAACAAAAAAAGAGGACGGCGAATTGGTGGTTGTGCGAGATGGAAAGGTCGTACGCATCAAAGCCAAAGACCTTAAATAATTCTGTCTAATTGAGAAATATATCCTCGGCCATACGGTCGGGGATTTTTTATATAGAAATCAAAGCTACTGAAAATTGCCGAAAACAGACGAACGGCGAGAGGGTGATTAATCTTTAAATCAGTCGGTTACGGACAAAAACTTCGTTTTTGTCCGCGAAGTAGACACAACACTCTCAATGTTGGGATTCAGGGTTCGAGCCCCTGAGGGGGGGGGCAGAAAAGCAGTTGAAAGATACTGCAACAAACAGAAAAAACCTTGGCTAAATCTTTCTTAATCTTTGATTGAGCACATGCACTTCTATGCCCGGTATCGATTCGATAAACCGGCTTCCCAACAACATGGAGGGCGTGTAATATCCGCCCGGGCCGGTATAATCCAGACAATATTGCGCGATCCGGATACCGACCGTGGCGGTCAGAGCGTAGACATTGGGGGTGGACATCGTCATTTCCAGCTTTTCGCCGTCCGGAGCCTCGGCCTCGCCCCAGAATTGTCCCCGCCCGGCCTCCAGCGCTTTGGCGTCAGGCCCTTTTTTCATCAGCCAGCCAGCCAGACGCTTCGTGATCTTCTGCCCGAACTGGGTATTCAGAATCCCTTTGACCGGGTTGGTCAATCGTATCATATAGATGCTCATTCTCGGCATAGCCATATAGACTGCGCCATCGGGAACTCCGGTAGATATTCCGGAGGTGAAAACATCCCCCCAGGGGATCGTCATTGCCCACTGGGGCTTATTCTGAAACGGGATTTTCCGCATCTGAAAGGCATTCGAAACGACTTTCAGCATACCGCCCTCGCGGATCAACCCGCCTTTGCCGAAACTCTCGATCATGGTGTTGACCGTGCCGATACTTGGATTGGTGCCGAACGAGAGAGCCAGATCGATGCGCGTGGCGACGGGCAGTTTCTCCTTAAGCATCGCCGCCAGACAGTCGGTTGGCACGATGTCGGTTCCGGCACCTGGCAAAATGAGGACGTTTTGCTGCCGCGCCTCTTCATCCAGCGCATGGCATTTCCGGAAGATGTCGATCTCGCCCGTAATGTCGAGGTAGTGGATCTGTTGCGCAAGACATGCTCGCGCCAGCGGCTCCGCCGTGGCGGAAAACGGCCCCGCACAGTTGAGTAGTACGCTTATATCCTGTAAATTGCTTCCGGTATTCCGTACACCGAAAGCCCGGCATTCGAGGCTCAGTTCCGTAGCGATAGGTTTCAGCTTTTCGGCATCTCGCCCGGCGATAATAGGGCGGAGCCTCTGTGCCACAGCCTCGCGCACCATCAGCTCTCCGGCATAGCCGTAGGCCCCGTAGATCATCAACTGGTTATTTTTCATCGGATCTCCCTTTTAGTCAGGTGATTCAATACGACTTTCGCCATTTCCTTGGAGCTGAGCGGATTCTGGCCAGTGATCAGGGTTCCGTCGACAACGACTTTCGAAGTCATCGGAATCCATGCTTTCCGGTAATCGGCACCCCGTTCTTTCAGCACCGCTTCGAGGTCGAAAGGAACAACCTTTTTGCGCCGGGCAAGGGTTTCCTCGAACCAGCTGAATCCGGTGATCTTTTTACCGGCTACCAGCAACTGCCCGTCAGACAGCCCAACGTTCAGCAATCCGCATACGCCGTGACAAATCGCCGACACGATTTTGCCGCTTTCAAAATGCGTTTTGAGAATTGCCTGCAGGACGGCATTGTCCGGGAAATCGTACATGCTACCATGTCCTCCAGCCAGATAAACACAGTCGAACCGTCGCCCCGCAACTTCATCGAGACTTTGGGCATGATGCAACAGCTCCCGAAATTCGGGGTCGTTCCAATATGCTTTGGACATCTTATCGAGGGTGAACGGCTTCAAACTCTCGGGATCGACCGGTATCTCACCGCCTTTCGGACTCGCGATCGTTATCTTGCAGCCCAGCCCTTTCGCTCGGTGATAGATGTGTGTCAGTTCGCTGAGCCATAATCCGGTGGGTAGAATTGCATTGGCATAGGCTCCGATTCCGGTCGCTACGATCAAAATTTTCGGCATAATCATGACGGTGTTTTTTTGATAGGTAATGCTGCAAAAATTACTCCGTATTGCTATTCGATCTTCTTCCAAATCACCGACCGTTTCGCCCACGCCGAAGAGCCTTTTATGGACATATCCGTAGAATTAAAGAATAGGCCTTCGGCCCAACATATTCCGCTGCCGTTTCACTTGGCGTATCTCGCGGAGCATTTCGTGAACCATTCGCCGGATTTCGATTATCACTGCACTGTTCTCGCTTTCGTTCATAACCGTCAGGATTACTGACTGCAAAGGTCGGATCGGTCTTTTGCTTCGCAGGATAGATACCGGCACGCATTTTAGGGTATGCGTGGCCCCAAAAGGCAATTCCGGTTATTCCCTGCCCTTGCGGTCAGGGCTGTCGGAACCTTTGCGGCCTGCCTTTTTCAGGGGAAGCCGCGGGAAAAGTTTTCTGAACCGCACTACGTAAGCCGCAACCCGGTTCCCCGCGACGATCAGGCTCACGGCGATGATAATCAACAGGATGCCGCAGCATATCCGCAGCGTGAGGGTCTCCCCGAAGATCATCACCCCGAAGAAGACGGCCGTGACGGGCTCCAGGGCGCCGAGGATTGCCGTCGGCGTCGAACCGATGTACTGGATGGCGCTGGTAGTACACAAAAACGAGATCGCCGTCGGGAAAACAGCCAGTGCGAGCAGGTTCCCCCACAGGTACCATTTATCGGGCACATGGACTGCCATGCCGAAGTCCAGCCGGACAACGTAAAGCAGCAACCCGAAAAGCAGGACGTAGAACGTCACCTTGAGCGTCGCAACGGATTTCAGCACCGGGCGGTTCACGCCGACGATATAAATTGCGTAGGACAAAGCCGAAACCATCACCAGAACCGTTCCCGTGATATTGAGCGTCGAACCATCGCTGCCTTTGAACAACAGCCCGATACCGGCCAATGCCAGCAAGATGCACAGCGCTGTCTGCGGAGAGAGTTTTTCCCGGAAGCCGAAAGCCATGATCAACGCCACGAAAATAGGATATACGAACAGTAGCGTCGAGGCGATACCGGCGTCCATGTAATTGTAGCTCAAGAACAAGGACAGCGACGAGAGGGCAACCAGCAAACCCAGGAGCACCAGCGGCACGATCTCACGGCGGTGCAGCTTGAAATCCCGGCCGCGCGCCTTGAGCATGGTACCCAACAACGGGATGGCGAAAAGGTACCGGAAGAACAATACCGAATCGGGATCCATCCCCGCCTTGTAGAGCGGAAGGGCAAAGAGCGGATTCATGCCGTACGTGGCGGCGGCAACAGCTCCCAGGAGGTAACCTTTGGCTTTTGTATTCATACGGTCGGATTTTGCGGCAAAAATAGCATTTATTTCGGCTGCAAATGCAGACCGGACAAAATTATCACGCAATCGTTAACCGGTAGCGCACACGTCCCGCACCGGCACATCCCCTCCTACGGGTGAAGCTCCTGAATATTGCCGACCGTTCGATGCGAAACGATCCCTACCGGGGCAAGGCAGCCGGTACGACTTCCCTGCGGATCAAAGCCGCACGGACGAAATATTCGGGGATGCAGGCCTCGTCCAGCAGCCACTTGGGCGTGGCCGATTCGTCTTTCTTCCCCGACCAGTCGTTGTAAAACAACCCGGCGGCATCCCGTGCGTTCCGGCGCGCCCAATCCATCCAGCGGATGAATATATCCACGTATTTCGGATCGCCGTCGAGGTCGTAAAGCGCCTGGTAGCCCCGCAACAACACCAGATAGAACCACGGCAAATCACGGTTCGCGGCCGCGCCGTCCGGCGTCTCCGGCAAATAGAATTTCCGGGCTCCTTCGGCCAGCCGGCGGGCATTGTCCAGATAAACACGATCGCCGGTATACCCATACAACGCGACGGCACCCTGCAGCAGCAACCCCGTATTATAGGAATAGACCGCCTTGTCCAGACGCGCTTCGGGCTGCGTGAGCCAGGAGTTCCAAACGATATCCAGTTCCGGATCGTGCAGGTAGGCATCCATCCAGTCGTAGAAACGGCGCCCGGCAGTCAGGTAATAGGGGTCTCCCGTCGCCCCGTACAGGTTGAGCGCCAGCAGCATCGCCTTACCGTTGGCGCACCCCGGCTTCTGGTTCTCTACCCCTTCGAGCCACGACACGGCGCCGTCGTGGTCGGGGCGCCAGCCGCTCAGGATGAAGGTCATCACCTGCTTGGCTTTTTCCAGGTGCGCGGGATTGCGGGTCACGCCGTAGGCCGCGACGTAGGCCAGTCCGACCAGCCCGTTGTCGTCGTAATAACGGTCGACCTTGCCCATCCTGACAGGATAGGCCTGATACCCGGCGGGCATGCGCCCGTCGTCGTAATACTGCTCAACAGCCATCACCATCGAATCAACATAGCTGCCGTATTTCACCGGATCAACTTCGGCCAGCGCGACCGCCGAGGTGAACACCCCGTCCATGGGCCACAGGAAGGAAACCTCCTGCGTGCTTTTCGCCCCGTCGTCGAAATAATTTACATCGGGACGGTAGCTATTGGGGTAATATTCCGAAAACAGGCCGTATTCCGGCACCCGGTACATGTCCCACACCTTGCGGAACATCTCTTCGGCAAACGCATAATGCTCCCCCGTTGCGGGGGTCGCTGCCTCCTGACGGCATCCCGACAGGCAACACGCAGCACCGAAGAATGCGGCAAAAAATACATTTTTCATCTTATCGTTACATTTGAATCAGTCCCTGCCGGAACAACCTCCTCAGAATTCGAGCCGCACGACGACCGGGAAATGATCCGACGGCGTCCGCGCCTCATAGCTGTGCAACGACACCTCCTTGGGGAATGCTCCGGACTTGATCTCCTCGTCGCTGCGGGTGGTCTGCGAACGGTAGGTGTCCGTCAGCACCCCGTAATCGTGCACACGCACCGAAGGCGACACGAAAATATGGTCGATACGGCTGTCGGTTTTCAGCGTGGGGTTGAAATTGTTGAACGTCCCGTTCGGGGCATAGCGTCTGGCCGCGGTTTCATACGAATCGGCCAATACCCCCGAGGCGGTGAAGGTCGTATAGATGGGGTTGTTCTGGTCGACGTTGAAATCGCCCGTGAGGATCACGAACTCCCTGGGGCCGCACATTTCGCGGATCTTCGCGACGACCAGTTTGGCGCTCTCCTCGCGCGCCCGGACACCGACGTGATCCATATGCAGGTTGAAGAACCAGAACCGGCGCCTGGTCTGCCTGTCCAGGAAATGCCCCCATGTGCAAATGCGGGGCAGCGCGGCGTCCCACCCCTTGTTGGGACGGTCGGTAACTTCCGAGAGCCAGAAATGGCCTTCGTCCAGCAACCGGAAACGCTCCTTTTTATAGAATATGGGGGAATATTCGCCTTTGGCCTTGCCGTCGTCGCGCCCCACGCCGATATAGGCATAGTCGGGAAGCTGCGCCAGCATATCGTGCAACTGCCCGTCGAGCACCTCCTGGCTGCCGAAAATATCGAACCCCTGGAATTCGATCAGCCCGCATACCCAGGGGCAGCGGCGTTCCCAGCCGTTGCCTCGTTCGGCGTCGCCTTTATTGGCGTTACGGATATTGTAGGTGGCTACGGTCAGTTCCTGCGCAACGGCAGGGAGCAGCAGCACGGCGAACAGGGCGAGGGTCAGCAATCTTTTCATAGTAATGTTTTCGGGTTAACGGAATAATTATTTCGTTGTGCAAAGATATAAAAACGGGACTGGAATTCCTCAGTCCGGATCGCGGGTATAGCGATCCGGCAGGGAGAGGATGCCGTCGATCCGGTATCCGTCCTCCCCGTGCCTGAGCAGCAATTCGGCTTTCCGGTATTCCCGGTTGAAATTATCCCACAGCAAGATCCGGTAAACATCCGTCCGAACGGAATCCTTTTCGATACGGAGATTTTCCAGCACACTTTCATCGCAGTCCTGCGCCTCCAGGAACGGATCGTAATCCAGCTCCATTTCCGCATACATCCGCTGCAACCGGCCGAACAACCGCGGGGTCAGGTATCGCCGCAGGATCGCCAGGCCTTCTTCATTATCACCATTCCGCAACCACGCGGCTATGTATTCCGCGTAAAACCGCCGCAGCATCCCCAGGGCGGAATCCGGCATGTTTTCCCCCGCATGCACGCCGTGCACCTTGTCCGCGGAATATCCCGTCCGGACAGCATTGCCGGCCCGTATCATCCCCGCAGGGCAAGGCGGACGGACGGATTCCCGGCTGCTGCTCCGGGCGCTTATTTCCGCGCCGACAGCCAACAGAGCCACTGTGGCTAAGAACAGCATTATGTTGATTTTCATAATATTACGATTTAATTCCGGAATACAGCGCCCGGTGCCGCGCGGCTACCCCACATCGAATTCCCTGTGGCCGGGCACTACCGTGCGTAAAGGTAATAAAAACACCCGGAAAACAGCAAGGTTGACAGCCGGAAAAACAGCCGGCAGGCACAAAGGCCCGGATATTCGCGCCCGCAACACAAAAAATCGCACCAGACATGCATACTTTCAGGCCGCAGGCCGCATCGTTCGGTTATTTTTACTATCTTTGCTGGGCTAAATACCGGTACCGAATGCAACCAGTGAACCGAACCTCCGACCCCCAGGGGCAGCCAGTCAGCACGAACCTGTCTGCAACCGGATTCCGGGAGCCGGGGTTCTGCAACCAGGTGCAACCGCAGGATCGGGGAAGGGCTCGCACCGCATGAACCGCACGCACCGCATGGCCGATTCCTGCGCAGAAAAATGCTGAAACCAACAAATAAATAGCAACCATGTACAGATACGACAACCGGGTGGTCATCACTCTCGATGCCGGAGGTACGAACCTCGTGTTCGGAGCCATGCAGGCCAACAAATTCATCGTCGAACCCATCACCATGCCGTCGAATGCGGACGACCTCGACAAATGCCTGGCAACGATGGTCGAAGGCTTCCAGGCCGTGATCGACAAACTGGAGGCCAAACCCGTCGCCATCAGCTTCGCATTCCCGGGCCCGGCCGATTATCCCAACGGCATCATCGGCGGTTACCTGCCCAATTTCCCCTCGTTCCGCGAAGGCGTGGCGCTGGGGCCCTTCCTCGAATACAAATTCGGCATTCCGGTATTCATCAACAACGACGGCGACCTGTTCGCCTATGGCGAAGCACTGGGCGGCGCCCTGCCCGAGGTAAACGCCAAGCTCGAAGCCCTGGGCTGCCCGAAACGCTACAAAAACCTGGTGGGCTACACCTTCGGCACGGGCTTCGGCATCGGTGTGGTGGTCAACAATCAACTCAACCGCGGCGACAACTCGTGTATCGAGACCTTCTGCCTCAAACACAAGAAGATGCCCGACATCATCGTCGAGGACGGCGTGGCAGTACGCGCCATCAAGCGGGTCTACGGCGAGGTCTCGGGCGACGTAAAACACGCGTTCGAGCCGAAGGACATCTGCGAGATCGCCGACGGCAAACGTCCCGGCGATGTCGAAGCGGCCAAACAGGCCTTCGCCGAGTTGGGCGAGATCGCCGGCGACGCCATGGCAACGGCCGTGACGCTGGTGGACGGGCTCATCGTCATCGGCGGCGGCATCACCGCAGCCCGCAAGTACATCATGCCCAGTCTGCTGAAAGAACTGCGCGGCAAGATGCACACCATCACGGGCGAGGAGTTGAACCGCGTGCAGATGAAGGTCTACGACCTGGACAACGAGGAAGAATTCAAGGAGTTCGCCAAGGGCGACCAGCGTGCGCTGAAGGTTTACGGCACGGATCGTTACGTGGCATACGACCCCCAGAAACGCATCGGAGTCATGATCTCGAAACTCGGGGCGAGCAATGCCATCTCGGTGGGTGCCTACGCATTCGCCCTGAGCCAGCTCGACGCACAGAAACAACAATAATTCTTTACAGCATCAGGGAATAAAAAATTATGTATAAGTTCCAACCCATTCTCAAATCGACAATCTGGGGCGGCGAAAAGATCGTCCCCTACAAGCACATCGCCTCCGACCAGAAGCAGGTCGGCGAAAGCTGGGAACTTTCGGGCGTCAAGGGTAACGAATCGGTCGTAGCGGGAGGCCCCGAGGCGGGCACCACCCTGCCCGGGCTGATCGCACGCCACGGCGCGGCATTGCTCGGCAAGGCCAATGCAGCACGCTTCGGGCAGGAGTTCCCGCTGCTGATCAAGTTCATCGACGCACGGCAGGATCTCTCGATCCAGGTGCACCCGAACGACGCACTGGCATGGGAGCGCCACAAATCGAAAGGCAAGACCGAGATGTGGTACGTCGTGGACGCCGACAAAGGCGCACGCCTGCGCTCGGGATTCGCCAAGCAGGTGACGCCTGCCCAGTACGAAGCCAGCGTCGCGGACAACACCATCACCGACCTGCTCGCCGAATATGAAATACACCCCGGCGACCTCTTTTTCCTGCCGGCCGGACGCGTTCACAGCATCGGAGCCGGGGCGTTTATCGCCGAGATACAGCAGACCTCGGACATCACCTACCGCATCTACGATTTCAACCGCAAGGATGCCGACGGCAACACCCGCGAGCTGCACACCGAACTGGCGAAGGGCGCCATCGACTACACCGTACTGCCCGATTACCGGACGCATTACCAGAAGGCGCAGGATCGCGAAGTGGAACTGGTGTCGTGCCCCTATTTCACCACCTCGCTCTACGACCTGACCGAAGCGCAGACCATCGACTATTCGGCATTGGATTCGTTCGTCGTCGTGATCTGCGTCGAAGGCAAGGGAACACTCTGCGACGACTCGGGCAACGAAATGCCGATCCACCAGGGAGAGACCGTGCTGCTCCCCGCCACGGTAAAATCGCTCCGCGTGATTCCAGGGGGAAACCTGAAAATGCTGACCAGCTACATCAAATAAACAGGCAACACCCGTCGTCGAAAAATCCCCGGCAGCCGATAATTGCCGGGGATTTTATTTTCGGTCAAGCGGCATAGTTGTAAATTCAATGAGAAACAAAACATCCGATCGTAAAAATACTTACCAAAAACCTCATTAAAAGAAAAAAGTTTTATTTTTACGCGATTCCGTTGCAGGACTGCGTTCTTTTTAGTACCTTTGGGGTGTGCAACCGTAATAGCGCGGAAACAGCAGAAAATCGTACGCCATGAAGGAGAATTTAAGAGAGATCGCATCGCATTTCGCCTTGGAAGGCCCCGTCACGGCCATCGACTCACTGGGCGAAGGATTCATCAACGACACATTCATCGTCCGCACCGAAGCAGATGCCCCCGACTACATCCTCCAACGCAAGAACAAGGCCGTTTTCCCCGACGTGCCGGCCATGATGGACAACATCCGCCGGGTCACGGAACACATCCGCCGCCGCGTCATTGCGGCCGGAGGCGACCCGCGGCGCGAGGTGATGACCGTCGTCCCGGCAAAGGACGGGCACTTGTACCACGTCGACGCGGAAGGCGAATACTGGGCCGCGACGGTCTTCATCGACGACACGGTTGCCTACAACAAGGCCGACTCCCCGGAACTGGCCCGCAAGGGCGGCGAAGGCATCGGGAAATTCCAGTCCCAGCTGGACGATTTCACCGAACCGCTGGCGGAGACGATCAAAGGGTTCCATAACATCCGCCACCGTTTCGGACAATGGGACGCCGCCCTGGCCCGCGATGCCGCAGGGCGCAGAATACACCTCGCGGAGGAGATCGGCTGGATCGAGTCGCGGCGCGCCGAGATGCTCTCTTTCTGGTCGAAGGTCGAGGACGGTACGATCCCTACGCGCGTGACGCACAACGACACGAAGATCAACAACATCCTGTTCGACAAACAGGGCGAGGTGCTCTGCGCCATCGACCTCGACACGGTGATGGCCTCCACGTCGCTCAACGATTTCGGCGACGCGATCCGCTCTTACGCCAACACGGGCGACGAGGACGACCGCGACCTGTCGCGTGTCGGCATTTCGCTCGAAATGTTCAGCGCCTACACCGACGGATACCTCTCGCTGCGTGCAGCACAACTCACCGACACGGAAATCGGCCATCTGGCTTTCTCGGCACGGTATATCACGTTCGAACAGGTTTTGCGCTTCCTGATGGACTACATCGACGGCGACACCTATTACAAGATAAAATACCCCGACCACAACCTCGTACGCACGCACGCCCAATACCGCCTGTTGCAAAGCATGGAGGAACATTACGGCGAAATGTGCCGCATCGTGGACGGGATCGCGGCGAAATACCGCAACGCATAAAAACGCATAAACCGAAAAAGACGATGCAGCAAAAGAGGGAGGGGAAAACAATCATGGAGATACGGAAAATAACAGGCGTCGTCCCGGCCGACAAACGGGCCGTCGAGGCCGCTTTCGACAGCATCGAACCGCAGCCGGTAGCTTGCTGCAACTGGCCGGAGCAATATCCCTATGCACCGGAGGTTTCGTTCCGCATGTTCCACACGGGTGCCTACCTGATGCTGCGCTTCGACGTCGCGGAACGATGGACGATGGCCCGCGTCACGGAGGATAACGGGGAAGTTTGGACTGATTCGTGCGTGGAGTTCTTCATCGCCCCCGACGACAGCGGCTACTACTACAATTTCGAATGCACCTGCATCGGGCGTCTGCTCGTGGGGTTCCGCAGGGAGCGCGAACACGCCACGCATGCCACGCCCCGGGTCATGGAAAGCATCCTGCGCAACCCGAGCCTCGGGCCGCGCCCCTTCCCCGAACACGAGGGCGACAACCGCTGGTCGGTAGTGCTGGCCATCCCGCCGCAGGCGTTGTTCATGCACTCGCTGACGGACTGGAGCGGACTGAAGGCGAAGGTGAACCTCTACAAATGCGGGGACAAACTCTCGCAGCCCCATTTCCTGTCGTGGAAGCCGATCGCGGCTCCGAAGCCCGACTTCCACCTGCCGGAATTTTTCGAACAAATTAAATTTTCAAAGATATGAACAACAAATATTCACTTCCCAAAGACGGGGGCCTGATCGAAGTATCGGCTCCGCGCGACATCATCCACCGTTACGAAAAGATCCACACGACGGTTTATGAAAACGAGTACCTGGGCGTGCAATACGTCGCCGACACCATCGTGAAGGCAATCCGCACGTATAACGAAATCCACTGCTCGAACGAGGTTTACGAGGAGTCGCAGCCGTTCGTGCTGGGGCTCACGACCGGGCGCACCCCGCTCGGGCTGTACCGCGAACTGGTCAAACGCCACGAGGAGGGGATCGTCAGCTTCCGCAACGTGGCGGTATTCAGCCTCGACGAGTTCTACCCGATCCGCTCGACCGAACAGCAGAGCCGCAATTTCCGCATCCACGAGGATTTCCTCAACCATATCGACATCCTGCCCGAAAATATCCACATCCCCGACGGCACGGTACCCGAAGCCAGGATTTCCGAATACTGCGCATCGTACGACCACTCGGTGCGCAAGATCGACCTGATGATCATCGGCGTCGGCGAGGACGGGCAGATCGGCTTCAACGAACCGGGATCGTATGCCAAATCGCGCACGCGGCTGGTTCAGCTGACCCACAACACGCGCAAAATCCAGTCCGGGGCGTTCTTCGGCCTGGAAAACACGCCGAAGATGGCCATCACGATGGGTATCGACACGATCATGCGCGCCGAGAAGATCATCCTGATGGCGTGGGGCGAGGAGAAAGCCAAGATCGTCCAGAAGGTCGTCGAAGGCGAAGTCACCAGCCAGGTGCCTGCCTCGAACCTGCAGATGCACCCCAATATCGAGGTGGTGATCGACGAAAATGCCGCGCAGATGCTTACGCGCGAGCAGACACCGTGGCTGGTAGGCCCCTGCAAATGGACGCCCAAGTTCACCCGCAAGGCCGTAGTATGGCTGTGCGGCGTGGTACAGAAGCCGATCCTGAAACTCACCTACAAGGATTATATCGAAAACTCGCTGGGCGAGCTGCTCGAACAGGGACGCGCCTACGACCAGATCAACATCGACGTGTTCAACGACCTGCAGCACACCATCACGGGCTGGCCGGGCGGCAAGCCCAACGCCGACGATTCGACACGCCCTGTATCGTCGGAACCGTTCCCCAAGCGCGTGGTGGTATTCTCGCCCCACCCCGACGACGACGTCATCTCGATGGGCGGTACCTTTATCCGCCTCGTGCAGCAGGGACACGACGTACACGTAGCCTACGAAACTTCGGGCAACGTGGCCGTACACGACGACGTCGTGCTGCAGAACATCGACACGGCCCGCGAACTGGGCTTCGGAGACCACTACGCCGAGGTCGAGAAGATCATCGCCGGCAAGAAGAAGGGCGAACCCGAACCGCGTCCGCTGCTCGACCTCAAGGGTGCCATCCGCCGCGCCGAGGCACGCGCCGCCGTCCGCTCGTTCGGCCTGAACCCCGACACGAACGCCCACTTCCTCAACCTGCCGTTCTACGAAACGGGCGGTATCAAGAAGGGACAGCTTACGGAGAAGGACATCGACATCATCGTCAAGCTGCTGCGCGAGGTGAAACCCCACCAGATTTATGCCGCAGGCGACCTGGCCGACCCGCACGGGACACACCGCACGGCCATGGAGGCCGTACTCGGCGCCCTGGACGTAGTCAGGGACGACGAATGGCTCAAGGAATGCCACCTGTGGCTCTACCGCGGTGCATGGATGGAGTGGGATCTGGGCATGGTCGACATGGCGGTGCCGCTGTCGCCCGACGAGCTGATCATGAAGCGCCACGCCATCTACCGCCACCTCTCGCAGAAGGACATCATGCCCTTCCCGGGCAGCGACCCGCGCGAGTTCTGGCAGCGCGCCGAAGAGCGTACGCAGAACACGGCGCAGCTTTACGACAAGCTCGGCATGGCCGAATACCAGGCGATCGAGGTGTTCGTCAAGATGTTCTGACGCCCGTCCGAATGAAGAATGAACAGACAAACCGATAAACCGAAAAATATATGCGACTCATTATCGAAGACACACAGGAAAATGCCGGCCGTTGGGCGGCGCATTACATCGTCGGGCAGATCAACAAGAAGCAGGCTGCCGGAGGCACGTTCGTGCTGGGCCTGCCGACGGGTTCGACCCCGCTGACGACGTACAAGGAGCTGATCGCCCTGAACAAAGCCGGGAAGGTATCGTTCAAGGATGTCGTCACGTTCAACATGGACGAATACGTCGGGCTCCCGGAAGAGCATCCCGAAAGCTACCATTCGTTCATGTGGAACACCTTTTTCAACCACGTGGACATCACCCCGGCCAATGTCAACATCCTCAACGGCAACGCCCCCGACCTGCAGAAGGAATGCGACGAATACGAGGAGAAAATCCGCCGCGCAGGGGGCATCGACCTCTTCCTGGGCGGTGTCGGCGAAGACGGCCATCTGGCCTTCAACGAACCGTTCTCATCGCTCAACTCGCGCACCCGCGTCAAGACGCTGACCTACGACACGCTGGTCGTAAACTCGCGTTTCTTCGACAACGACGTGAACAAGGTACCCAAGCAAGCCTTGTCGGTAGGCGTAGCCACCGTGCTCGATGCTAAGCAGGTGCTGATCCTCGCCCTCGGGCATAAGAAAGCCCGCGCCTTGCAACAGTGTGTGGAAGGCCCTTACTCGCACGTCTGCACGATCTCGGCCATGCAGGTACACCCCCACGGGATCGTCGTATGCGACGAACCCGCGACTGCTGAACTGAAGGTCGGCACCTACCGTTATTTCAAGGATATCGAGAAGGACAACCTGATCTGAATCCGGACTGGCTCTGAATAACGAATCCCCGCGGGCATCGGCCTGCGGGGATTCTTTTCGGCACAGAAGGCGGTTCCGGCCTGCTGCCGTTATTGCGCAGGATGCCCCCGGCATTCCTCCCGGACAGCAAGCACCGATCCGGCAACAGCCCACCGAGCAACAGTTCCGGCCGGCAACTGCCCGGCCGACAAACACCCGGTCAGCACACACCCGTCCGGCAACCGCCCCGGCCGAAATCAGACACCGGCCGAAATCAGACACCGGCGAAGCGGCAAAAAATTCCCCGCACGGCTGGCAGGCCGTACGGGGAATCGTTTGAACCATACTAATCTCTAAATAGCCGGGCCCAAATTACATGGCATCGGGTTTCAGCAACCCGATCTCGTCGACACAGAAATAGGTCGGATCTGCCAGATAGTCGCAGACCGCCTTGAATACCAGCTTGTCCACCGCACCCAGCGACGACAGGTCGACTTTGCGCCATCCGCTCAGCTTCGATTTCCCGGCGACGAGAGTTTCCGTGATGCTCCCCTTTTCCACACCGCCGAGCGACCCCGTGATCTTCACCTGGAAACTGTCGGTATCCGCCCCCGTGAAATAATTGTATACCCAGGTCGAATTGGCGATGTATAGGTGGGCGACGATGCGCGGCTCCACCAGGTCGATGGTCGGATAACCCGACTCACTCAGGTATTCGGGATACATTTCCGTCGGCGAGTTGGAATCGTAAAATACGGCATAGGTTTCCGTACCGTTGGCACCGCCGTCCGCCCACACGGAGAACTGCTGCTTGCTGGAGGGAGCGGCCGCATTCCGGTCGGGCATCCGCGAAAGCCCGATACCGCCCCACCCGTCGTATAGCGATGAATAATCGGCGTTGAAAACCAGATTCTGGTCTGCCGTCGAAAAGAGCATGCCGTCGAAATCCGTACCCACAGCGTATTGCTTCGCACAAAAAGCGTTCGCATAGGTATAATCCCCCATTCCCATCAGGGACATCGTAACGGGGCCGAGCTTCACGTCGTCGCCGGTCATGGCGTCGAGCAGATGTTCGGAGGCCTCGAATGATACTACTTCGCCGTCAAAGGGTTTCTCGCACGGGCCGTCGTCGTCCGAGCAGGCTACAAAGGCAAATGCAGCCGCAATAATCCAAAAAATATTTTTCATCTCAAAATAGTTATTCGGTATAAGCGAAATCATCAATACAGAAATAAGTCGGCGCCATCACATCATCGCACTCAACAGAGAAAACAATTTTGGTCACGGCTCCCAATTTATCCAGCCCTACGTTCTTCCAATCAGCTACGACCTTGTTGTCCGATGCCAACGGCACCTCAATCGTCCCCGTTTCGGTTTCACCGTTGAAACCGATAATCGCAACACTGAAGTCGCTGTATTTAGTATCGGTGAGGTAAAGATATGTCCACGTATTATTGGCAATACGAAGCGACACGGGAGTAATAACCGTCGAAAACTCGATGGCCGGGCTGAACGAATAACCCGGGCCCATACCTTTCATATCGTATGCAACGGCGAACTTGTTCAGGCCGTCATCAGCCGTCGTATAAACGCTGAACTGGTTATCCGTCCCGAAAGTCGTTTTGTCATGACAGGCAGACATCGCGAATTTGCACCACGTGTCCCAGACACCGCCGAAATCCGAGAAATAAGAGAGGAACGAAGCAGTTCCTTCTTTGTAAATCACGCCTTCGAACTCCAACGAGCCGTCTACATCCGTTGCCAGAGTTTTACCCCACAGGTATCCGCCGGCACCAAGTTCCACCTCACTGAAAGATATTGTTTCGAGCTGGGGGGGGGTCGGCATCTTGTCGTCGTCCGAGCAGGCGGCTAAAGCCGAAGCCGCAAAGGCTAAAAGGAGAAGTTTTTTCATCTTTCGTTTGTTTTATGTGCATAAAATAAAAAAATCCGGTTCCGAACCCCCGGAATCGAATCCACCATTTTACGCAACCGGACTGCACATATATATAATATGCCTGTCCTCACAACAAACGTCCGGCACTGCCGTGCCTCCGTCCGCAGCGCTCCGTTCTCCGCAGAGCCAGCCCGAAAATAAGGATCCTCCCACCGGGAGATGCAAGGCAGGTCTTCTGGCTCGTTCCAGCCGCAACGCCTTCCCGGCCGGAGCCAGTGGCTAAAGAGTGTGCGACAATAGACGGAACTTACAGCAGCGGGAACTGCTGCCGAATTTCACGGCATTCCCATTTAATCACACGGGGCCTTGCCCGGCCCTTTGTGAACCA
>OJSB01000911.1_pt1 | contig 25453 bp, 19 predicted proteins | sample 1599331 | NCBI WGS metagenome assembly OJSB01 (sample SAMN04168657, study PRJEB22393) | human gut metagenome | biome: human gut microbiome; feature: stool | host: Homo sapiens | collected 2014-03-20
TACGGTCGGCAATCTCTTCGATGAGTTCCAGATTCTTGGCAGACAGTTTTGCAGCTTTGTCGCCGGGGAACAAGTCCTTCATCTTGTAAACGTTATCAATGAGATCCGTTTGATACTGCGTGGCTACCGGGATGATATGGTTCATGGCCAAATCACCTAATACACGAGCTTCAATTTGGATTTTCTTAGTGTAAGTTTCCCATTTCACTTCGTTGCGGGCTTCCAGTTCTTTCTGAGTCAGTACACCGGTATTTTCGAACATGCGGATACTTTCTGGCTTCAGATAGCTGTCGAAGATGAGAGGCACACTGGTTTCGCAATCTAGACCGCGTTTCTGGGCCTCTTCTTTCCATTCATCGCTGTAGCCGTTGCCATCAAAATGGATGGGCTTACAAATCTTGATGTATTTGCGGATAACCTCAAGGATAGCCGAAATCTTCGGTTCACCCCTTTCGATGAGCTCGTCTACATCTTTTTTGAATTCTACTAGTTGCTCGGCTACGGCGGCGTTCAGGGCAATCATGGCGCAGGCACAGTTTGCTTCCGAACCTACGGCGCGGAACTCAAAACGGTTTCCGGTGAAGGCGAACGGACTGGTGCGGTTACGGTCGGTATTGTCAATCAACAATTCCGGAATCTGCGGAATATCCAGTTTCATGCCTTGCTTGCCGCTAAGGCTTACGAGATCATCCTTTGTACTCTCTTCAATGTGTTCCAATACCTGTGACAACTGTTTGCCCAGGAAGCTGGAAATGATTGCGGGAGGCGCTTCGTTGGCACCCAGACGGTGTGCGTTGGTGGCGCTGGAAATAGCGGCCTTCAACAATCCATTGTGCTTGTAGACTGCCATCAGGGTGTTCACTACGAAAGTGATGAAACGCAGGTTCTCTTCGGGTAGTTTACCCGGTCCCATCAGTCCGATGCCTGTATCCGTACCCAACGACCAGTTGTTGTGCTTACCACTACCGTTGACACCCTTGAAAGGCTTTTCGTGCAGCAGTACTCGGAAGCCGTGGTTACGGGCTACTTTACGCATCAGTGCCATGATGAGCATGTTATGGTCTACAGCCAGGTTACATTCTTCGAAGACGGGAGCCAGTTCGAACTGGTTGGGGGCTACCTCATTATGACGCGTTTTGACGGGGATACCGAGCTTCAATGCTTCAATTTCCAATTCCTTCATGAAAGCTGCCACGCGGGTAGGGATGGCACCGAAATAATGGTCTTCCAACTGTTGATTCTTGGCACTGTCGTGTCCCATCAGCGTGCGGCCTGTCATCAGCAGGTCAGGACGGGCGGCATACAGACCTTCGTCGATCAGGAAATATTCCTGTTCCCAACCTAGGTAGGCAACTACCTTCTTCACTTCCGGATTGAAGTAACGGCATACGTCTACGGCAGCTTTGTCTACGGCACGCAGGGCTTTCAGCAACGGAGCTTTGTAGTCCAGTGACTCACCGGTGTATGCAATGAAAATGGTCGGGATGCAGAGCGTATCATCGACGATGAAAGCCGGGGAAGAGGGATCCCATGCACTGTAACCGCGTGCCTCGAACGTATTGCGGATGCCACCGTTAGGGAAGCTGGATGCATCCGGTTCCTGCTGAACGAGCAGTTTGCCTGTGAATTCTTCCATTACACCGCCTTTGCCGTCATGCTCGATGAAAGCGTCATGCTTCTCGGCTGTACCTTCAGTCAACGGGTGGAACCAGTGGGTATAGTGGGTAACACCCATTTCGAGTGCCCATTTCTTCATACCGGCTGCCACTTCATCAGCAATGCTGCGATCCAGCGGAGCACCATTGTCGATCACGTCAATCAGTTTGGCATATACCTTGCTCGGCAGATACCTGAACATCTTTTCCTTGTTGAACACATACTTGGCATAATATTCCGACGGACGTTCCGCAGGGGCTGCCACTGCAACGGGTTTCTTTTTAAACGCCGTTTCTACTACTCTGAATCTCAATTTAGACATACCTTGTAATTGTTGGTTTATAAAAACTATTTGTTAGAGTAAAAAAACTTTTTTCTTATCCGTTATAAGCTGATTCACCATGCTCGTAGATGTCGAGCCCTTCTTCTTCAACACGTTTGGAAACGCGGAGACCGTGTATCTTATCAAGTCCTTTGAAGATGAGGAATCCCATGCCGGCTGCCCATGCACCTACTACGAGGGCGCCGAATACTTGTGCTCCGAGGAATCCCCAGCCTGCACCGTAAAAGAGTCCTTCGCTGGTAGACAAGAAACCAGTGAGAATGGTACCTGTGAAACCGCAGACCCCGTGTACGGAACTTGCGCCAACGGGATCGTCAATCTTCAGCACTTTATCGATGAACTCTACCGAGAATATCATCAGGATACCACAGATTGTACCGATGATGACAGCACCCAGCGGAGAAACCACATCACAGCCCGCCGTGATACCTACCAAACCTGCCAGGATACCATTCAGAGTCAGGGATAAAGATGGTTTGCTGAATTTTAACCAACTGACTACCAGTGCGAAGAAGCCTCCGGCACAAGCTGCAAGATTCGTGGTGAGGAAGACGTGTGAGATAGCCATTGCATCGTCCGTAGAGGCTGCTGCCAACTGTGAACCGGGGTTAAATCCGAACCAGCCGAACCATAAAATGAATACACCCAGCGCCGCTATGGTGAGGTTGTGTCCCGGAATAGCTCTGGATTTACCATCTTTACCGTATTTACCGATACGTGGGCCGAGGATGGCTGCGCCTACCAGCGCAATCCAGCCACCGACGGAGTGGACAATGGTGGAACCTGCGAAGTCGTGGAACGTGGTTCCGAACAGATTCATCATGAACGAATCTTCTTCGCCGTTCATCAACCAGCCGCCGCCCCAGGTCCAGTGACCGGAAATCGGATAGATCAGTACGCTGATGAAGATGGTGTAAATCAAATACATGGAGAATTTGGTACGTTCGGCCATGGCTCCTGATACGATGGTGGCTGCTGTGGCACAGAATACAGTCTGGAATACCAGGAAACCTTCTGTTGGCAATCCTCCTCCATCATAGAACGAGAGGTTGAAGAAGTGGGGCATTCCCACGAAACCACCTACGCCGAACATCAGTCCGAAACCGATGAACCAATAGAGTAGGGAACCGAACATGAAGTCTACGAAGTTCTTCATCAGGATGTTGGCAGTGTTCTTAACCCGGGTGAAACCGGCTTCTACCAGTGCAAAGCCCGGTTGCATGAAAAATACCAGCATAGCGGCGAGTAACATCCATACAGTGTTGAGTCCGTTTACTAATTCTCCTACAGTGTCAGGGGCTGATGATTCTACAGTAGTCTCTTCTAATGTAGCTATAACAGCGGTTGTTGTAGCTGATATACTATCCGTTGTTGCGGAAGTTTGTGCAAAAGTTTCTGTTGTTGTGCAGAGCGCCATAAGGACAGCAAGAGCTATCCACAGCCTGGCAATGCTGCGTTTACTATATTTATCCATAAAATCTTTTTGCTTTTAGTTGTACTTGTATTCTTAGTTTTGTTAAGTAGCTCTTACAGCTCTCTGGAAGATGCTCTTAACAGTTGCGGTTTGGTGCTGCCTGGACTATCTTTCCTGTTCGGCATTGTAGAGGGCGATGTCGCCACGTTCGGCGGTACGGATGCGGATAGCGTCTTCTATGGGGATGATGAAGATACGTCCGTCGCCGATTTCTCCGGTTTGTGCGGACTTGATGATGGCCTGCACGGTCTTTTCGGCATTCTTGTCGCGTACCACGATAGAGATCAGGATACGCTCGATGGAACTGGTGTCGTACATTACACCGCGGTAGATGCGTGCCTGACGGGATTTTCCTATCCCCCGGACGTCGTAGTAGGAGAACCATTCGATGTCCGCTTCGAGCAATGCGTCCTTTACATCCTCGAATTTTGTCTTGCGGATAATTGCTTCAATCTTTTTCATACCTTAATTAATTTACGATTTAACTTTTTCAGTTGACGAGTTGACAAGTGTCTTTCGGTGTGCCCGTTTTTTATCCTTGTCTCCTCGTTCCCTATTCTTAATCCTCTCTCAAAAACTGACTCCGAATACGAAGTATGCACCCTGCGTGTGTGGATTGAACGTCACTTGTGCAAAGGTGGGCAGCGAAAAAGAATTTGTGAATTTGATTTCTTTTTCTGCTTTCAGTGTGAGGTTGGTTACGTTAAACTTGTTGGCATACGCACCTTCCCATGGGGTAAGACCGACTTCTGCCGACCAGTCCAGGCCACCGAGTTTAAAAGGTGCGCTGATGCCTACATACGTGGAATAAGCTCTGTCACCGTTCTCCTTCGTATAATCATCTCCGGCAAAGTAAGTGTTCCAACTCAGTGCCAGCGGACCAAAATCATATCCCAGAGTGGCTTCGAAGATGTGTATCGTGCTATGTGCGCCATACTTGAAGTAATCTCCCGTATATCCGCCATCCTCTTTGTGATAGGAGAACCAGTAATCTGTAACGGATACGTTGAAACCGCCTGTATTGTAACCCAGTGTGAGGTCGATTTCCCTAGCATCTTCCTTGTCGATGCCTACCGAACCCCAGGCAGCCAGTGATAAACCTTTGTAGCTGACTCCCATGCTGGGTTGGATACTTACACCACCGCAGTCTGTTCCACGCCAGATGTAGTTGCTTACAAAATCTGCACCGACTGAGGCTTCCACTTTATCCTGTGCCTTTGCCGTGAAAGGCATTGTTGCTGATAATAGCGCGATGGCTATCATTCGGAATTTTACGCTTTTCATTTTCATACCTATTTTACCTTTTAAGTTTAGACAAATTGCGGATGATCAGTCCGGTGAAACTATAGTTTTATTTTAGTTGTTATCTTTTTCATTTTCATGCCAGCCATTTTCTGATTCGCCTCATGGCTTCCACACAATCCTCGTGATTCCCGAAAGCGGTCAGGCGGATGTAGCCTTCTCCGCTGGGGCCGAAACCTACACCGGGTGTTCCTACTACATTGGCTTCGTATAACATCTGTTCGAAGAAACGCCAGGAACCGATGCCATTCGGTGCTTTCAGCCAGATGTAGGGAGCATTCACGCCGCCGTACACTTTCAGTCCGGCTGCTTCCAGACCCTCTTTCATGGTTCGTGCGTTGTTCATATAGTAGTCGATGTTTTCCTTTATCTGCTGCTTGCCTGCCGGGGTGTAGATGGCTTCGGCAGCCCGTTGGGTGATGTAACTGGTACCATTAAATTTGGTGCATTGACGGCGGTTCCAGAGACGGTTCAGTGGAATGCGTTCACCGGTCAGGGTGGCGGCTGTCAGCTCTTTCGGAACTACGGTGTATCCGCAACGGACTCCGGTGAATCCGGCTGTCTTCGAGAAGCTGCGGAACTCTATGGCACATTTCTTGGCACCTTTTATTTCGTAAATGGAGTGGGGAACGTCTTCTTCCTGTATAAATGCCTCATAAGCGGCATCGAACAGAATCAGAGTGTCGTTGGCGAGTGCGTAGTCCACCCATTTTTTCAGTTGCGACTTGGTCAGCGTTGTTCCCGTCGGATTGTTCGGGTAGCAGAGGTAGACGATGTCAATCCGCTTGTCCGGTATCTCGGGAACAAAGTTGTTTTCGGCGGTACAGGGCATGTAGGTCACGTTGCTCCATTTGCCGTCTTCTTCCAATACTCCGGCACGGCCACACATTACGTTGCTGTCTATATATACCGGGTAGATGGGGTCTGTCACTCCCACGCTGTTGTCGTGGCGGAGGATATCGCCTATGTTGCCCGTGTCGCTTTTGGCTCCATCGTTTACGAATACTTCCGTAGGGCTAAAATGAATGCCTCTCGGAGCATAATCATGTTTGATGATCGCTTCAATCAAAAAGTCATATCCCTGCTCGGGACCGTATCCGTGGAAGGTACTGGCATTTGTCATCTCATCCACTGCCCTGTGCATCGCCTCGATGCAAGCCGGTGGCAGTGGCCGGGTAACGTCTCCGATACCCAGGCGGATGACCTCTTGTTTAGGGTGCGTTATCCTGAAAGTATTCACCTTTTTAGCTATGTCTGAAAATAAGTAACTTCCCGGTAGTTTCAAAAAATGTTCGTTTACTAATGCCATACTTTCTTGTTGTTTTAAGTGCGTTATTTAATTATGAATTATAAATTATGAGTTATGAATGGGCTGCGCTGTTGGGGGGGCTATTCATAATTCATCATTTATAATTACTTCCCCGTCGAATACCCGGACTGCTCCTCCCGTCATCCATACATGATCCGTTTTTTCGTCCCATTCGATGGTAAGTGAGCCTCCATCCATGATGATGTCTGTTTTTCTTCCGGATTTTCCGGTCAGTGCGGCAGCTACTGCGGTGGCACAGGCTCCGGTTCCGCAAGCTTGGGTGATGCCCGAACCTCTTTCCCAAACTCTCATCCTGATTTTCCCATGCTCCAGCACCTGGGCAAACTCTACATTGATGCGGTCGGGAAACAACGGATGATTTTCCAGTTTCGGACCGATGCTTTCGAGGTTGATATCTTTAATATCTTCTACAAAGATTACCAGGTGAGGATTTCCCATTGATACGGTGGTTCCGGTGAATTTCTGTCCGTTGGCTTCAATGGGTTGTTCTTTCATATCGGCTGGACGTCCCATATCTACGGTTACGGTGTTCACTTTTCCGTCTTCTACATGGAGCTTCAGTATTTTGATGCCCGACAGGGTGTCGAGAGTAACGGCTGTTTGGGAAGTCAGGCCATATTCATATAAGTATTTGCCGATGCAACGACTGGCGTTGCCGCACATTTTGGCTTCGGAACCATCCGCATTGAAGATGCGCATACTGAAATCTGCCTTGTCCGAACTGCCGATGAGTACCAGGCCGTCGCTTCCAATTCCTGTATGCGGGGCGCTCCATTCAACCGAAAGTTTTTCAGGGCTTTCGATGGGATATTTCAGGGTGTTTACATAAATGTAATCGTTGCCTGCTCCGTGCATCTTAGTGAATTTTATAACTCTTGTCATTTTGCACTCTGTTGGTGGATTAATCTTTCTTTTTGTTTTATCACGATGCAAAGGTACGACGTTTTGCTAAATTATTTGCAGAATACATATCTTATTTCTATTATATTTATTCATTCTTTTAATCGCTGCAAATATACGGTATTCAAGTTTCAAATTAAAAGTTTGAGGGGGCATATTTGTATAAATTGTTATTTATGGAATTATTTCCGCATATTCATTCTATGTAGGTAGTGGCGTAAATACGTGTTTTAAGTGGAAAAATGGAGTTTATGGGGTGAAAATAAAGATTTGTATATGACAGAATGAAATTGTTTTCTTCTTTTTGCTGACTAAATGATCTTTTGTATAATGCCACACCTCAACAAGTCAAATGCCACACTTTAGCTTCTGCGATGCCATTCATTTGAGCCATCGAAGTGTGGCGTTTGAATTGTTGAGGTGTGGCATTAGGGAAGTTAAAGTGTGGCATTGGTACAGCTTGTAACTATTTCAATATCTCCTGCAATAATACTGGTTCGTTGGTGGTGATGAAATCCACTCCTTGGCTGATGAGCCATTCCATATCTTTGGCATCATTTACGGTCCAAGCATTAACCTTCATGCCAAGGTTGTGACATTCTTTGATCCACTCGGGATGTTTTTTGAAGACAGAGAAGTGGTAATCAGGACCGGCACAACCCATGTCTTTCAGTTCTTGCGGATTGAGGTCACCTTCCAGATAATATACGGGAGTACCTTTAGGAGCCAGGCGAATGAATTCTTTGGTCGCATGGCGTGAGAAAGTGATGTATTCGGTACGTTCTTCCAGTCCCATCTTCTTAATCATTTTCACAATTTGCTCTACGGCGAGCGTTTCCCGTTCGGGAGTCTTGTGCGCTTTGAGTTCCAGGATAAGGCGGGTTTTCAATCCTTTGGCCTTATCGAGATATTGCTGAAGGGTAGGGAGGTTCTCACCGTTGTCGAGGGTGATAGAGGTACATTCTTTCTCGGTGGATGTTTCCATGCGGACACCTTTGAATACACCATCGTGGTCTACGATAAGCTTGTTGTCGGCAGTGAGCCAGACATCGAACTCGGAGCCGTAGCAATGAATGGAGTCAGCTTTCACCAGGGCGGCAATACTATTCTGGGCAGAACCGTCGGTCTTCCAGAAACCACGGTGGGCAATGACTTGGGTGTTTTGGGCTTGCAGGATGCCGCATACGGCAAGAGACATAGCGGAGGCAAATAAAAGTTTTTTCAGTTTCATAGTTTCTTATTTATAATTCTGCCGCAAGGTACAAAATATGTCTGAAAAGTGATGTTTCATTTATGTTATTAATGCGAATCAGGAGATAAAGGTGTTATTTCCTTTACCTCCTATTACCTGCGTATACGGCGTCTGCGCCTGTGGTGACGTTTCTTCTGCTTATAAATGCTGATCCGTTTCCAGACAATCCACACAAACAGTATTCCGAAGACTGCAAAGATGAGAAGCACGATACCTGTATTCAGGTTATCGCCTTTCACGCGGCTCCACATTTCGAGAACAAGCTCTGTGCTGTCACCGAAATCACGGATCATGGCGCAACGCTCCACGACTTTACGGTCAGGGTATTGTATCGGGTTGATCTGAACGCTGTCTGCACCGGGACCGAAGAAATAACTGAGGTCGGAGAATTGTTCAAGAGTAGTGTCGATCTTTGCCTCCATAATCTCGGGCGTTGCTACGGCACTGACATAGCCGATGGCATCCATATTGCGCAGAGCAATATCCGGCTGGCAAAGATAATTGATGAAGTAGCTGGCGGCTTTTACGTTGCGGGCATACTTGGGGATGGCCCAGCCATCGTACCAGATGTTGCTGCCTTCACGGGGAACTACATAGTCCAGGTCCACGCCTACAGCTTCCGCTTCTTCAATGGCCCAGACGGCGTCGCCACTCCAGGTAAGGTTGAGCCATGCTTTGTTTTTGGTCATCATTTCTTTGCCGAAGTCGGCTTCCCATCCGGCAATGTTGGGTTTCAAGGCTTTCAGGTATTGCTCTGCAAGGGCAATGGCTTCAGGGGAATTGTCGTTCATCAATTGCTCTACGGTGATGGTGCTGTCGGCAAGTTGCCGGGCATGGGCATAGATGATGGCAGTGCCGTAGGCATCGCGGTAACTGTCTTTCATCAGAATCTTACCACGGTTGACGGCATCCCAAAGGCATCCCCAGGAGCTGACTTCTTCAAGGGTCTTGAACTTCTTGTTATAGAGTATTCCGGCGGTACCCCACATGTAGGGAACGACGTAATCATTGGTGTGGCGACCGGGCTGGCTGATCTTCTCCAACTCTTTCTGAATATACGGGGAGATGTTGGGGATATAATCCGGAGTCTTCCCAAAATTGCGGTTGATAGGGAGGAGGAGATCTTTCTTCAACATTCGTTCGATGATGTATTCCGATGGGCATACAAGGTCGAAATCTTCCTGCCCGCGCTCAATTTTGGTGAGCATGATTTCGTTGATATCGAATACCTGGTAGATGATGCGGATATCTTCGCCCGTCTGCTCTTTGTACCAGGCAGGAAATTGGGCGAGGACTTCTTCGTCGATGTAATCTGCCCAGTTGTATACTTTCAGTACACGGCTGCGCTTCTCACTGGCACCGGTACAGGAGGCAAGGAGAAGGATGCAGAGAAGGAGGGGTATGTATTTCTTCATTGTTGATGGAATTAAGTTGTGATAAAGTGGTAGAGTGATAAGGTGATAGGGTGATAGGGTGGCTGCGCTATATAATGGAGTGACATCCCATTATCACTTTATCACTCTACCACCTTACCACACTATATATCATTCTTTCTTATTTCTTTCTGCTCTCTTATTAATCACAATCAGCAATACTAACACCGTTACAAAAATGATTGTTGACAGTGGGCGCAGTTCAGGAGTCAATCCACCCTTACGTGCGTCCGCATAGATGTATGTCGACAACGTTTCCAATCCTTCATTTCCTATAGTGAAGATCGTTACTGCGAAATCATCAATGGAAAGCGTGAAAGCGAGGATGAAACCGCTGATCATTCCCGGCAGAATTTCCGGGAAGATGACTTTGCGAAGCGCCTGGAAGGGGGTGGCTCCGAGGTCGAGGGCTGCTTCGTATACATTCTGATTCATTTTCTTCAGGCGGGGCATCACACTAAGCACCACATAAGGGGTACAAAAAGTGATGTGTGCCAATACCACCGTAGTAAATCCCTGCGAAATGCCAAAGCTGACAAACAGCAGGAACAGGGATACACCCGTAATGATATCCGCATTCATCATCGGAATAGCATTGGTGAAATTCATCACCTGACGTGCCCGGGAGCGCAAGTTAAAGATGCCGATAGCTGCCAGGCTTCCCAGCAGAGTGGATGCTGTGGCGGCAATCGTAGCAATGGCAAATGTGTTCCAGATGGCATTCATCAGTGAGTGGTGCATGCCGCCTGTAAATAGTGAACTGTATAACTTGGTAGAGAATCCTGTCCAGTTACCCAGTACCTTGGCCTCAGTGAAAGAGAAGATCATAATGATCAGGATGGGCGAATAGAGCAGGGCAAGCAGAAACCAAAGATAGCCTTTCGCCAGAATACGTGTCATCATATCACACCTCCGCTTTCATTTTGTGCACTGTCGTCCTCGTTGGTAAAGAGGGCGGTGACGCCAATCAGCAACAGCATGATGAGCGACAAGGCAGCGCCATAGTTCCACATTCCGTTATATATATTTTCTTGTACGGTAGTACCGAACAGTTTGATGTTGTTCATTGTCAGCAACTCGGCAATGGCAAAGGTGGAAACCGTGGGCATGAAAACCATCACCACACCGCTCATGATGCCGGGCATCGAAAGGGGGAGGATCACTTTACCGAATACCTGTACAGGCGTAGCTCCCAGGTCTTGGGCTGCTTCTATCAGACTGCCATCCATCTTCTGCAACGTATTGTAGATAGGGTATATCATGAATGGCAGGAAGTTGTAGACCATACCGAATACCAAAGCTCCTTCGCCCAGCGGCAGGTTGAGGAAATCAAACAATGCCACCGTGGCAAGTGTACGTATCAGGATGTTCACCCACATAGGCAGGATGAACAGTACAACCATGGTCTGGGAAGTGTTGAAGCGCTTCTGACTGAGAATATAAGCAGCCGGATAACCGAGCAGGAGGCATACCAGAGTCGTGATGACAGCTATTCCGATAGAGTAGACGAATGTGTTGATAGATTCGGGATGCATCATGAATTTGCGGAAGTTGGCAAACGTAAATGCGCCTTCAGCATCGGTGAAGGCATAAACCACAATGAGCAACAGAGGCATCACAACGAAGATGATGAGAAACAATGCGTAGGGAACTGTCCAGTTCCGGCGACGCATGAAGAAACGGGATATATTACTGAGCACTTCCTTTCTTATTAGCAGATTCGACAATAGGGATAGAACCGGTGGTCTGTGCCGGCGCAACAATTCGTATATTTTCGGGTGCGATGGTGATGCCGACACGGTCACCGTCGTCCCAGACGTCAGTAGTGTCTACAAAGATATCCTCGTCCCAATCGGTAAACACGGTGAGATGGTAATGGTTTCCTTTATAAAGGATGAATTTCACTTCGCCCGTCAGATGGCCGTCTTCTTCGTTATCTTCGAGGATGACGTTCCGGAAATCTATTTCTACGAGGACGGAGCTGCCCGGTTCGATGTCCTGCACTTCGGCACACTCAAAGGTGTAACCGAGGAATTCGACATGTGTGGCGTCTATGAGCTTGCCTTCGAAAGTGTTGCAGGTGCGTTCTTTTTTCATTACGTGAATGTCGAAAGGTTTCACGAGCAGACCGACTTCCCGTCCGGCTTCGAAACTGTGATAGTCCTGCACCATGAATTCGTAGCCCTCGTTAGTCTGTACCATCATTTCGTAATGCACGCCTTTGAAGATGCAGGAGGTGACAGTACCCATCAGTTGGGCAGCGGCAGAAGGCTCGAATATATAGATGTCTTCGGGGCGGATGACTACGTCGACGGGAGTATTTTCGCCAAAGCCCTTGTCGACACATTCAAATTCGTGTCCGGCAAAGGATACGGCTTTGTCCTGAAGCATGAGCCCGTTCAGGATGTTACTTTCTCCGATGAAATCGGCAACGAAAGAGTTGATGGGTTCGTTGTAAATGTCTGTCGGGGTGCCTATCTGCTGGATGCGGCCTTCGCTCATCACGACGATGGTGTCGCTCAGAGTGAGGGCTTCTTCCTGGTCGTGGGTAACGTAGACGAAGGTGATTCCGAGCTTCTGGTGCATCTCTTTCAACTCCATCTGCATGTCTTTGCGCATTTTGAGGTCGAGGGCGGCAAGAGGCTCGTCCAGTAACAGCACTTCGGGTTCGTTGACGATGGCACGGGCGATGGCAACACGTTGTTGCTGTCCGCCGGATAGCGAATCAACATCACGGTCTTCGTAGTCCGTCATACCTACCATGCGGAGGGCTTGTTTCACTTTCTTGCCAATGGTGGCTTCGGGCATCTTTTTGAGTTTCAGTCCGAAAGCGATGTTGTTGTACACGTTGAGGTGGGGGAAAAGAGCATACTTCTGAAAGACGGTATTCACCGGACGTTGGTGTGGCGGTGTTTGCGTGATGTCTTTTCCGGCGATGGTGATGATACCTTCCGAGGCGGTCTGGAAACCGGCTATCAGGCGCAACAAAGTAGTCTTGCCGCAGCCGGAGGGGCCCAATATCGTTACAAATTCGCCCTTACGGACAGAGAGGTTTACATCATTCAGTACGGCTTTGTCTCCGAAATATTTCGATACGTGCTCTACGCCGATGATGCAGTCAGACTTTTGCATAAGCGTTATTAAGTGTTTAACCTAAAACTAATAGAACGAATTCTGCCTTTCTAAAAAAAGCGGGGACAAAGGTAGGGAATAAATTGGGAAAATGAAAGTTCTACATTCGATTTGCATTATCTTTGCCTCAAAAGCGAAGATAAGCGCATCTCGGCATAAAAAATGAATGAGTTCATTTTATTCTGCTCTCGGTTTGCATTATCTTTGTAGCATTAATGAATATTATATAGTAGAAGGAGGCAAGGACATGGGTGACAGAATATATCCCATCGGGATACAGAACTTCGAGAAGATTCGTAAAGAAGGATATGTATATGTGGATAAAACCGCATTGATGTATAAGTTGGTGAAGAGTGGGAGTTACTATTTCCTTTCCCGCCCCCGTCGTTTCGGGAAGAGTTTGCTGATTTCCACGCTCGAAGCCTATTTTGAAGCGAAACGGGACTTATTTGAAGGCTTGGCGGTGGACGCTTTGGAAAAAGACTGGGTGAAGCGTCCTGTGTTGCATCTGGACTTGAATATCGGGAAATATGATACGCCGGATAGTCTGGACAAGATACTGAATGAAACGCTTGACTACTGGGAGTCACTTTACGGAACGCGTTCTGCTGAAACGACCCTTGCATTACGCTTTGCAGGAGTTGTGGGACGAGCCTATGAGCAAAGTGGTGAGCGTGTAGCCATTCTCATCGACGAATATGACAAACCCTTGCTCCAAGCTATCGGCAACGAGGAACTGCAACGCGAATTCTGCAACACTCTGAAACCTTTCTATGGCGTACTGAAAACCATGGACGGCTGCATCAAGTTTGCCTTGCTGACGGGAGTGACCAAGTTCGGCAAAGTAAGCGTGTTCAGTGACCTGAACAATCTGAATGATATCTCCATGGACGAGCCGTTCATTTTCATCTGTGGAATCACCGAAAAGGAGATACACCTTAATTTTGAAGAAGATCTGCACGAATTGGCAGCCGCGCAGAAAATGACGTATCAGGAAGTATGCAATGAACTGAAGGCCTGCTATGACGGTTACCACTTTACAGAAAACACGGACGGCATCTACAATCCTTTCAGTTTGCTGAATACATTCTTTAAGATGAAATTCGGTAACTATTGGTTTGAGACCGGAACGCCCACTTACCTTGTGGAATTGTTGAAACGCAATCATTACAATTTGGAGCGCATGGCACATGAAGAAACGGATGCTGATGTGCTGAACTGTATTTATGGCGACAACGAACCTATACCAGTTATTTTCCAAAGCGGTTATCTCACGATAAAGGGGTATGACAAACGCTTCGGGCTTTACCGTCTTGGTTTTCCAAACCGGGAAGTAGAAGAGGGTTTTATCAGATTTCTGATGCCGTTTTATACCCGTTTTAACCAGTTGGAAGCGCCATTTGAGATACAAAAATTTGTCCGTGAGATAGAGATGGGCCAACCTAACGCTTTCTTTAAGAGGCTGCAAAGCTTCTTTGCCGACACACCTTATGAATTAGTGAAAGACTTGGAATTACATTATCAAAATGTACTGTTTATCGTCTTCAAACTGGTAGGTTTCTATACACAGGAGGAGTATCACACTTCGGAAGGGCGGGTGGATTTGGTGGTGAAGACTGCCGATTACATTTACGTCATGGAATTCAAGCTGGAAGGTACTGCTGAGGAGGCTTTGCAACAAATAGAAGAAAAACAGTATGCTCTTCCTTTTGAGGCAGATCCGAGGAAATTATTCAAAATAGGTGTGAACTTCAGTAATAAAACAAGGAATATAGAGAAATGGGTTGTTGAGTGACAGAATGCCACACTTCGTAACCGTTGAAGTGTGGCATTACGTTTGTTTAGATGTGGCATTTTACCTGCTGAAGTGTGGCATTACAATTTCATAATGTGTATGCCGCTTCATGCACTCCGGCCACCGCCCGTCCGCTCGGATCATTTTTCCCTTGCAACGTCGCATCCCAAGCGAGTGCTTCAGCAGTAGAGCAAGCCACGCTCGGCACACTGGGCACGCTTCGGGCAGCCGACTGACTGGGGAAGTGTTCTTCGAAAATGCTACGATAGTAATATTCCTCCTTATTCTGTGGCGGATTGATGGGAAACCGTTCGGCAGCATGTTCCATCTGATGGTCGGTAACGGCGGCAGAAGTAATGGCCTTCAGTGTATCGATCCAATTGTAACCGACGCCATCGGAGAATTGCTCTTTTTGCCGCCAGGCAACACTTTGAGGCAGCATATCTTGAAAAGCTTCGCGCACAATGCGTTTCTCTACTTCTTTGCCCGGACACATCTTGACGGCAGGGCTGAGGTTCATTGCCACATCCAGGAACTCTTTATCGAGAAAGGGAACACGACCTTCCACACCCCAGGCAGAAAGGCTCTTATTCGCACGCAGACAGTCGTACAGGTGCAATTTGGAGAGCTTACGGATCGTTTCTTCGTGGAAAGCCTGCGGTGTAGGGGCTTTGTGGAAGTAGAGATAACCACCGAAAACCTCGTCAGCACCTTCACCACTAAGCACCATCTTGATGCCCATAGACTTGATGACACGTGCCAACAGGTACATCGGTGTGGAAGCACGAACAGTGGTAACGTCGTATGTTTCGATAAAGTAGATGACATCACGCAAGGCGTCGAGTCCTTCCTGAATGGTATAATTGATTTCATGGTGAACGGTGCCGATGTATTCTGCCACTTCACGGGCTTTGATCAAGTCCGGTGCACCGCGCAGGCCGACGGCGAAGGAGTGGAGTTGAGGCCACCAGGCTTCGCTTTGGTTATCAGTTTCGATGCGCTTGCGAGCATATTTCTTGGCAATGGCGGAGATGACGGAAGAGTCGAGGCCACCACTGAGCAGAACACCGTAAGGAACATCGGACATTAACTGGCGCCGGACGGCAGCTTCAAGGGCGAGTTTTACGCTGTTGATTTCTGGTTGGGTAGCCCGGCGGGCGGTGGTGTCATTGGCTTTGACGGCGGCATAATCGGTCCAGGGGCGTTGATACCAACGATGCATTTTCCCTTCACGTCCCCAGAAGTAATACCCGGGCAGAAATGGCTCGTAGGTGTCACAGAAACCTTCGAGGGCTTTCAGTTCGCTGCCTACGTAGATATGTCCCTGGTCGTCACGACCGATATAAAGAGGGATTACCCCGATAGGGTCACGGGCAATCAGATAATCGTCTGTTTCCTCATTATAAAGGGCAAAGGCAAAGATACCGTTCAATTCTTCGAGGAAATGAATGCCTTTATCCTTATATAATGCGAGGATGACTTCACAGTCTGATCCTGTACGGAAAGCATACTTGCCGGCGTAGCGGGAACGGATTTCCCGATGATTATAGATCTCACCGTTGACGGCAAGGATTTGCTTGCCATCCGGAGAGTACAATGGTTGTCCGCCACTTTCCGGATCGACGATAGAAAGACGTTCGTGAGCCAGGATGGCACTGCCGCCTACATAAATACCACTCCAGTCCGGTCCGCGATGACGGATTTTCTGCGCCATTCGAAGCGCTTTGTTTCTCAATTCCTGGGATTGAGATTTGATATTGAAGATACCTACGATTCCACACATAATGCTTAGTGATTAGGGGTTAGTTGCTCAAATACTTGTCTATTCTCTCTGCCACTCTCCGTCCGTCCGCCAGTGCATGTACCACAAGGCTGGCACCACGTGCCGCATCACCTGCTACGAACACATTTTCCGGAAATTCCGGTTGTTCCGGTTTCAGGAAGCCCATGGCCAGAAGCACCATATCGGTGTCTATTACTTCCTTCTTTCCGGTAGGCTTCATGGTAGGGCGTCCACCATCCTGAGCCGGAATCCATTCCACTTCTTCCACCTCTACACCGCAGACTTTTCCATTCTTGCCAATAAACTGATTGGATGCCAGCGACCAGCGGCGCGTGCAACCTTCTTCGTGACTTGAAGTCGTCTTCAGTACAATGGGCCATTGCGGCCAAGGAGTAGCGTCATTGTGACCTACGGGAGGCTGTGGCATGATTTCAATCTGTGTTACACTCACGGCTCCCTGGCGGATACTCGTACCGATACAGTCTGATCCTGTATCACCGCCACCGATGACGAGAACCCGTTTGCCCTTGGCATTTACCAGACGTTCTTTGGGGAACGTTTCTCCATCGAGGATATGATTTTGCTGGGACAGCATTTCAAGGGCAAGATAAATACCTTTCAGTTCGCGTCCGGGAATGTTGAGGTCGCGTGCCTGTGGCGTCCCGGTGCAGATGCAGTAGGCATCAAAGCCGGCAGGGAGGTTCTGTACATCTACCGTTACGCCCATTTCGAACTTGATGCCTTCAGCTTCAAGCACTCCCATCCGGCGGTCGATTACTGCCTTATCGAGTTTAAAATTAGGAATACCATAGCGCAGTAATCCGCCGGGCATGGGTTTGCTGTCAAAAAGAGTCACTTCATAGCCTTTAGCATTCAGCCGGCAGGCAGCGGAGAGTCCCGCAGGACCTGCACCGATAATGGCAACCCGCTTTCCATTATGTTGGGGCTGGATGGGCACGATGTAACCTTCGCGAAAAGCCGCTTCGGCAATAGCCGCCTCGTTTTCACGAATAGTGACAGGCTCATCGCACGAAAGCTTCAGTACACACGACTTTTCGCAAAGTGCCGGACAAATACGTCCGGTAAATTCGGGGAAGTCGTTTGTGGCGGCGAGCACTTCGTATGCTTCGCGCCATTTACCTTTATAAAGCGCATCCTGAAATTCAGGTTGTTTATTGCCCAATGGGCATGCCCAGTGACAGAAGGGTACACCGCAATCCATGCAACGTGATGCCTGGAGTTTACGTTCGTGACTGTTTAAAGTTTGCTCCACCTGACTGAAGTCGGTGATGCGTTCGTGGACAGGACGGTATCCCGCTTCCTGTCGTGGTATGTTTAAGAATGCTTTTGGATCTGCCATTATAGTATTGTTTAATTTGACTATCTTAATTCCCAAGAGGAGGAGAGTTGAGATGATGCTCTTGGTTCTGTAATTTTTAATAATCTCTCTGCATCTCTGCAATCTTCTGTTGCAGTTTCCGCATTTGCTCCTCTTGTAGTACCTTCTTGTACTCGATGGGGACTATCTGGATAAACTCATCCACATATCGGTTCCAGTCATCAAGCATAGTGCGTGCCAAGTTGGAGCCTGTATAGAGGTAATGCTGACGAATGAGTTCGTGCAATTCCTTACGATAGGATGCTTCTTCTATGAGGCTTAGTTCCACCATTTCCATATTGCAGAAATAATCGAAGTTTCCATCCTTATTCCACACGTATGCTACACCGCCCGACATGCCGGCTGCGAAGTTACGCCCTGTTGAACCGAGGACTACCACACGACCGCCCGTCATGTACTCGCAACAATGATCGCCTACACCCTCTACAACGGCAATGGCACCGGAATTACGGACAGCGAAACGCTCGCCTACGCGCCCATTGATGTAAACTTCACCACTGGTTGCGCCATAGAGCAAGGTATTTCCTGCAATCGTATTCTTCTCGGCCTGGAAGTTAGAGCGTACCGGAGGCAACACAGCAATCCGTCCGCCCGAAAGACCTTTGCCGAGGTAATCGTTCGCTTCACCTTCCAGTTTGAAGTTGACACCCGGTACAAGGAATGCACCGAAACTTTGTCCTGCAGAACCTTTGAACTTTACGTTCAACGTATGTTCCGGCAGTCCCGCTTCACCGTACTTCGCGGCAATGGTGCCCGAAAGCATGGCTCCGCAAGCACGATCTGTATTGGCAATCGTATATTCCAGTGAGATTTCTTTCTGGTTTTCCAGAGCTTCGGCAGCGGCATGCAGCATTTCAACGTCTTTTACGCGGTCGATGCCGTGTTGCTGGTCGATGGTGTGGCGGATGGCTGCACCATTATCGACGCGTGCCAGTATTTTGTCGAAAGTAATCAGGGATTGCTTAGGGGATTCGTTTTCTGACTTGCGGATAATAAGATCCGTGCGTCCGATGATGTCATCTAGGCGTTCCACGCCGATTTCGGCGAGATACTCCCGCACTTCCTGCGCCAGGAAAGTGAAGAAGTTCACCAGGTATTCGCTACGTCCGTGGAAGCGTCGGCGAAGTTCCTCGTTTTGCGTTGCCACACCCACAGGGCAGGTGTTTTGATGACATTTACGCATCATGACGCAGCCCAGTACAATCAAAGCACTGGTCGCAAAACCGAACTCTTCGGCACCCAGCATCGCCATCAGCACGATGTCGCGACCGGTTTTCAGTTGCCCATCCACTTGCAGCATCACTTGCCCGCGCAGACCGTTCAGTACAAGGGTCTGTTGCGTTTCACTCAGTCCCAGTTCAGGAGAGATCCCGGCATAGCGGATACTGGAGGCAGGAGAAGCCCCCGTGCCTCCTTCCGCACCGGAGATGACAATAAGGTCGGCTTTTGCTTTGGCCACTCCGGCTGCAATGGTTCCTACGCCGCTTTCAGCTACCAGTTTCACACTGATCTTGGCACGGGGATTTACATTCTTCAGGTCGAAGATCAACTGTGCCAAGTCCTCAATAGAATAAATGTCGTGATGGGGTGGGGGAGAAATCAATGAAATGCCGGGAATGGAGTGACGTGTTTTAGCAATCACCTGATCTACTTTAAAGCCCGGCAACTGACCGCCTTCACCCGGTTTGGCCCCTTGTGCCACCTTGATTTGTATTTCATCGGCGTTCACCAGATACTCCGTTGTTACGCCGAAACGTCCCGAAGCCACCTGCTTGATGGCACTACGCAGACTGGTTCCGTCTTCGCGGGGCGTAAAGCGTGCGCTGTCTTCGCCTCCCTCACCTGTGTTGCTGCGTCCGTGAATCCGGTTCATGGCAATGGCCATTGCCTCATGCGCTTCTTTGCTGATAGACCCATAACTCATGGCACCCGTCACAAAGCGGTGCATGATGCTTTCTACCGGTTCAACCTTATCTATAGAAATGGGGGCACGGCGGAAATCCAGGAAGTCGCGCAGGAAGATAGGCGCTTCTTTTCCATCTACCAGACTGGTGAATTCTTTGAATTTCTTATAGCTGCCCAAGCGTGTGGCGAGTTGTAAGGTAGAAATGGTTTCCGGATTCCAGGCATGTTTTTCTCCGTCTTTACGGAAAGCATACAAACCGTTGTTGGGGAGTAATCCGTCTACCTGTGCGGCAAAGCCTGCATCGTGGAATGCTATTGCATCGTGTGCCACTTCATCCAGCCGGATACCGCCTATAGTGGATCTCAACCCGCCGAAATAAGCATTGCTGAGCTCTTCACTCAAACCTACGGCTTCGAATATTTTCGCTCCCCGATACGAGCGGATGGTACTGATACCCATTTTACTCATAATCTTGAACAGTCCCTTGCAGATGGCTTTGATATATTTCTTTTCGGCAGTGGCATAATCCAACTGGATTTCTTCCTTCGCCACCAGCTTGTCGATCACGGCGAATGCCATGTAAGGGTTCAGGGCGCTGGCGCCAAATCCCAGTAACAGGGCTGCGTGCATCACCTCGCGTATTTCGCCGCTTTCCACTACCAATGCCGTCTGTACGCGTTTTCCTACCGAAATCAGGTGGTGGTGCACTGCGCTTACTGCCAGCAGGGAGGGGATAGCCGCATGAGTGGCATCCACATCACGGTCGCTTAGTACAATGTAGTTCACCCCTTCGCTGACGGACTCTTCCGCTTGCTTGCAAAGTGCTGTGAGTGCTTCCTGCAATCCGGCACGCCCCTTTGCCACTTCAAACAGCAAGGGTAGTTTCACCGTTTTGAAACCTTTGTAGCGGATGTTGCAAAGAATATCCAGTTGTGCATTGCTCAGGATGGGATGGTTGAGGCGCACCATCTTGCAATGGCTTTCGCTGGGTGTCAGGATGTTCATGCCCACGGCGCCGATATATTCCGTCAGTGACATTACCAGTTCCTCGCGTATAGGGTCGATAGGCGGATTGGTGACTTGTGCAAACTGCTGGCGGAAGTAGTTGTACAGCAGTTGCGGCTTATCCGAAAGCACGGCAAGCGGCGTATCATTCCCCATTGAGTTGATAGGCTCGGCACCTGTGGTACACATCGGAACGATGAGCCGCTCCACATCTTCCTTGGAATAGCCGAAGGTGCGCAGCATCCTCTCGTAATCGGGCACAGTGTGCGCTACCTTACGGCCGCTTTTCAGCTCATCCAGTTCGATGCGGTTTGTTGCCAGCCAACTACGGTAAGGCTTGGCTTCGGCCAACTGTTTTTTCAATTCCCCGTCGTAGTAGATTTCGCCTTTTTCGGTATCTACCAGTAGTATCTTACCCGGTTGCAGGCGTCCTTTCTCTTTGATGTCTCCCGGTTCGAAATCCATCACGCCCACTTCGCTGGCAACTACCATCATGTCGTTGTGCGTAATCAAATAACGTGCAGGACGCAGTCCGTTACGGTCGAGCATACCGCCTGCAAAACGCCCGTCGCTGAACAGCAAGGCAGCAGGGCCATCCCAGGGTTCCATCAGGATGGAATGGTATTCATAGAATGCTTTCAGGTCTTCGCTGATGGGGTTCTTTTCATTGAAAGATTCCGGCACCAGCATGGCCATGGCATGCGGCAGGCTGAGGCCTGACATAACGAGGAATTCCAATACATTGTCCAGTGAGGCACTGTCGCTCATTCCCGGCTGAATGATAGGGCGTATCTCTCTGATGTCGCCCAGGACGGGAGAGGAGAGCACACTTTCGCGGGCTTCCATCCAACCCCGGTTACCGCGGATGGTATTGATTTCGCCGTTGTGCGCCAAGAGGCGGAACGGTTGTGCCAGTCCCCAGGTAGGGAAGGTGTTAGTGCTGAAGCGGGAGTGCACCAGTGCTATGCCGCTGGTGAAGTAGGGGTTTGTCAGATCGGGGAAGTAGCCTCGCAGTTGCAGTGAAGAGAGCATACCTTTATAGATGATGTTCTTCGTGGATAGGGAGACAACGTAGAAATCCTCGCGCGTGGCAATATCCGATTTGCGTACTTTGTTTTCTATTCTTTTTCTTATGAGATAGAGTTTACGGTCGGCTGTCTCGCTTTCCGTAAATCCGGTGATGAAAATCTGTTTGATATCCGGTTCGTTGGCAAGTGCCGATTCTCCCAGAATTTCTGGACAAGTGGGCACATTGCGCAGGTGCATCAATGTCAATCCTTCTTTTTCAATCTCTTCGATGATAATACTTAAGATAGCACCTTGGTCTTTCTCGTCTTTCGGCAGAAAGAGAAGACCTGTACCGTATTTCCCTTTCTCGGGGACAGGAATACCCTGCAAAAGAATAAACTCATGCGGGATTTGCAGCAGGATGCCGGCACCGTCTCCGGTTTTGTTATCCGCACCTTCGGCACCCCGGTGACGCATGTTCTCCAACACCTTCAATGCGGACTCTACCAGTTCGTGTGACTTGCCTCCGTGGATGTTCACTAACATACCGACACCACAAGCGTCATGCTCGTTCTCTGCATCATACAAGCCCAACTGTCTGGGCTGTCGTTGATAGGGTTGTACTTTTGTTTTGTTGTTAAAAAGTTCTTCTTTTCTCATTTTGGTTTACTTTATTTTGTGGTAATACCTATTTTTACTATTAAAATGTTTAGCAAAGATATATAAATAGTTTCAAAATGATATAAGAAATTCGTATTTGTAATTTGTGAAAAAACGTATTCGAGTGAATGTTGTTTTAATATGATACAAAATGATGTGTTTTTATTTTAATATGAAAGATTTTATCTGCATTTGTATTTCATATTAAAATATGTGAATGGCTGGCAGTTTCGTTATATTGTCACATTGCCAACCCATAGTGCTTGGTAACCAGTTTTATTGGAATGCTTGCTAATATGAAGTGTTGTAGCAGCATCTGTTCATATACAATACTCAAGATGATATGTACCGCACATTATATAGAAAGAAAGTGTTATCATTGCAATGAAGGTATTCAAAAAAAGGAGAAACAATATGAAACAGTTACTGGAACTGACCGACTTGGAAATACGTATGGGCTTTGCTGCGTCATGTGTAGAAGCTGCCGCAAAACGTGTGGGATGCTCCTATAGTGAAATGTATCAGCGTATGAAGCGTGTAGAGTTGATAAACAACTTCATTATTCGCCATTATGAGACTATTCATACCGAAAGTCGGGAGAACATTACCGATAGCGTTTTAGAATGTCTGAATAATTGGGAAGCCTATCAAGGCATTACAGCTCCGAAAGGTACTAATTTATATTTACTGAAACAACAAAAGAAAGGAGACTTTTCATGCTAACAGTCTATCATTGAGCCATATGTGAGGTAAAGCAACCACTTTGCAATGCAGGATGTCCGAATCTTGACTTTGGTCAGGGATTTTATGTAACCGATTTACGTGAACAAGCCGTTAATTGGGCTCAATGCCAAAGTGTAGGTCGTGAGCTGAGACCACAGTTAAATGTCTATAAACTGAATATTGAGCGTGTTCGTTCCAGATGTCGTTGCCTTCATTTTGAAGCCAATCCACCGGAACGGTGTACTACTAAGAATCTGTTTCTAATTGAACAGAGATTACAGCTGCATGTGTAAAATAGGATATTCTTTACCTTCTCCGTCCGTATTTGACCTTTTATATATATTAAAGCCTATATATTTATAAAAACCGACAGCTTGAATATTCTGCTCATTCACATCGACTTTAATTACATGCAAATTATCTATGGCATAAGTAATTAATTTTTTCCCTATTCCTGTGCCTCGATAATTATTGTCAATAAATAACATTTCAAGATTTCCTTCTGCAATTCCCATAAATCCGATTAAGATTCCCTCTTGTTCAAATCCGAATAGAGTGACATGTTGAAAATATACTGGAAGTTGTTCCTTATAGTATAGAAAATCTTCCTCTTTAAGAAAATCATGTGTATTTAATACTGCACTTTCCCAGATTTCCATCAAACGTGGATGATCTGTAACTTTAATTTTTCTAATCATAATTGTAATTACTATTTAAAGCTACAAAGTTCGGAACTTTTACATTTAAAGCACTGAATCTAAGTTAAAAAATACGTTTACGGATTCTGCTTAGTGCTTGTGGTGTGATACCCAAATAAGAAGCTATATCTTTTAGCGGTATATAGTTTAGTGTAATGCCATATTCTTCAATCATCTGTAGATAATACTGTTCAGGGGAATATTTAATCAAGTCGATATTTCTTTTCAAGAGTTTATTCAGCAATATAGCATTCAAATCTTCAAATACAGTTTTTACCTTAGGTATAGCGGTGTATAGTTCATTTTCTTGTTTCTTGTCTATTCGGTAAATAACGCTATCTACAATTGTTTGCACATTAAACGCAGACTTTGTTTGTAATGTAAAAGATATGTTCGACATTGAGAACGTACCCTCTTTACAAAACCAAAAGATTTGTTCTTCTCCTTTATGATTTAATAGCCAACAACGTAATATTCCATCAAAAACGAAATAACTATACCTCTCTATTTCTCCTTCCTTGACCAAAAATGTACCTTTACTAATCAATATTCGTTCAAAATATTGGTCAAATAACTTAGATTCCTTCAAATTGAAAGTACTGGTGCTATAATTAAATCCTTTAAGTAGTTTTTCTAAAAGCATAGTCTAAATGTAATAATTCGTAATATACTTACTCATTTGATATATTCACTGTTACTCCTGTTCTCCTTAATTTAATTTCTCATATTCAGTGAAATATATTTTCGACTACAAACTTACGAAAAAACCGAAAGTTTTTATGTACGTTTATGATGGAGTTATTTAAGTAATGAAAGAACACGGAAAACAAAGGTAATTAGCATGTTGTTAAATTGTTATTCTTTTGAAGATGTATTATTTCAAGTCGTTGTATTATAATAAGGTAAATAGTGTTATGATAGTAGTGGCAAACGTTTTGCAAGGCGAAAGATAAGCCGCTTGTCAATTCCCGGAGCTTTTGCTGAACTAACCTTACTTCGTTTTTGTTTTATTACCAGAAAGATGAATTGATAAGATAAAAAATAGGGGAATTATGTCAGCATTTTACAAATTTCTTTTTCCAATGAAGCCGGATGGTACAGCTATATCGTTACTGTTGTTGGCGCTTCGTTTGTTATTTGGAGGTCTATTGCTTTCGCATGGGATACAGAAGTGGACGAATTTTGAGAGCATGTCCGCCGCATTTCCGGACCCACTGGGAGTTGGACATTCGGTTTCTCTAGGCTTGGCCATTTTTGGGGAGCTTTTTTGTTCGATTGGCTTTATTCTCGGTGCGCTCTATCGGTTGGCAATGATCCCGATGATTTTTACCATGGGAGTGGCTTTCTTCGTGATTCACGGGAATGATCCGTTTTCTTTGAAAGAGTTGGCGTTCGTTTACTTGGTCGTTTTTATCTTGATGTATATAGCAGGACCTGGTAAGTTCTCGTTAGATCGTCTGATCGCTGTCCTCTTGTCGCAGAAGAGATAGGGAATTGTAGGGAAGTTAACTTGCTTTGGAAAAGTTTCTGGAACCTCGGGTAAACTCTCTGGTTCCTAAATAAAAAAAGACTGTCTGGAAACCAAACAATCTTTTCTATTGTGGGCGTTGACGGATTCGAACCGCCGACCCTCTGCTTGTAAGGCAGATGCTCT
>OJSB01001028.1_pt1 | contig 23561 bp, 19 predicted proteins | sample 1599331 | NCBI WGS metagenome assembly OJSB01 (sample SAMN04168657, study PRJEB22393) | human gut metagenome | biome: human gut microbiome; feature: stool | host: Homo sapiens | collected 2014-03-20
CTGCCGCACCTCGCTCGCCGTATCGGCACTTAGAATTATGCGGTATTGCCTTTACTTTTTGTTCCATTATACCCGGCGGTAAGCAAGGAAGCGGAAGCCGATTTCGGTCGTCAGGCTCTGCTTTGCCGCAAGGCGGAGTGCCCCGACGTGCGGGGTTTTCCAGAAATAGGGGGTCATGGCAAACAGGTTGCGGATCTGGTCGCCCTCCACCGTGATGGTATCCGTCACGGTGCGCTCTCCGATCAGGGTAAAGCCAGCGTATTCTGTCTGCTGTTCTGCGTTTTCATACGGTTCATCGTACAGAACTTCTTTCAACCCGTACAAATGCCGTGCCGTTGGCACTGCGTACAGCAGCACACCGCCGCTGCGCAGCACCCGGCAGAACTCCTGCCCGGCAAAGGGCGAAAAGATGTTCAGCAGAACATCCGCCCAGCCATCCCGCACCGGGGCGCTGAAGCTGCCGCCCACCGCAAAAGCGGCTTCCGGCAGTAGCTTTGCCGCAAGGCGGATGGCATCCTTGGAAAGGTCGAACCCTGCCAGTACGCAGGGACGGCCCTGGGCGGCAAAGGCATCATACACCACGCGGTCATAACTGCCTTCGCCGCAGCCGGCATCCAGCAGGTGGGTCTCACCGCATTCGGGTGCGTATTCCAGGCAGAGCTCGGCCAGAGCTTTCTGGAACGGGGCATAATACCCCGCCTGCAAAAAGGCACGGCGGGCGCGCACCATGGCTTTGCCGTCACCGGGGTCCGCCGCATGGCGCTTCTGGATGGCCAGCAGGTTGACATACCCTTCCTTGGCCATATCATAGCTGTGGCCCTGGGGGCAGCGCAGCGAGGTTCCCAGCGGCATCAATGCGCCGCCGCACACCGGGCAGCGCAGGGCCGCTGCCGCCTGCGGGGTCATTCGTCATCCTCCGCCGGAACCAGATTTTCCGCCGGAACGGACAGCAAGTGGAACTCTGGCACCAGCTCCGGCAGCGGACCTTCGCCCGCAATGGGGGCGGTAGCTCCGCCGTGGGCGGCCATATACTCTTCAAAGTTGGCAAACTTCTGTTTGGGCGGGCGGCGGGAAATCATCTCCAGGCCCGGATCTTCCTCTCGCGGTTCACGGTTCACCCGGCTGCGGGGGGCTGGCTGCGGGGCGCGCCGCGGTGGGCGCGGCGGTTCCGGTGCAGGGGCTGCGGGGGCACGGCGGGCAACATTGCGCTGCGGGGGCTGCGCGACAGGTTCCTGCGGCGGGCGGCGGCGCGGCGGCTGGGGGGTGGGCTGGGGCTTTTGCTGCCCGCGCGGGGGTTGGCCGTTCAGCTGCGGAGCCGCAGGGCGGGCCTGATTGGCATTATTGGGGCGTGCAGGGCGCTGGGCCGGTTTGAGGGCAGCGGGCTTTGCCGCATTGCTGCGGTTGTTCGGGGCTGCCTGCCGGGGCGGGCAGGGGCGGGATGCATCTTTGGGCTGTGGGGCCCGTGGGGCGGGGTTCTGGGCCGGGGCATCCCCATGGGGGGTGTGGCGGCGGCGGCGACGGCGCGCTGCTGTGGACTGAGCATCGCGCACGGCGGGCTCAGCGTTTTTTTCGTTGTTCGGCATAATTGGCTCCCTGTATCGTCAGTCCGGCATGGTCAGACTGCGGCATTCATTATAGTAACGTTTTTCCTCGGCATGGCCCATGCTGAAAGTCTTGCGCGGCAGCACGCCGCCCAGCACAACACCTTTGAACAGGTCTGCTTTGGCAAAGTCCGGCATCAGCAGGGCTGTGGCTGGTTTGGCGGGGTCTGCAGCCATGGCGCGGGCAGCCGCGGCACCGTGGATGTAATCCACCGTCACGCCGGGGTTCTGGGCCAGATAATCCCCAATAAAATGTTCCGTGGTGCCCACGGCCAGCGGGTCCGGGGTGTTGGCGGCGTCAAAGGTGATCTCTGCACCGGCACCGGCCAGCACGATATGCTGGTCACCGCCCTGGAGGGCTGCGCCGTGCTGTTCCAACCAGCTGCCAAAGTCTGCGGCAACGGTGTTGGCGTCCACGCCAAACAGCACACGGTGGATGGGCTCAATCTCAATCGCCGGGGAATGCACGTTGCACACTTCCGCCAGGCACCAGCGCGCCGGGTGGGTCTGCTGCTGTTCCGGCGGCAGGGTGGGTTTCAGTTCTTCCCAATAGGCTTTTGCTGTGGCAAGGGAATGGTTGCCATCACCAACCGCCAGCGTCATGGGGGGCTGGCCGGCTGCGGCAGGCCAGCGTGCGGCAAAAGCAGCGGCATCGCCAAGGTTTGCCAGCGCAGTGTTGATCTGCTCCACCAGCGCGGGGTCCTCCACGGCCCAACCGGCCAGGTGGCCGCCGTTCAGCATCAGCGCGCCATCATACAGCAGCGGCAGCTCCGCCTTATGGGCGGCAATGGGTTCAATCAGGGTACAGGCTTCATCGTCGGCCAACATCATCACATGCGGGGTTTCCAGCTGGGCCCCGCGGCGGATCTTGAGCCGGGGCGGGATGCGCGCCACCACTGTGCTCTCGCTGGGGCGGATGGCGGGCTTGCTGCCTTTTTTAAAGCTGTACTGTTCCAGGTCCACAGCACCAACCAGACCCTGGCGGATGGTACCGTCCATCTGGGTGCGCTCCACATACACATAGCCATGTACACAGCGGGTCAGCAGGTTATCGCGGTAATCCTGCATGGCCGCACGGATCGCCGCAAGGCGCGATTCTTCCTGCGGGGTTCCAAGGTAAGCTTCCGGCAGAACAATGTGCAGGGTGCTGGGTTTACCCTTTGCCAGTTCCTCCGCTTTCTGCCAGTATTCCGGCTGGGAGGTAAACTGATCCACCGCAATGCAGGCCCACGGGTCCAGCGGGGTCGCTGCACCGGGCAGCAGGATATCAGCAGGGACAAAACAATTCTGCATGGTAATCACTCCTCTTTCACGGATGCCGTTTTTTACGTCCGGGCGCAGCTCAATCCACAGTGCCAACCAGCCCGTAAATTGCCAGCGAGAGAATGCCGATATAAATCAGCACACTGGGCAGGCCGCGGAATATATGTGGGATATCTTTGCTGCGCAGCCGGCGGCGGCCTTCATCCACCACCAGCACGGCGACCAGGTAGCCCACGCCGCTGCCAAAGCCGAAGCCGATGGACTGCAGCAGGTTATAGTTCTGGCTGGCTGCAACCAGCAGGGTACCCAGCACGCAACAGTTGAAGGTTGCGCCGGGCAGCTGTTCGCGGCAGGCATCGCGGCTTTTGGGGAACAGGCCCAACAGCAGCCACACAATGCCCATAGCGATCAGTGAGCAGTTCAAAAATACCAGCGGGCGCAGGGCGTTGACCGGCAGCCAGCCGGGCAGCACCTTTGCCAAAGCGGGTAGCGTTAAGCTTTGGGCAGCCCAACCCATGGGGGTGCTGATGGTCTGTACCAGAATGATGGGAATGCAGTACTGCCATGTGCTGATTTTGGGGTCGTTGACCAGCTTGTTCAGTCGGGAAACGCCCAGCGCGCGGAAGAACACTGCATTCTCCGCAAACACAGCCATGACGGCGTAGGTCAGGAACTGCGCCACAGCCTGCAAAACGGAAAGCTCAGCGCTTGCGTTTATTACCATACAGATGACGCACCTCCTCGATCTTATAATGCACATAGGCACCGCCGATGGCGGTCCACACGGCGGCAATCAGGCCAATGATGATAAACCCGGTGCCCGGCTGGTCGGCCAGCGGCAGCGGCGCCACGGGAAATACCACGTTGCCAAACACGGTGCCTTCCGCCAGCAGTTCACGCACAACCCCCACCAGCAGCACCGAAAAGCAGATACCAATGGTATTGTTGATGCCGCGGCGGAACGCCTCGCCCACCGTTTCCAGGTCGTTGGATTCCATACGTTTGATCACGGCGGGCTCCACTACCAGCATGGGCAGATAGATCCCCAGCAGCGAAAGATCCGCCCCAAACAGGTTGTACAAAATGATATAAGCCGGGATATACACAATAGCGGCAGCGTAAGAGTATACCACACCGCGGAAGCGGTTGCCGGTCAGGTGGCAGATTGCCACAGCCAACATACGGGTTGCCGTTACAAGCAGAATGGTGGCAGCGCACAGCATCCAGGCATTCTGGCCGCTTACAGCAGCCGCCACAATGGGTGCCAGCCCCAGACCGCGCACCATAACGGGGTTATTCAGCCACAGGTGGTCATCATGGATATTCTGGGCCAGCTCTTCCTCGGCCTCTTTGCGGGTCTTGGGCTTATTGGCGGGCTGGACCGTTTTGGGCTTTTCGGCCGTAGGTGCTTCCTGCTTGCTTTCTACCGCTTTCTGCTCCGCCTGGGCGGCGGCCAGGGCTTCCTGCTCGATCTGCTCGGCGGTTTTGCCCTGCTCTGCGGCGCGGCGCGCCTGTTCCAGCATTTCGGGGGTCAGCTGGGGGATGATAACGGTTTGGGAATGTTCCTGCAGGGTCGGCTTTTTGTTGCTGTTCTTACGGTTCTCTGTGTTGGGCAAGGCGCTTTTCCTCCTTCCGCATGAATCTGATCCTTTCTGCGCGCTGGGCCAGGCGGTCCAGCCATTCGGGGAAAGCACCAGCCAATACAATGGCAAAGCATACGCCGGTTTCGTATACGCTGTAATAGCGGAACGCCGTTGCCATTGCGCCCAGGAACAGGCCGTAAATCAAACGGCTGCTCCAGCGGTTGGGCTGCACCACCGGCTCGCACGCCAGAAATATCCCGCCAAACAGCATGCTGCCGGAAAGCAGGATATACTTTTCCAGGTAGATGCGCTGGCGCACATATTCCCATGGGGCACTCAGGGCTGGAAGTTCGTTCAGGTTGGGCAGCAGCCAGGGCACCAGTACGCATACCGCAAGGTACGGCACAAAGGTAGAAAGCTGCATGTGACCGCGCACCAGCAGGTACAGCCCACAGGCCACAATGACCAGAATAGCGCAGCAGCCCAGCGGCCCAGCCACATTACCGGTCAACAGGTTGATGGTACTGTCAGACGGCAAGCCGCCGGCAGACAGGGTGGTGTTGCTGCCTTGGGTCAGCACCACTCCGGTGCTGCTGAAAAGTGCCAGCACTGTACCCGGTGCCGGGTAAGACGACATGACTCGCGGCCATGCCAGCGTTGCCGCCACCAATCCCACCGCCGCCGGGTGGAAGGGATAGTGCCCCTCTCCGCCGAACGCTTCTTTGACAAGCACGGCAATGATCGTTGCCGTGACCACCATATAATACGGGGCCGAAGCCGGCATCATCAGCACAATCAGCGCAGCAAAAGCTTCGCTGGAAGGCTCATGTGCGCGGTACCCCGCCGCATGCAGCGGGGTAACAACACAGTCCGCCACATACGCAGTCAGCAGCCCGGCCGCCATCATCAGCAGCGGGCGCGCTCCGTAATAAAAACAACTGACCGCCAAAAGCGGGACAGTGCAAAACAAAATGTCCCAATAATAATCATAGTTTACACTTTTGGTGATCTTATCATGACGTTTTGGCATGGATACTCCTTTGGGGGTTACAGTGCCCGAACCTGTTTGGCCAGCGCGGTACGGTCCTGCGCCTTAAAAAACGCGCTGCCCATGACCAGAACACTGGCTCCGGCCTGGGCGCACAGGGAGGCGGTTTCGGTGTTAATGCCGCCGTCCACCTCAATGCGGGGGGAAACACCGCGCCGGTTGCACTCTGCCTTGATGGCTGCCACACGGCTGACGGTTGTGGGGATGAACTTCTGCCCGCCAAAGCCGGGCTCCACCCCCATGACCAGCACCAGGTCCAGTTCATCCAGGTAGGGGAACACTGCCTGCGGCGGGGTAGACGGGCTGATGGTCAGGCCCACCAGGCACCCAGTCTCCCGCACAGCGGCAATGGTCTGCCCCACATGGTTGGGCACAGCTTCAATGTGGAAATTGATCAGGTTTGCCCCTGCTGCCGCAAAATCCTGTGCATAGCGTGCAGGGTCGGAGATCATCAGGTGAACATCATAAAATGCTTCCGGCACGGCCTTTTTCAGGCATTTCAGCACCGGCGCGCCATAGGTGATGTTGGGTACAAAGTGGCCGTCCATCACATCAAAATGCACCATGTCTGCACCGCACACCATAGAATCGGCCGTTTCGGCGGCAAGGTTGGCCAGATCGGCAGACAGGATGGAAACACTCAATTCCGTCATTGCTTTGTCCTTTATCTCAAATTGCACCGCATCATTCCCGCCGCAGCGGTATTTGGAATCATGCGGTTTTGCTATAAATCCTGATTTACGCCTGCCTTATGCTTTGTACTGGTTGATCTTATCCATCTGCACAGCAACGCAGGCCAGCGCGCTTTCAATTACCTTGTCCATATCATAGTACTTATACTCGCCCAGGCGGCCGCCAAACACAACGTGCGGCTCGGCATCGGCCAGTGCCTTGTACTTGGCGTACAGGGCGCTGTTCTTGTCATCGTTGACCGGGTAGTACGGCTCGTCGCCCGGCTTCCACTCAGCGGAGTATTCGCGGCTGATGACCGTCTTGGTGCCCGGCTCGGTGGAGCCGAACTCAAAGTGCTTGTGCTCAATGATGCGGGTGTACGGGGTTTCGGCATCGGTGTAGTTGATGACAGCGTTGCCCTGATAGTTGGGGCAGGCCAGCGTTTCGGTTTCAAAGCGAACGCTGCGGTACTGCAAGGTGCCCAGGGAGTAATCAAAATAAGCGTCAATGGGGCCGGTGTAGATCACACGGTCAGCCAGAGCATCCAGTTCAGCCTTGTTAGCCAGGTAGTTCACGCCCAGGCGAACTTCCACACCCTGCAGCATGTTGGCCACCATCTGGGTGTAGCCGCCGTTGGGAATACCCTGATACAGCGCATTGAAGTAGTTGTTATCAAAAATCAGGCGCACCGGCAGGCGCTTGATGATGAACGCCGGCAGCTCAGTGCAGGGGCGGCCCCACTGCTTTTCGGTATAGTGCTTGACCAGCTTTTCGTAAATATCGGTGCCGACTAGGTTGATGGCCTGCTCCTCCAGGTTTTTTGGCTCGGCGGTAAAGTGGGCAGCGCGCTGCTCCTCGATCTTTGCCTCGGCCTCGGCGGGGGTCACAACGCCCCACATCTTGTTGAAGGTGTTCATGTTGAACGGCAGGTTGTACAGTTCGCCCTTATAGTTTGCCACCGGAGAGTTGGTATAGCGGTTGAACACAGCGAACTGGTTCACATAGTCCCACACTTCTTTATTGTTGGTATGGAAGATATGTGCGCCATAGCGGTGGACATTGATGCCCTCAACATTTTCGGTGTAGATATTGCCGGCAATGTGGTCGCGCTTATCGATCACCAGGCAGCTTTTGCCTGCCTTGGTAGCCTGCTGTGCAAACACTGCGCCAAACAGACCAGCGCCGACGATCAGGTAATCATACTGTTTCATGGGGAACCTCCTTGTTATTTGGCAGAATGGCTGAACGGATCAGCGGAACGGTTTTTCCACTGCTGCACCTGCTGCAGGTGGAATTCAAAATCGCGGTCATCCTTTGTCAGCTGGCTGGAAAGGATCACGCCGGAAATAAACAGCAAAAGCGCCGCCACCAGTACGCAGGCACACACGATCAGCGTAGGGAAGCGCGGCACTAGGCCGGTGGCAAAATATTCGCCCAGAACAGGGGCCAAAAAGCACAGGCTGATAATGCCAAGCACCGCAGCCAGGGTGCTGAAAAAGCCGAACGGGCGGTAGTTTTTATACAGCCGTGCAATGGTGCGCAGCACGCGGAAGCCGTCCGAATAGGTATTCAGCTTACTTTCGCTGCCTGCGGGGCGGTCACGATAGTCAATGATCACATTCTCCACCTGCATGTTGCGGTGCAGGGCGTGGATGGTCATTTCGGTCTCGATTTCAAAGCCGCGGCTCAGCACCGGGTAGGTTTTGACAAACTGGTAGCTGAACGCACGGTAGCCCGTCATGATATCCTTGATTTGGCCGCCGAAGAGGTTGTTGGTAAAAAACCGCACCAGGTCGTTGCCAAAATTGTGGAACGGGCGTTTGTTCTGGGTGTAATAGGTGGAGGAAAGCCGATCCCCCACCACCATATCAGCCTGGTGTTCGGTGACGGCTTTGACCATTTCCGGGGCCGCTTCCGCCGGGTAGGTATCGTCGCCGTCCACCATGATATAGGCTTCGGCGTCAATTTCGCGGAACATGCGGCGGATGACGTTGCCTTTGCCCTGCTGGTATTCGTGGCGCACCACGGCACCGGCTGTGCGGGCCAGCTCTGCCGTGCCATCGGTAGAGTTGTTATCGTACACATAGATCGTAGCTTCCGGCAGAACGCGGCGGAAATCCATCACAACCTTTTGTACTGTCTGAGATTCGTTATAACAGGGGATAAGAACTGCTATTTTATCCAATGATATTCACTTCCCTTTTGCGGGTAGATTTTTGTGTTTCAGGTGCGTGATTTTGGGGTATGCAGCGGGGTGGGTTATACAGCTTGATGCACGTAACATCTGTGCACAGCGTAGGCGCACCGCATGTCCCCCTGCGTAAGAGGTATCTCCCTATCCTGCAAGGGCGAGGCAGCTCCACCCTGCCGAACCGTTATGTGCTTCTATTTTTCGGGAGCTGTCCCAACTGCTCTTACGCTTCCGCGCACTTTTTGATCTCGTCCAGCCAGAACCGTGCGGTTTTCTCCCAGCTGTACTTGGCCAGCACTTTGTCCGGCGGGGCCGCAGGCTTGGCAAACAGCGCGTCAAGGTCCACATCATAGTCATAGGGGTCAAAGTAGCGGGCGGTATCGCCATACAGCTCCGGCAGGCAGCTGGCACGGGCCAGGGCGATGGGTGCCCCCAGGCTGAGCGCTTCCAGCGGCGGAATGCCGAACCCTTCAAACACAGCAGGGTGCAAAAAGCCTTTGCAATTCTGCATCAGCGCTTTGTTCTGGCCGTCCGTCACATAGCCGGGGTAAAAGATATTGCTGGTGTTTTGGGCAGCATCTGCTTCGGCGCTGCCAAAGGCAGCAAGGTCCTTGCCGCCGGCCACAACAAAGGTTTTATCCGGGTTGCGGGCGGCAACCTCGCGCACCCACTTAAAGTTTTTGTGCCCGGCCAGGCTTCCCAGTGCGTAATAGTATTCTTTTTTCTTCACACCAGGCAGCTTGTCAAACACCGTCATGTCCGGCTGGACGTTCTGCAGATGCTCCCAGCCGTTATAGGTCACACCGATCTTATCCAGTGGGATGCCCAGTCGCTCGCTGATCAGGTGGCGCTGGTTATCACTGACAGTGAACACCCGCTGGGCAAACCATTTGGTGGAAAGGCAGTGGAACCAGAACTTGAAGCGGAAAAACGCACGGTCGGTTTTCATTACCAGGGGGCGGATATCATGCAGCACCACCACGCTGCGGCGGGTCATGAGCATATCGCTGGCAAGGCCAACGTAAAAAGCGTGGTGTTTGCGCAGGTAGCGCGGCAGCACCACCAGATTGTAACTATACTTAATGGCCTTGAGCGGAACAATTTTGATGTTTTTCAGTTCGGGCAGGTGCAGCGGGCGGCCATCGTCCCGGTAGCACAGCCGCACATCCAGGCCGGTGCCTTCCAGCAGGGGGTCCAGCCGGGTCACAACTTCATACACAAAGCGCGGAATGCCCGTGATGGGGTCACACAGCACTGTGCCATTGATCACAATGGGGTTCACTCTTCGGCCTCCTTGGCGGTTTCGTGGTGAGAGCAGGCTTCCAGCTCACGCTGCCAGTCCGCATAGCGGCGGGTGCAGTAATCCTGCAGCTCGTCCTCAAAGCGCTGCTCGCTGAAGCTGCGGCTGTGTTCCCGGATCTGCTGTGGGGGATAAGCCACGCCTTCGGTCTCAAACTTCTGGATGCAGGCTTCCAGGCTTTCGGGTGTCTGCTCGTCAAACAACAGGCCGGTTTTGCCGTCCAGCACAGTCTCACAGGCGCCGCCGCGGCCAAAGGCCAGCACCGGGGTGCCTGCGCTCTGGGCTTCCACAGGGGTAATGCCAAAATCCTCCTCGCCGGGGAACAGGAACGCCTTGGCTCGCAGATAATAGCCGCGCACCTCTTCATCGCTCAGGCCGCCGCCCAAAAAGCGGATGGTCGGGCCAGCCATGGCGCGCAGCTTGTCGCCCTCGCCGCCGCCGCCGATCACGATCAGCGGCTTGTTCAGCTTGGTGCAGGCTGCCACAGCCAGGTCAATCCGCTTGTACCAGGTAAAGCGGCCCACCACAAGGTAAAAATCCTCTTTGGGCACAAAGGGTTCTTCGTTGATATGCACGCAGGGGTAGATCACATCACTGTCGCGCCGGTAATATTTTTTGATGCGCTTGGCAATATAATGCGAGTTGGCGATAAAATAGTCCACCCGGTCCGCGGCGCACTTATCCCACTGGCGCAGCTTGAGCATCTGGCCGGGCATGACCGCCCGCACCAGCGCGTTGGCATTGTTGCGGTAGGTATAATAAAAATCCCAGACATAGCGGGTGGGCGTATGGCAGTAGCAGATATGCACGGCGTCCGGCCGGGTAATCACGCCCTTGCTGCAGGAAGAGCAGGACGAAATGACCATATCGTATTCCGAAAGATCCAGTGCTTCAAACGCGCGGGGCATCCACGGCAGCATGGCACGGTACAGCTTGGTGGCAAAAGGCAGCTTTTGGAGATAGGTGGTGCGAATATCATAACCCTTGAACCACGCAGGCATGTTGTTTTCGTCATAGACGAGGGTATAGATGGGTGCGTCAGGGAAAACATGGTGCATACAGTCCACCACGCGGTCTGCACCGGCGTATGCCACCAGCCAGTCATGCACAATGGCTACCTTCGGCTTGCCGTTTTTCATCCTCAGCCCTCCTTTGGTTGGTTACTGGATCTTTTCATCGTTGACCATTTTGCCGCCAAACACGGTGCGGAACAAAATTTTGATATCCAGTGCAACGGTCCAGTTTTCGATGTACCAGATATCATAACGGATACGCTCCGCAATATCAGTGTCACCGCGCAGGCCGTTGATCTGCGCCCAGCCGGTCAGGCCGGGGCGCACCTGCTGGCGCACCAGGTAACGGGGAATTTCTTCCTTAAAATGCTCTACATGGAACGGGATCTCTGGCCGCGGGCCAACCAGGCTCATATCCCCTTTTAATACATTGAAAAACTGCGGCAGTTCATCCAGGCTGAATTTGCGGATAATGCTGCCGAACCGCGTTTTGCGCGGGTCGCTGTTGGTGCTCCAGGCCGAATCCTCGGCGGCGTTCACCCGCATGGAGCGGAACTTATACATCATAAAGGGGCGTTTGTTCAGCCCCACGCGCTCCTGCTTAAAGATGATCGGCCCAGGGCTGGACAGCTTGACGCCGATGGCTACCCCCAGCATGATGGGGCTGGTGAGCACGATCAGCACCAGGCTGCCCACCACATCCATGGCGCGCTTGATAAAGGCGTTCAGGATATTATCAAACGGCGTCTGCCGGATGTTGATGAGCTTACAATCGCCCAGCGCATCAATGGTGGGGCGGGCGGGCAGGTAATCGTTATAAAACGGCACCATGGTAATGCGGGTGCCGTGCTTATCGCAGGCGGCAAAGGCGCGGGTCAGCATGTGCATCTCGGCGGCATCCAGGGCCACCACCACCTCGTCAATGCCGGGTTCATCCAGCGTGACTTCCATTTTGTCATATCCGCCCAAGTAGCGCACATCCAGGTCCGGGTTGGCATAAGGCGCCAGGTAGCCATCCACATGGAAGCCATAATACGGGTTATGTTCGAGCGCCAGCAGGTACTTGGCAGCCATATCGCCGCCGCCGACCAGCAAGATATGGCGCAGGTCCTCCCCTTTCCGGTTGCGGGCACGGTCATACCAGCGCTTGATCATCCGCTTGAAGATCAAAAAGCCGGTGCTGAACCCGTACAGCAGCAGCATGACCCCGCGGGAGAAGTTTTGCAGGCGGAAAACGAAGAGCAGCGCCATAAAGCCCACCACGCCCAGCGCGTTGCCGAACGCAATGGTGGTGCTGCGCTGCCACAGCCCCCGCAGGCGGGAGGGGTTATACAGCCCGCGGCTCCAATAGAGCAGCACCATCACCACGGCGTAGCCCGCCCACCCCAGGGCAACCATAGGGCTGCGGGCAATATCCAGTGCCGGGCCGGCGCCGCCCTCCTCAAAAAAAGGCAGCCAGTTAAAGCGCAGGAAATTGGCCAGCAGGTATGCGGCAATCAGCAGCACAATATCAATCGCACTGCTGATCAAGCCCCTGATACGCTGATTTTCACTGAGCAATCCTGCTGCCCCCTCTCTGTACGCCATATTTCAATCATTTTAGTATATCATAAAATCCATCCGGTTTCAACCAACGGCGGTTTTGCTGCGGCGCTGAAGCAGATTTTACAACTTTCCACTCCCGCTGCCGGACCCGCAGTTTTTCCGCGTTACTCGAAGAAGTACTCCCAATCCTGATACGTCGCATTCACTTCAACTGCGTTTACCTGCGGGTACACGGTGCCGCTGCCGGATTTTGCCGTCAGCAGAATTTGCCCCACACCGTTGGAAATGGTGATAGGCACCTCGTAACTGTCGCGGTCGGTGGGCAGGTAGAAATCGCCCTGGTTGGTGTCGCGTTCCGCGGCGGCGCAGAGTTCGTTTTCCGTCACACAGGTCACATGCAGGAACTGCCGGTCAAACGGGTGGTCCATGCTGTCAGAGCTGACCAGCCCATAGTGCAGCGTTACATCCGCCACACCGCAAAAATCCGCGTCCGCCGCCGTTACGGTCACCAGCACAGTGCCATCTCCCTGCAGGGTGGCAGCGGTCGTGGTTTCCACGTTCAGATTGTTATCGGTTCCGGTGCGCTCCCAGAAAAGGTGCATGCCGCCGGACTGGAAGGTGTTTGCCACCGGTTGCCAGTAACGGTACAGCTCCCGGTAGAACCACCAGTTGGCGTTGCGGCTCCACCGCTCCGGCGGGGCCACCTTGGGGCTGGGGGTCACAACAATGTCAAAATTCCCCTGCTGGAAGGTTTGCAGGTACGCCAGGCGTTGGCGATCCCCCAAGGCATGGATGATGTAATCCGTGCCGGTAGGCTGCAGCTGGCCAGTCATGGCTTCCAGCGCGCTGGAATAGGTGCCAAACAGCCGCTTGCCCGCCGTCAGTTCCTTTTCGGTTGCCAGCTTTTCGGCCTGGTCGCCGATCCAGCCGCCCAGCTCCGGCACAAAGGTATAGCCCTCGTGCCCGCCAATGCGGGTCTGCACCTGCCCGGCCATGCCGACGGCCAGCACAGCGGCCCCCAGCACCGCACAGCCTGCGGGCACAATGCGCGCTGCAACCTGCGGAAAGCTTACCTTTTGGCAAACCAGCAGCACCGCTTTGATGATACACGCCGGGGCCAGTACGGCAGCCAGTGCCGCCGCACCGCCCGTGGGCCCATTGTTGGAGGCACTGACCATGCCGTACAGCAGGTTCCACAGCACCATGCCCAGTGTCAGGGCAAAGCCCCCGGCCGCCAACACAGCAGAGCGTTTGCTGCGGCAGACAAAAATACCGATGGCAAACGCCAGTGCCGCCGCAAGGCAGAACACTGCCGCGCCCGGCCAGTGCAGGTCTGCCACGCTGCACACCCGGTCGCTGAGGGTATTGCCGTAATACCAAGTCTGGTAAGCGCTGGTTCCGCGGGTCTGGCGCAGCCAGGCCAGCGGGTGCCCCCAGCTGATGAGCAGCACCGAAACGCCAAGCCCCACCACACTGGTAACGATGTAGCGCAGTGTCTGCACCACAATTTTACCGATGGAACTGCGATACAGCCGGATGAGATACAGCCCATACCCCAGCGCAATGGAAATATAGGCAGCGCCGCCCATATCATTGCTCCAAGGCACAAAAAAGCCTGCGGCAAAGGGCACCAGCACCGCCGGGGCCAACAGCCGCCTGCTTGTATCCTGCTGCCAGAAATGCAGTCCCAGCAGGATGACCAGTACCGCCAGTGTTAAAGCGGCGGAGCGCATCATGCGGGCGCTGTTGCCGTTGGCGGCGGCATAGCTCAGCAGGGTGTTCACCTGACCGGCAAACGGCAGGTTTGCCCCCTGCACATAGGCAAAAAACACGCTGCACAGCGCCAACGCTGCCACGCGGGCCGCACGGGCAGTGCCGATGACCACCAGGCAGACCGCCAGCACCAACAGCTCAAAATAGAACCAGGTGCAAAAGTTTGTGGCAAACATGCTGCGGCCAAAGCTGTTGCCCAGCACCAGCAGCAAACCGCCCACGCTGTACAGCTCGCCCGCACCAAGGTAGACGGTAAAATCACGATAAGGTACCTGCCCGGCCAGCAGGTGGCGCACCGGGTTATAATTCTGGAAGTCGCCGTTCATGATCTCGTACCCGATCTCATAATTGGCGGCAAGACCGCGCACTGCGGCAAGCCCGGCCAGCACCAGCAGCAAAAACAGCCACGGTGCTGCGCGTTTGAGCTTTTGTTTTGCTGTCTGCATCAGCGGTAAAGGCCCTCCAGCTCATCCAGCTTTTTCTTCATTTCTGCACGCACGCTGGGTGGGTCCAGAATTTCGATCCCTGTGCCAAAGCCGGCCACCCAGCCGTAAAACCGGGGGCTGACCTGCACATTTACCACCACATTAAAGTGGTCGCCATCCGGGTTGCGCACCAGGGTAACCCCCGTGCCAAACCGGTCGATCATCGCCCCGGCCAGGCGGTTTTCGCACCGCATGGTCACTTTGCGCACCGGGCCGTTGAACATATCAAACATCTGCTGCATATACTGGTTTACGTCAAATTCGGCGTATTCCTCAGCGCCTTCACGTTCGGTATCCGGCAGCAGCTCCACCTTGCGCATTTTATCCACGCGGTAGTGCTTCAGACGGCCTTCGGTATAGGCGATCATATAATAGTTTCCGTTTTCCCACACCATCACCCAGGGGCTGACGGTGTACAGCTGGCCTTCATGACGGGGCACCATCTGCTTTTGCAGGTCCCAGTCACAGTATTTGAACCGCACCTGGTTGCCCGCGGTGATGGCGCTGTGCAGGGTATCCACGCTGTAAAGGATCTTTTCCTCCTGGCTTTTCACCCGGCCGGAAACCAGCACCTTGCGGTCCAGCTCCTCCTGGCGGTAGCGGGAGGTGAACCGTCCCAGCTTTTCGATCAGCACCTTGCTTTTGCGCGCGGTGATGAACTTGCTGGCATACACAGCGTCCACCAGCAGTTTCAGCTCCGCCAGTTCAAACGGGGTATCCACCATATAATACCCGCCCCCGCGGCCGCGCTGCTGCACGATCTCAAAGGGGGTATCCGGCATTTCGTTCAGGGTCTGGATATCGTCATACACGCTTTTGCGCTCTGCCACAATGCCGCGCTCTTTCAGCAGTTCTACCATGCGCGGCACACTGATGGGGTGCTTTTCGTCGGTTTCCCGCACAAAAATTTCCAACAACGTAAGCAGCTTTAATTTCTGTCCTTCTTTACGGGGCATAAAGGCCGCCTCCCTTCCGGCAAAACAGACCGGCTTCCCGGTTATTTTTTATCAAATGCCTTGCGGCGCTCGGTGGAAAGGCGGAACATTTTTTCCAGCCCTTCGCGGTCGTCATCCACCAGTTTCTGGCGCATGGTGGCAAGTGCATCACTGAACATATCGATCTCACTAATCAGGTTATCCTTGTTCCACAAGAACAGCTCCGCCCACATTTTATCGTTGATGCGCGCAATGCGGGTCAGGTCGCGGAAAGAGTCCCCGGTATACTTGGCAAGCTCGGTGTTATCGCTGGCGCACATCAGGCTGACGGCAATGGCATGGCACAGCTGGCTGACATAGCCGATCATGTGGTCATGCTCTGCCGGGCTGAGCACGCTAATGCGGGCAAACCCCAGTGTGCGGGCCAGGGTACGGCACCATTCAATGGCTTCCGGGGTGTTTTTTTCGGTGGGGGTAATGATAAAGTTTGCCGGGGCAAAGTTTACCTCGGCACTGTGGGCCACGCCGCTGGTCTCACGGCCGGCCATGGGGTGGCTGGCAATGAACTCCACGCCCTCCGGCAGCATCTGCTGCACCGGCTCCACCACGCCGCGCTTTACGCCGGAAACATCAGTTATCAGCGTGCCGGGGCGGACCAGGTGGCCGTACTGCTTGACCCATTCCAGCAGCACAGTGGGGTACAGGCCAAAGATGATGTAATCCGCGTTCTGCACCAGGTCGTCAAAGTTTTCGTTGCGGCCCTCGCAGATATAGGCGTGTTCCAGCGCATAATCCAGCGTGCTCTGGCTGTGGGTAATGCCGGTCACGCGGTAGCCTTTCTGGCTGAGCACCTGGGCATATTTGCCGCCCAGCAGGCCCAGGCCCACAATTAAAAACGTTTTGTTTTTATCCATCCCGTCCATTTTGCTTTCACCCCTGATTTGTTACATGGGCCCCCAGGCCCTTGATGACCTCAAAGAAATCCGGCCAGCTTTTGTTGACCGCGTTGGCCCCCTCGATGACCGCCGGCTGGCCTGCGGCCAGGGCAGCAACGGCCATTGCCATTACAATGCGGTGGTCGTTATGGCCATTCAGCGGCGCCGTGGGCTTGTGCAGGGCGCAGCCCTCAATTGTCAGGGTATCGCCGTCCGCTTTTACCGTGCCGCCCATCTTGGCAAGCTCTTCCTGCATAGCGGCAATGCGGTCACACTCTTTAATGCGCAGCCGCCCGGCGTTGCGGATGATGGTGGTGCCGCTGCAGAAGCACCCCAGTGCGATGAGCACCGGGCCAAGGTCTGGGCAATCGGCCAGGTCGATCTCCACCGCCTTCAGCAGGCTGCGATGGAAGGTCACATGGCTGCCGCTGCGCTCAAACTTTGCGCCGCACTGCTTTAAGATATCCAGGATCACCCGGTCTCCCTGGTGGGAACCGGAGGGCAGACCCGTTATCGTAATGCCGCCCACAATGCTGCCCAGCACGGCCAAAAACGCCGCCTGGCTGTAATCGCCTTCAACATCCATGTCTGCTGCCGCATAATGCTGCGGCGCTGCCACTTTGTAGGTGGCGGAGCCATCCTTGCGGGCGCGGACCGAAACTTTAACGCCAAATTTCTGCATCGCGTCTGTGGTCAGGTCCACATAGCTGCGGCTTTCAAAGGGAGCGCGCACCTCAATGGTGCTGGGGGCTTCCATCAACGGGGTGGCAAACAGCAGCCCACTGATGAACTGGCTGGACACATTGCCCGGCAGCGTAAAGGTACCGGGGCACAGGCGGCCAAAAATCGTAATGCCCTGTTCGTTCTGTTCAAAACGCAACCCCTGGCGCTCAAACAGCTGGGCATAAATTTCCTGCGGGCGCTGCATCAGGCGGCCTGCGCCGGTAAAGCGCACTTTTTGGGCCGTCAGGCTGAACAGCGGCAGGATAAACCGCAGTGTGCTGCCGCTTTCGTTGCAGAACACCGGGCGGGTAATGGTGGCAAAACCGTCCGCATTGCCGCGGCCGGTAATGGTCAGCTCATGCTCGCCCCGCTCCACCTTGGCCCCCAGCTGCTGGGCAGCCCCCAACGTGGCCAGAATATCCTGCGAAAATTCCACATTGCCAATGTGGCTGGTACCGGCGGCCAGGGCCGCGCACACCACAGCGCGGTGTGCCGCACTTTTGCTGGGCGGCACGGCAGCGGTTCCGGCCAGGCGGCCCGGTTCAATGGCTGCAACGGTTGCTTCCACGGTGTTCCCCTCTTTCGTGCCGTTCAGGCATCAAATGTTGTTTCAAACGCCTGCACGGCGGTTTCTACTGTGTTTTCCAGGCGGCCGGTGTTATCCACCGCGGCATCGGACGCTGCGCGGTAAAGCGGCATCCGCTCGGCTTCCATCTTGCGCAGGGCGTCCAGCCCGGTGGAAAGCGGCCGCCCGCCGGTTGCCAGCCGTTCGACCGGGTGCTGCACCCACAGCACAGGGCCGTTCTGGCGCAGGGCGCGGGCGTTGCCCGGTGTTTTGATCACCCCGCCGCCGCAGGCGATGACCTGCCGTGTCTGCTTGCTGATCTCCGCCACAGCCTGAGATTCATACTTGCGGAACGATGCCTCGCCTTCACGCGCAAAGATATCCGGGATGGGCATTCCGGTGTTTTTCTCGATCACTTCATCCAGATCCACATAGGTTTTGCCCAGCGTTTTGGCCAGGGCACGCCCGATGGTGGACTTGCCGCAGCCCGGCATTCCGATGATGGCCACGTTGGAAAGATCTCGCTTGAGCTTGCGGTGGGTGTCAGCGATCACAGCTTCCGGCAGCTTTTGGCCGGTAAAGTGCTCCGCCGCGTACACTGCCTGCGCCACCAGCATCTCGAACCCACAGTAGGCGGGCACGCCAAGTTCCTCCGCACGGAGCAAAAGTTCGGTGCGGAACGGGTTATAAACGCAGTCCAGCACGGCTTCCAGCTTGGGGAAAGCATGCAGGTCCAGCAGGCAGCTGCCGTTGTTGGGGTACATGCCCGCCGGGGTGGTGTTGATAATGATATTGATTTCCGGGTGCTGCTGGGCTTCCTCATAGGTCAGGGCACCGTCCTTGCCGGTGCGGCTGGCGGTCAGCACCTGTTTGGCTCCGGCGTCCTGGCAGACAGCCGTGACGGTGTTGTGGGTGCCGCCGGTGCCCAGCACCAGCACCACAGCCCCGGCAAACTTCACGCCGTGGCAGCGGGCCAGGTAGGCAAAGCCGGTATAATCCGTATTATAGCCATACAGCTTGCCATCCCGGTTGACCACGGTGTTCACTGCACCGATGGCCGCCGCACGTGGTTCCACCTCATCGCAATATGGGATGACCAGCTTTTTGTACGGGATGGTAACATTGATGGCTTTGAACGCCTTTGCCTGCATAAAGGCATGGGCTTCTTTCTCCGTGGGCAGCGGATGCAGCTCATAGGAATAGCCGCACACGGCCTCATGGATGATTTTGGAATAGCTGTGGCCCAGTTTGGCTCCGATCAGACCGTATTCCATATTGCGCTTCCTTTCTGTTTGCTTCAGCTGTATTACTTTTGCCCCAGCGTACCGTAACGCACGGTCAGCAGGTCCAGCACGGCAAATGCTGCCAGGGTGTTCTGCACCACAGCAGCACGGGGCACAATGCAGGGGTCGTGCCGGCCCTTGATCTGCAGTTTTGCATCTGCCTTGGCGATATAATCCACGGTATCCTGTTCTTTATAAATGCTGGGGGTGGGCTTTACCGCCGTGCGGAACACAATGGGCATGCCGTTGGCAATGCCGCCGTTGATGCCGCCGTTTTTGTTGGTGGCCGTTACCACTTTGCCGTCCCGCATGGTAAACGGGTCGTTTGCCTGGGAGCCGCGCAGGTCCGCAAAGGCAAAGCCCGCGCCAAACTCAATGCCTTTGACAGCGGGGATGGCAAACGCCAGGTGGGCGATCTCACTTTCCACACTGTCAAAGAACGGTTCGCCGATGCCCGCGGGCACCCCGGTGATGACAGTTTCCAGAATACCGCCCACGCTGTCGCCCTCGGCCCCGGCTGCGCGGATGGCTGCCTGCATGGGGGCTTCTTTTTCGGGGTCCAACAGGGCAAAATGGCCCGGCTGTGGTTCCGCCATAATCAAACCGGCAGAGCTGGAAAGCGGAGCATCCTCCACCCCGGCACAGCGGGCAATGTGGGTATACACCTTAATACCGCGCTGTGCCAGAATGTGCTCACAGATCGAACCCGCAGCCACGCTGGCTGCGGTGATGCGGCCGGAAAAGTGGCCGCCGCCGCGGGCATCCTGCCAGCCTTCATATTTGGCATATGCCGTGTAATCCGCGTGGCCGGGGCGCAGCAGATCCGCCGTTTTTGCATAATCTCCGCTGCGGGTGTTGGTGTTGCGGATCATCATGGTGATGGGGGTGCCGGTGGTGTGGCCGTTGACCACACCGCTCAAAAACTCCACCACATCCGGCTCGGTGCGGGCGGTGGAAAGCCCATCTCCGCGGGCGCGGCGGCGGTCCATCCGCTCGGCGATGTACGCTTCATCCACCGGCAACCCCGCGGTCAGGCCGTCCAGCACAGCGCCGACGGCGGCACCGTGGCTTTCGCCAAAAATGGTCAGGCCCAATGCAGTGCCAAAGGTATTTTTCATCGGCTCAGTCCTCGTTTTCCTTGATGCCAAGCAGGACGGGCAGTTCGGTCATGGGAATCTTATCGGCGCGCCAGCAGCCCAGGCCCGGCACCTTGATGACGGTAATGGTGCTGCCCGCGCTCTTTTTGTCGTGCTGCATATAGCTCAGCACCTTATTTTTGTCCACACCCGTGCGGGTGGGCAGGCCCAAAGTGCGGTAGATGGCGCGGGTGCGGCGCACAAGGGATTTATCCTCGATCATAGGCAGCATGCCAAGCGCCACGCACTCGCCATGGAACAGGCCGTTGGTGCGGCGGCCGCGCACCCCCTTGACAGCCTCAATGCCATGGCCGATGGTATGGCCAAAGTTCAGGCAGGCGCGCTGGCCCTGCTCGTGCTCATCGTTTTCCACCACGTTCTTCTTCACGCGCAGGGAACGGTAGATGATGCGCTCAATGTTTTCTTCGGGGTGTTCACACTCAAACAGGGCAAACAGCTCCGGGTCAGCAATCAGACCCGCCTTGATGGCCTCCGCCAGGCCGTTGACAAAGTGGCGGCGGGGCAGCGTTGCCAGGGCATCAAAATCCACCAGCACCACCTTGGGCTGCCAGAAAGCGCCAACAATGTTTTTGGTTTCGCCCAGGTCAATGGCGGTTTTGCCGCCAATGGAGGAATCGATCTGGGAAAGGGTGGTGGTGGGGCAGTTGACAAAATCAATGCCGCGCATATAAGATGCCGCGCAGAACCCGCCCAAATCCCCCACAACGCCGCCGCCGACGGCCACCAGCAGGTCCTTGCGGGTCATGTTGAACTCCAGCATGGCCTGCAGCACCTGACCATACACTTTCAGGCTTTTGCTGGCTTCGCCCTGGGGCACAGTGTACACCATTCCATTGGGGCACTGGGCCAGCACGGTCTGGGCATACTGCTCCGGTACGCCGGAATCCGTCAGGATAAACACCTTGCGGTTGGCAACATTGGCAAACTGGTACAGGTTGGCCAGGCACCCGCTTTTCAGGATGATATCATAGCTGCGGCTGCCAAGCTGCATGGTCAATTTCATAACAATTCCTCCCGTGTTTTTCCGTCATTTACAGGTCAAATACACCCAGTATCCGCACCGTGCGGCACACGTTTTCCAGCTCATGCACCAGCTTGGCGCAATCGTCCGTTGCGGCATTGGCCGGGCAGACAAGCTGAACATAAAAATAATATTCAAACTGAACATGGGGCAGCGGACGGCTTTTGATGGTTTCCATGTTAAAGCCGCGCTCGCCGATGATCTGGATCACCCGCGCCAGCCGCCCCGGCTTGTGGTCCACCGTAAACAGCATCGAAAGCCGCTGCCCCGGTGCGGCGGCGATCGGCTGCCGCTGGGCGCCCTCTTTTTCAATCACGATAAAGCGGGTGGTGTTGTCGCCGTCCTCGTTCACGCCCTCGGCCAAAATCTGCAGCCCGTACAGCTTGGCTGTTTCGGCGGAAGCGATAGCTGCCAGGGTTTGGTCGCCCTGTTCCGCCACATAGCGGGCGGCATCCGCTGTGTTGCCCCAGGCTTTGGTGGCAAAGTGGTGCAGTTTCAAGAATGGCCCACTCTGCGCCAGCGCCTGCTGGTGGCTGATGACCGTTTTGATCTCGCTCAGCTGCGCGCCCGGCAGCGCCAGCAGGTCCTGCCGGATGGGCAGGTCGCACATGCGGGCTACTTTCAGGCCGGGGTGGGCATACAGCAGGTCCAGCACAGCGGAAACATCGCCCGCGTTGGAATTTTCAAACGGCAGAACGCCGCAGTAAGCATCGCCCCGCTCCACGGCTTCCACCACCTCGTTCCAGGTGGAGTACGCCTGTGCCTTGGCAAAGGGGAACAGCTGACGCAGCGCAATGTGGGACCACGCGCCCTCCACCCCCTGGTAGGCGGCAACATCCTGCCCAATCAGAACATGCTGGTACGCGCGGGAAACCGCCAGCGCTTTTTTCAAAAATTCGCGGTAATAGGGCTGAAGTTCCGGGTTCTGCACGCGGGCGGTATTCTTTTCCAGCACAAGGGCTTCGCGTGCCGGGTCAAACACCTGTTTGCCGGTGCGCGCCTTGTACTGTGCCACCTGGCCCACTGCCTGCATACGCTGTTCAAACAATGCGGCCATCTTTGCGTCGATCTCGTCAATCTGCGCACGGGCCTGCTGCAACTGATCCATAGACAGGTTCCTCACATTCCATGGTTATTCATATTTTACTATACTATAAAACGGTCTGTATCGCAATAGGGCACCATCAAAAAAGCAAAAAAGCAGGGCCGAAGCCCTGCTACAAATTAGCAATTAGTAAATTCGGTATAGCTGTACACAGCGGGCATTTCGGCCCGTGCGTAATTGCTCATTCCTAATTTCTAATTTTTTCTTCGTTTTCTCCTCTTCCCTCGCCTTCCGCACCAGATCCTCAAAGCTTGGCATGGGGGTAAAGATGCGGTGGTAGGGGTTTTCCGGCATGGGGGCCGGCTTTTTTACCGGGCGGTAGCGCATCACTGCTGCCCCACGGTGGAAACGGCACCCGCGGTCAAGATGTTCCACAGGGCATCATAGGTTTCGCTTTCCAGCGCGGTTTTGTCGGTATAATACGCGCGGCGGCCTATGTAGGTGTTTTTCATGATGTCCTGGTTTTCGCCCTGGAGGTCATCCACCATCGTCAGGCCGGTGTAGGTGCCCAAATCCAGACCGGGCAGAGCCGGGCAGTCCGTCCAGCGGTAAACCATCTTGGTCCAGTCCACGATCACATTATCATTTTCATCCACATTCTCCGTGTCGGGCATGGTGCCGTCCAGGTACTGCAAAGCGCCGGTGGTTTCCGCAAACTGCTGCGCGTAATCGGTATCCTGCATGATAAAGATGTAAGGCCCATCCTCACTGGATAAATCCGCCGAAAGCCGGGTCACACCAGCCATCTGGGTGTATGCATCAGTGTTTTCGCTCTCGGAATCAAAATCCAGGTTATACTGCACCAGCTCCACTACCACCTTGCCGTCGCCATTGCGGTCATCACAGTAGGCGGCCAGCGTGTTTTCCAGGGCCGTTACCGTATCTGTCGGCAAGTTGCTGCTGCCCACATAGCCAACGCGGTAGTCCGGCCGCACCCGGGTAACAACATCGTGCACCATCCACACCACCAGCACCACGGCGATGACCGCAATGCCAACGTGCAGCTTGTGGTAATGCCACCAGTTGGCAGCTTTTTCCTGTTTGGTATATTCTTTTTTCGATTCGGGCGTTTTATACTGTTCAACGCTGTCTTTTGTGACCCATGCCATCTTAAAAACTCTCCTAATCTTTTTAACGTAAGTGGTATTATACCATAAATTTATGTTGGAATTGTAAAATTATTTTGACCATCCCGTGCCCGCTGCCTTGCATAACCCGCTAAAAAACGCTATGATAAACTTGTAGTATTATAAGCAGGGCTGCAAAAGCTGCGGCAGCGCACTGCCGCCCAGTCCGCTTACCCCCAATTAAGGCAACACCGCACAATTCCCGCCTTGCGGCTTAAGCACCGCTCCGGCAGCTG
>OJSB01001033.1_pt1 | contig 23416 bp, 21 predicted proteins | sample 1599331 | NCBI WGS metagenome assembly OJSB01 (sample SAMN04168657, study PRJEB22393) | human gut metagenome | biome: human gut microbiome; feature: stool | host: Homo sapiens | collected 2014-03-20
TGCTGGGACCATTTGTATATTTGATACACGCGTGTGAAGGCATCTTTCAAGAGGAAAAAACACGCAGGGAGAATCAGGTGATAGGAATACAGAATGCACAACAGAATGGTATCCGTATAGGACGCCCTGAGGTTCCCTGCAGTAAGAAATTTTTGAAGCTGGCATATCTGCAATCTAAAAATAAAATAACAGCAACAGATGCTGCTGAACAGTTACATATATCTCTATCTACCTATTATAAGCTACGGCGTAAATATCATAAGGAGATAGGTAAATGGAAGAAGCAAGAAGTCTGATCATATTTCTGGTCATCAATCTATCTGCCTTCCTCTGTTATCTGCTAGGAAAAGCAGATACGGAGAAGCGAAAACATCATGAAGAAGAATAAGCAAAAAAAACTCATATAGACTTTGTTATGAAAATGTACCAGTCACTGGTACAAAGGAAGGAGGCTATCGATGGTATGGATCCTTATCATTGGAATCGTATGCATTTCATTCAGCATATTGTCATATGCCCTTTGCAAGGTAAGTGATGAAGCTGATAGACGAGCAGGATATGATGAATAAAAAATGTACCAGTGACTGGTACATTCGAGCATTCCTACCAAACATCTTATGAAAAAGATCCGATAAGATGGATATTCATATGAAAAGGTGTCATGAGCCATATCTCGGCATAAACATAGGAGCTTACATACGGAGCGGAGAAAATCATGCTAATGTTCCCGGAATACATCATCGTTCCCGGAAACAGATGAAATCGTGGAAATCAGACAGTAATCAAAAAAATGGAAATGCTTTTCCGTAACATCGAAGGATATATCCTAACTTCTGGTCGACCGTAGAGACATGTAAGAAAAATGTAATAAAGAAGTTCTACTGTATGCATGGATCAGGCCTCTACGATCGGCTACAAGCTAGGATATGGTCCGTTTATAATTATAACAGATAGAAAAGAAATTGCCAGAATGATGCAAGGTATTTGTACCAGTCACTGGTACAATACAGACGCAAGTGAAACGAGCTAGTCGTCAAATACATAAGAATTTAATTCAAAAAGAGATATCGAAGGGGATATGTAATTGTTATCACCTTACGATAGTGATATACTAAAAATAGATAGAAAAGTGGAGGGAATATATTATGAAGAAATTATTAAGTATTGCTGCAGTGGCAGCACTCGTTTTGACAGGATGCAACAAGGATCTAAAAGTCACACCGGCAGATAAGCTGACTATAGAATATGGAGATAAACTCGACAACAACAAACTCTTTGACGCAAAAAAATCTGATAAAAATATCAAAGTAGATAAAGTACAGGATTTTAATGCAAAGAAAGTTGGAGATCAGACCTTAAAGGTCACATTTACTGATGGGGATAAGACTATCCAGAAAGATGTGAAGATCACAGTAAAAGATACCAAGAAACCGGAAATCACTCTGAAAAAGGATAAGATCATGATCACTGCAGGCAATAAACTGACATTGAAGGACAATGTGAAAACAGTGAAAGATCCTGTGGATGGTGCTTTGAAATACAGTGATAAAGAAATAAAAAAATCCGGCTACTACATTGATAAAGGAAAATTAAACACAAAGAAAGCCGGAACTTATGAAGTCATTGTAAAAGCATTTGATGTGAACGGAAACAAGACGGAGAAGAAATTCAAAGTCATCGTAAAGGAAAAAGAAAAGGCAACTACGGAAGGACAGAAATCTGAAGCAGCCCAGAATAACAATAATGCTGGACAACGATCAGAGACATCCTCTCCATCTACAGGTAATCAAAATGCAGGGACAAGTGGAGGACAAGGAAGCAGCACTGCGAATACCGGAAGCTCTTCCGGTTCCAATGGAGCACAGAGTTCCGCTCCTTCACAGGCAAAGCCGTCAACACCTACTCCAGCACCTTCTGAGCCATATATCGTAGATGATGGAAGGAAACAAGGATTACCGATTTCTATGCAGTCTCCATTGTTTGATGACCCAAGAGCTGCTGAAGCATGGGCCGAGCCATTTTATAATTCATTTGATGAGAATAATCCATATTTAGGACTAGGCTTTAGCAGTTGCTTGGTTAAATTTAGTGATGGATCAAGAAAATATAGCATTTATTGGTATTAAATAATGTAGAAGCGAAAATATCGCTTCTTTTTTGTTAATAGAAAATCAAGACGGACAGAGGTTCGTCTTTTTTTATTGGAGGTGACCATATGAATTACTACAAGGTAAGATATGACTCGCAGCTGCTCGCAGCGTAAGGCGAATACAGGAAAAGGTTTCATATATGTCATTGTATGAGTATACCTATAAAAAAATAAGTGAAAATTTATGGAGGAAAACAAGATGCGAAAGAAATTAAAAAGTATCGTCATGATATTCGCTTCGATCTTGCTATGTGGATCTAATATGTTATCCACGATAACGATCAAAGCCAATGTCACAAAGCTGGAAGATACCGGATACTGGCATAGCGGACAAGCACACAATCCTGACAATCCTGTACAGACCGCATGGTTCGATCATCAAAAGATTGAAAAGATCCATGTCGAACAAGGTGTCGGTGTATGCAGTGAGCCTTGGGAAGTAATCAATGGCTGGAATGGCTATGCTGTATCTAGATATGATAAAGAGCAAATATCTAAAATTTGGTATTATGCATATGTCAATACGAATCAATCGAAATGGAATTATGCAGTTGGTCAGCTGATGGTATGGGAATATCTAGGATATAAACCTACAGATCATAATGTCCCCAATTATGGAAAAAGAAAAGCTGAAGTCAATGCTGCCATCGCAAAGATGAAAGTAATGCCAAGCTTCAGCGGTCAAAAAATAACTTTAAATGTTGGGGAAAGTAAAACTTTAACTGACACAAACGGTGTTCTTTCCGATTTCAAAGGTAAAGAAAGTATTCCAAAAGGAATCAGTGTGAAGCGGAACGGCAATAAACTGACAGTAACAGCATCAACTACTGCAGCTGAGAATAGCACATATATTCTAAATAAAATACGCCCAGAAATGATTGGTCAATCTATCGTTCATCGAAAATCAGGCGGACAAGATATTATCAAGCCTATGATTTTAGATCCTGGAAGATTTAAATTGAATATTCGTGCAAACAAGTATGGTGCACTAAAGATCACGAAACAGGATGAAGATGGGAATATGGTTCCTAATACTTCCTTCAAGGTATCTAAAAATGCCGATATGTCTTCCCCGATCGGAACCTACCAAACAGGCTCTGATGGTACTGTTACAGTAAATGACCTTGCACCTGCGACTTACTATGTGCAGGAGAGCGCTGTTCCGAATCATCTGATTCTGGACAAGACGATCCATAAGGTAAGTGTATCTGCCAATAAGACGGCCTCTTTCACCGCACGAAACGAATGGAAGAAAGGGCGTGTCCAGATCCGTAAGGTCGATACGGATTCCAAGAAACAAGTCGCAGGTGCGACGTATGCGATCTTCAACCAACAAGGTCAGGAGCTCCAGCGCCTCGTTACGAAGGCATCCGGTTATTCTCTGTCCGGGTATCTGCGTGTTGGCGAGTATTATGTGAAAGAGGTCATTGCTCCGAAAGGATATACGCTCAATAAGACGAAATACCCTGTCACGATTTCCAATAATAACCAGACCATTACCGTGACAGGCACAGATAAGCACCAGTCCGGCACATTGAAACTATCCAAGGCAGATAGTAAGACGAATAAAAAACCACAGGGAGACGCAACGCTACAGGGTGCTGTCTATGAGTTGCGGGCGAAAGAGAATATCCTGGATCCTGCCGATCAGAGCGTGAAATATAAAAAAGGCGCTTTGGTCGCAACGTTGACCACGGATAAGAATGGCAATGCCACGAAAACAGGTCTCTATCTGGGAAAATATACCCTGAAGGAGACGAAGGCCAGTCCGGGATACCGCCTGGATCCTAAGTCATATGATGTGACGATCAATCCTGCAGCACAAACGACCAGTGTCATCACAGTTTCAAAAAATGTCCTAGAGGATATCATCAAGCTGCAGATCCATAAGGTTCAGGAAGAACCTAAGCTGAATATTCCAAATACGATCTTCACATTCACAAAACCGAATGGAACTACCTCAGAAGTAAAAACAGATAAGAACGGCTCCATCCAGTTCGTCGGTCTTCGCCCGGGTGTCTATATATTGAAGGAAAAAGCTGTCATGGATGGCTATGATATCAATCCTACCGAAGTACGTTTTGAAGTGGTATCCGGTGGTGGCGTCAAGGTACTAACAGACCTGACGAATACAGGCATTACCTTCCAGAAGACAGATGCATTCGATGGCATCATGACCGTGCGTGATAAGGTATCTCCGTTCACGTTGAAGATTACGAAGCTCAACGACCACAAGCAGCTGCTGGACGGTGCGGAATTTACGCTATACAGCGATAAAGCGTGCACAAAGGTAGTCGCAAAGAGAACCTCATATAACGGTGTATTGAGCTTTGCCGGTCTGAAGGATCGAACGAAGTATTACCTCAAAGAAACGAAAGCACCGGATGGATACCGTATCCCACTAGATCCGGATACGAAACAGCCGCATGTCTATGAGATCGAGACCGTCTCTTCCCCGGTCAATGACCTGTTCGAGTTATGGGTAGACGGTAAGAAATATACACCGAAAGATACGGTCACGACAGGTGCTATCCGCATCGAGGGTACGAAGAAAGCAAGAGTCGTACATATGGAGATCGTGAATATGGTAGGTATCAAATTGCCGGAAACAGGCAGTGATCTCATGTTCCCGATGTTTATCATAGGTATGGGTTTGATGTTCTTAGGGAGAAAAAGCTTACGAGGAGGAGTTAGAGAATGAATAAAAAGAACGTAATGAAATATCTGGGGATCCCTGCTCTGGCGACAGGGATGCTGTTATCCGGTGCACTTCCGGCATTGACCATCACTAGTCTAGTGATCCATGCAGCTCAGGAGATCACGACGCCGGGTGGTATCGTGGACCTGAAACAAGGCGGTGCCGCCATCACCATCGAGGCGAACGATGGTCAATCACTCGTCGGTAAGAGATTCCGGCTGTATCAGCTGTTCTCTGTAAAGAACGCAGCACACTTGGAAAGTGTGAACTATACCTGGACACCTGCCTATAAGGATGTCTTGCAGAAGGTCATCGGGAAACGCCTGAACAAACCGGCAAAGGATGTGACAGAATATGAGGCAGTGGATTACATCCAGTCCTTGAATCACCACAAGGTAGAAGGCGCTGCGACAGAACAGAAGTTGGAAGGAAGATACAGCGAGTTTCGTTATTTCATAGAGGAAGTGACGACAGAGCTGCGTGCACAGAAGAAACAAGGGACCGATATCCATATCACGGAGACGATGGATAACGGCAATATCCGTTTCGACGGTCTGGAATTCGGATACTACATCACCGATGAGATATCCGATAATGCAGGGACGCACTCCGCAAGCTCTCTGTGTATGGTGAATACGGCTAATCCAAATGCTGCTGTAAAGATCAAATCCGACTATCCTTCGATCACGAAGAAGATACAGGAGGATGACCATAAGGAGGAGATCGGCGCAGATGGATGGAACGATATCGCGGACTACGAGATCGGTCAGACCGTTCCGTATCGTTATGATACAGCTGTACCGGATATGAATGGATATCACAGCTATTACTTCGCTTTCCATGACAAGATGGATAAAGCACTGACCTTTGACCCGGATACCGTAAAGATCCAGATCATGGATGGAAAGAAGACCTATGATGTCGATCCCAGCGAATACAACATATTGGAAAATGTAGGAGGAACGACGTTCAAGATAGAGATCGAAGACCTGAAGAAGATCGTAGACCGCGAGTTTCCGGAAGGTATGAACAAGGACAAGGAGAACGTCTATGGACAGAAGATCGTCCTTCGCTATGATGCTAAGCTGAACGATGAGGCTGCCAAGGATACCGGAAGACCGGGCTTCGAGAACAGTGTGAAGCTGGAGTTCTCCAATGATCCGGATGCAGATGGTGTCGGAAAGACCGGAGAGACACCGTGGGATACGGTCGTGTGCTTCACCTATAAGCTGAACGTATCGAAGGTCAATGACCATGACGCACCGTTGAAGGACGCAAGATTCCGTCTGTACAGCGATGCGGACTGTACGAAGGAAGTATATCTGAAACGTACTCCTGACGGTTATAACGTGATCAACCGTGATGCTGCAGGCGGTAATGATCATGACGGCGGAACACAGCCGAATGAAGCCGTCGAGATCGTCACACCTTTGGATGGCAATTTCACGATCTATGGTCTCGATCAGGGGGTGTATTACCTTTCGGAGGTAGAAGCACCGAATGGATACCGCCGTTTATTGGACCCGATCGTGTTGACGGTAAGACCGACCTATACAAACGATAGAAACAGCTACGTAGCCGGCGAAGGCGCAACGGATAAGATCCTGCAGAAGCTGGAGGCGACTGCACATTTCAAAGAATTCTATGATGGTGCAACTTCCGAAAAAGATAATAAGCTGGAGACAGATGCGACGCAAGGTTCCATGAACCTGACAGTAGTAAACAAAGTAGGAAGCAAGCTGCCGGTCACAGGATCACAGCTGACGATCGTCATGGTCGCTCTTGGGGCAGGGCTGATGATCGCCGGTTATGGCATCCACAGAAAGAGAAGCCATGTGGATGATGGGAAATGAAGCGTAAAAAAAGATCCGGAAGACGATGGTGGAGCATAGCGATCATCCTCGTCGGCTTTCTGATCTGCAGCTATCCCATAGTGAGTGGTCTGTATCAGCGAAGTGTACAGTCCGATTCCCTGAAGACATATACCAAAGCGCTACGACGCAATGAAGATCAGGTGGAAGGTCTGTTGAAGGCGGCAGATACCTATAACGATATGCTCTTTCAAACGCAGGGCAATTATATCCAAGGGATCAGTGACAAGTATCTGACAGAGAAGGCTTATGAAAAACAGCTGCGATTGAAGGACAGCGATGTCATGGCACGCATCGAGATACCGAAGATCAGTGTCGATCTTCCTATCTATCACGGTGTGAGTGAGAGCGTCCTGTCAAAAGGTGTGGGACATCTTCGATCCAGCAGTCTTCCTGTTGGTGGTGAGAGTACACATACGGCATTGAGCGGACATCGTGGTCTTCCATCATCAAAGCTATTTACCAGATTAGATGAATTGGAAAAAGGCGATCTCTTCTACATCGATGTACTCGGTAGGATGCTGGCCTATCGAATCTGCGATATCCAAACGACAGATCCACAGGATACCGATCTGTTGGAGATACAAGAAGGAAGAGACCTCGTGACGCTCATCACCTGTACACCATACGGAATCAATACGAAAAGGCTGCTCATAACAGGAGAACGAGTGGCTTATGAGAAACAGGAAAAGGAATCGATCCAAGAATCGATGATGTCGATAAGAGAGCTCCTCTTTACGGCAGCGCCCTTTGTGATCGTCACACTCCTGTTGGGAAAAGAGATCTATCATCATAGAATAAGGAGGTCAAAAGAACATGAAGAAGCGTAATAAGATAGTCTGCATCATGACATTATCGTTGTTGTCATTATGCTGTATCAAGCCGATACAAGCACAGGAAATCGAACTTAAACCCGATTCCTCTGTTCAGGAGAAGGGCAGCATACACGTAGAGCTTGAAGAAACAAAAGATCGACTATCCAGAGAAGGAGTGGAGCTCTCATTGGTGCGTGTCGCAGATATACAGGACGGAAGTTATGTACTTGATGAACCATATCGTTCTGCGGATGTGGATATGAATGATATAAAAACAGCACAAGGGCTGCAGGAAGCCGCAGATACATTGCGTCCATTGGTCAAGAGCCCATTACAGGCGAAGCGGACAGATGCGCAAGGTATCGTGGATTTCACAGATCTAAAGGTAGGCGTCTATCTGTTGTATGTGAGCGATCAGGCGGGCTATGAAACGATACAGCCGACACTGATCAGCGTACCGATGTGGGATGAGACTGCCAAACAGATGAACTACCATATCGAAGTATTCCCAAAACATGCACCTTTACCGGCATTGCATGTGCGGAAAGTCGATTATTATGATCATAAGAGCATTTTAAAAGAAGCTGAGTTTACTCTGTATTCCGATGCGGAGTGCACAGAAGCCATCAAAACAGAAAAGACAGATCCGAAGGATGGGATCGCGTCATTCGATGGACTATTATATCAGACAGTATACATAAAGGAAACGAAGGCTCCTGCCGGTTATCAGCTATCGGATGAGGTCGTGAAGGTCACGATCGATGATGCGTGGGTAAAGGGAGATGATGATCTGCGTACGATCGTCTATGCGGACAGGCCGCTTGCGACATCTGGCGGTCCTGATACCGGCGATCATACGAGTGTAGCCGGATGGATCTTCCTGCTTGGAGTATCCACATGCACGGCCTTCTTCTTATTGCGTAGAAAGCATGAGGCACAGTGAAAAAAAGCCAGTATATGACATTCATCCTCTGTGTCCTCCTACTCTGCCTGGGATGTTGGTATCTCTTATTTCCGAGACCGGCAGATAAAGATGACCTGTCGATCACATTCAAGGATACGGAAAAGGTGAAACTGAACGAGAAGATCGAACCTGTCGATCTGATCCGTTCCACGACATCTGTGAAGATCCTATATCCGACGATCGACACCTCATCCCCGGGGGTAAAGAAGCTCTTATATATTGCTGTGGGAGAGGATGGAGAACAAAAAGAATTCATGAAGGAGATCCGGGTGGTGGCACCGAAACCACCTGTCCTTCAACTCAAGAAGGATACGGTCGAGATCTATGTGAAGGAAGCATTCGATGCAAGAGCATATGTAAAGAAAGCCTATAGTGATTATGACGGTGATCTGGACGTGTCGATCCGTGGGAGCTTCGATGTGAAGAAAGCCGGTACGTATACGATCACGTATCAGGTCAAAGATTCCAGCGGCCATACTGCCACGAAGGAGCTGCGGCTCATCGTCAAAGATAAAGAAGAAGCGCCGAAGGAAAAGAAGCCACAGCATCCACAGAAGGCAGAACGGCCATCAACTGCACAGCCGCCGAAAGAACAAGATACGACGACAGGCTCCGCTTTGTCTCCGAAAGCAGAGAAGCCACAGGAACCGGCCCCATCGATCGGCGTACAGACATGGCTGTTCGCCGATGGAGAGAGCTTTTCTTCCGCACTGGAGAAATGTAATGCCGCAGGAGCAGCAAGTGGAAGGAGGTATCAGTGTGATGTGTTACAGGATGATGCCGGTATCTATACAGGTTATCGGCTCGACCTACGATGATGTACCAGTGACTGGTACATCTGCCAATAGAAACGATGTAAGGATGATAGAAAGGAGTGAGGAGGATGCTGTTCAAACGGCTACATAAACACCTGGATCAAGACATAGAAGAGCACACGGAAGGAAGTGAGGGTCCACAGGTAGAACATACAGAGGAGGAACTGGAAGCACATCTACAGAAGCTGATGAAGCGACAACGGCGTATCGTGCGATTGAAGAAAGCAGCTCTGTATCTGATCGTAGGTATCGGTCTGCTGGGAGGATTCCGTTCCCTTGCTCAGGAACGGCCGGACATAACGCCTGCAGTAGCGGTGAACGACTATAGCTTCCTGGAGGATTATATAAAAAACTATTATAAATATCCGCAGGATGAAGAAAGTCAGCAGTTCTTACAGGAATTCACGACCGGAGGAAGCTGGAACGTATCCTATGATCAAAAGATCAAGAGTGCCGAGGTAGAAACCGTAGATGTATATCAGGTGGAGCCATTTGATACAGAGGAAGGCCGGCTCACATCCTATGCCAGAGTATCTCTCGATCTGAAAGACGACGAAGGCAAGAGTAAACGACAAACAGCATATATCGCGATACGTTCTATTCAAAAAGATGGTCGTTATATCGTGGATCGTCCGATCTCGATGATATCAACTGCGCCAGCCGCTATGAATGAAGATATGAAGAAAGGACTGGAGACAGAAAAAGAAGATATCAAGGGACAGGACTGTACGGAACAGGAGAAGCAGGAGATCACGAATACGATCCAGTTGTTCTTTACGACCTATGCCGCTGATCTGGAACAGGCACGGCTCCTGATGCAGGATCCGGAAACGCTGAAACCATTGGATCCGGATACGAAGCCGGTATTCGTCAGTCTGCAGACCGCGATACAGAATGAGGATGAGATACAGGCTGATGTGAACGTCCGCTATGAAACGAAGGAACTATTCCAACAGGAACGTACGGTGCGTTTCCTGTTCGATAGAAAAACGAATAAGATTATTTCAAAGGAGGAGTATTAGGTATGGATTTTACAAAATTAGAAGGATTCAAGGTCATTTATTATTTGGTATTGCTCATCATATTCGTGGCGCTCATGGTGTTCCTGTTGCGCAGCGCAAAGGAATCTCTGCGCCGCACCGGTGGGAAATGGCAGTCTGTCATCGATGAAGTGGTCATCGGGTTCATCGTGTTGATTGCTTTCACCATCATCGCGCAGATAGAGCCGTCATCGATCATCTCATTCCTGACGAAACCTCTCACATGGATATGGGATCTCGTCCTGAAAGCATTGCGGTTCGTAGGCGTCAAGATCTAGAGGGCCATCATGAAGAGCGCCTATAATTATACGGCTGTCGAGACACACAAGCAGAAGCTGTATATCCCCTATATCGGAATCGAATTGAATGGCTGGGGGATGGTACTTGTGATGCTGGGCGGTCTGTTGTTTGCACTGATCCCCATCGGTATCCCTGCGTATCATCTGTTCGGATCATTGGGGATCCTGTTGTCGATCGCGATCGCTGCGGTACTGGAGATCGGCGCTGTGATGTTCCTGACAGAGATCGACCGGGAGAGCCGCAAGAACAAGCTGATCACGTTCTACTATCGGGATGTGAAGAACTATCGCATCCTGTATGATTCCCAAGGGCACACACATAGATTATCGAAGGAAAGAGAAGGGAGAGTGCATCGGTGTGTACGTTGAACCTTATTACAGCTATGGAGAAGGAAACATCGTCTACTGTAAGGAATGTATCTGTTATCACTATGAGATCCGTCCGATGAATAGCCTGTATGCATCCGATCATCAGCTGCAGACGCTGATCGATAACCTGCATCGGAAGATCCTTTCCGTCAATATGCCGGGAGCGATCTATATCCTGCCACAGCGCATCGATGAACAGGAGATCCTAAAGCATTATAAGACGTTATATGAGACGAATGGTGATCCACAGACAGAGAAGCTGTATCGCTCCTTCATGAAGGATATCAAAGCGCAGCTGACAAGTGGTATCAAGTATCGCTATCGGATACACATATGCTTTACAGACAATCGTGACCCATTGAAGAAGAAGTGGTTGAGTGGTTGGCTGAGTAAGAACAACGATCCGTTGGAAAAGCGGATGGTCGATCTGAGTGAGGTCATCGATGAACAGATATACAAGAAATTAAGTATGGATCTGAGTGTGGAACGACCGGACAAGAAAGAGATACAGCGTCTATATGATTATCTGGCGATCCCGATCGAGATACCGATATCCGATTATTACACGATCCCGCAGGCGACAGAGCTGGAATATCATTATCAGACACTGAAGAACAAAGGTGGATTCCGTGAACTGTATTCCCGTGTGCTCATCGCAGATAAACTCATCCAGGATCGATTGGAGGATGGGTATCGTGCGAATGTGGCGGTCAATGAGATCCAGCTCTATGCCTTCCCTGTCGACACGATCATCAAGTTCGATCTGGAACATACGCAGACCTTCAAGAGCAATATGACCGGAAAACGTGAGGAGATCCATAAGAATGCACGCCGTTACTGGCAGAGCAGCGGACGAAAGGACAAGGAAGCACAGAAAGCCTTCGAGCTTGCGAAGATTGGAGAAGATGTGGATCCATCGATCGAAGATTCCAAGATCCGCTGGCAGATGATGTTACGCATCCGTGCCAATACACAGGACATGCTGATGAAGCGCAGCGACAAGCTGCAGAAGAGATTCGAAGGGAAACGGATCCAGTTGACGTATGCAATCGGGGAACAGGAACAGCTTGCGGAACACCTGTTTCCATATAAGAATAGCTGTTACCGGTATGTGAATCTAACAGACGTCTTGTACTTTGCGCATTTTAATTTTTTCGGTGGCTTATACATAGGAGAAGCAGACAAAGGAGTCGTGCTCACATATACGAGACCTGCAGACCTGCCGGTACGGATCGACATCGAGGCTCCGATCAAGGGATTGACGCAGACAGGGTCCTCTACGGTGGCCTTTGTCGGAGAGACCGGTTCCGGGAAATCACAGATCGCCAACTATTTTGCACTCCTCTCCATGATCTTCTATGGGCACCGGCTGCTGTTGGTCGATCCGAAAGGTGACCGTCACAAGCTCGTGAAGCTGTTGGATCGCTTCGGTGATCTGACCTCTCACCTCATCATCGGAGATCCATCTTGTCCAAACGGTATGTTCGATGCCTTCCTATTACATCCGGATTCTCCCTTAGATGCATTGGCAGCGGCCAAGAATGATATCATCGCCCTGGTGCGTGCCATCAATCCACAGCAGGAGGTCGATCTGATGCAGGTCGATGAAGCATATATGGAGCTGAGCGAAGCAATCAACAGTGGAAAGATCACACGGATCACGATGCGAAGGTTGGTCGATGTCATGATGAACAAGGATCCCAAACTAGCACGCAGCCTGTATTCCCTGCGCAATGATCCGATGGCCCGCCTGTTCTTCGGGGACGATGATACCGATATCTCGAAGGTGTTCCGTCTCGATCGCCCCTTCAATCTGATCACGTTCGCGAAGATGCCGGTGTATTCCAGAGATTCGCTCACCTATAACTATGATTCCGGGAATCTGGAACATCGGATCTTCTCCCTCATCCTGGGAAAGGTCAATGAGATCACGAACATGTTCCTGCGTATGTATAAAGGACAAGCGAAGACGATGCTGTTCGATGAGGCAAAACTGTATTCGACAGTCCCGGGAGGTATGTCCGTATTGGTGAACAACAATCTGATCGCAAGATCGGAGCTGTGTGATATGCTGGTCATCCTGCAGAACTGGAGCGATCTTCCGGATTCCATCATCAACAATACCGGACAGTTCTTCATCGGCAATATGAAGAGCAAGGACGAGATCCAGCGTATCCTGTGCCATTTCGATCTGGATGGCAATTCCACGCTGTCCGCTATCCTGCAGGATCGAACGAAGGAGGAAGGCGTCGACCAGGCAAAGCAGCACAATTTCTTATACTGTGATTACAACAACCGCAAATGCCTGACGAAGATGGCGATCCTGCCGATGTTCTCGGATGCCTTCCGCACCTTCAAGGATATCGATGAACAGGGGGCGAAGTCATGAGATGGCGTAAGTGCCTTACCGTCCTGAGCTTACTGTTCCTGCTGCTGGTCCCGACAGGGATCCATGCGGAATCTATGGATGGAGCGATCGGCAACGGTAATTCTCCCGGAGAGACGACAGCAGAGAAGAACGATAAAGAAAAGGCAGATACCAATACTTCGGATTTTCTCTCGGATGCGATCCTCAGTTTAGATAAAGATACGAGAAAAAAAGAAATGGACCGGGATTATATCAAGAATCTCTATAATTCCAGTATGACAGCGAAGACCAAAGGGCTCAACCTGCTTGATGGGGATTCCATCGTCACATGTTTCATGAATCTGATAACGCTGCTTCTGGAAATGATCGGGTTCGTGATCTCCTTCTTCGTGTTGACGATCTATAACCTGGTATCCTCCAGCTTTTTGGGGACCGTCATACAGGGGATCTTTGATATGATCGACAAGGTCGTTTTCGATTGGAGCGATCCTGATTCCTGGATCAATAAAGTGCTCCTGATCGCTGCATTGTCCTCTATCCTGTATAAGCTCATCAAAGACTTTACCAGGATCGTGCGATGGCAACAGATCGTACAGATCGTACTTACCGCCTTCCTATCGATGACCTTCATCACCTTCATCGGTCAGAATGGACGCAAGATAGCGAATGGTTTTGAAGAGGTGACGACACAGATGTTGACGGAAACGTTCGTATTCGGAGAAAAGAAGGAAGATCCGGAGATCATGAACAAGCAGAACATCTTCGATATCTTGCAGAAACAGCCGTTCATGGTACGACATTTCGGTACGACAGATCTTGCGAAGATCGCCGGATCGGACGATAAGGATGCTATCGAAAAGGTAGAAAAGCGAGTACAGCGCCTCCTGAACGATCCATCACAAGACAATGCGGAGGATGAATATGACAAGTTCGGAAATCATGCGATCACGCATGATGGTGGTTCCGCAATGCGGGTCTTGGGACTCTCCTTCGTCTTGTTAGTACATCGTGGTGCGATCAGTATCGTCATCGCAGCGATCTGTATCGGCTTAGGGGCTGTAAAGGCCTCAAAATATATCGTTCTGGGATTGAGTGTATATCAACTCATCTGGTGGCTGCTCAAGCATGGACGCAAAGCTCGCCAATGGTTCACAGACAGGCTCATGTGGTGCATGGTCACGATCTTTGCGGATATCCTGTTCAGTATGGCACTGTTCTTCCTGGTAGAATTATGCACGAAGATATCCGCTTACAGTGTCCTGCTCATGCTGGCAGTCGATGTGATCCTCATCGTCCTGCTCAGATTCGTGATCAAGAATCTACCGACGATCATGTCGAAGCTGATGGAAGATGGAAAGATCGTGGCAGAAGGAATGCTGTTGGGTACCTCTCCGATGTCGACGTACCGACAGCTGAAAGGCTCTGCTTCACAAAGTGATGCGTTTGATGGGGGCGGTGAAGGAAACGGCAGTGGCACAGGTGGCTATGGAGAAAGTGATGATAGTGATCTTCGTGATCATGATGATCCATATGATAGCAGCTATGATGACGACGCCTTGCGAGATGAAAAAGATCCCGATATGTATGCAGACGATATACAGGATGATGTGGACTCTGCGGATCATGAGGAAGCACCTGCAGAAGGTGACAGCGAACTGGCTGGACAGGCTGGTCCTGCCACAAGTAGTGAGGGTGCGCCTACAGAAGCAGAGAGTGAAACAGAAGGATCTGATGAAATGACTTCTGAGACACAGAGAGACATCGATGGTGGGGCACAGGAAACGGATCCGGGAGATGATGGTGAACCATTCGATGAAGAACATGCAGCTGACATACAGAACATGAGTGCAGAAACGCAGGAAGAGGAAGACCTGAGCGATGAAGCGGATATAGCGGAAGAAGATATGTCGGATATCGATATGGACGATGACGATGATCTTATCGAGGATGCAGGAGCCCCGGATATCTCAGATGTGGGAGGAGTTCCGGAAACAGTGGATCCTGAAACAGAAGATGATCTGAAAGATCGCTTTGATGATGATCCTATTCCTACAGAAGCTTCGAAACATACGGATTCTGAAGAGGCAACGGAAGAAACATCGTCAGCTTCTACAGAAGACAGCCCAGATGTAGAAATGAACACAGAACCTACACAAGCTACGCAGCAGCCGGATGATCCAAACAGTGTGCCTGCAGGAACGGATGTCGTCGAAGGAGGACAAGAGATCGGACCGATAAACGAACAGGATGTGCCAGCAGAACATGAGGCTTCAACAAAACCGGAAGAGGATACACTGCCGCAGGAAGAGGAGAACCTCCTGAATGAAGGCGATTAAGAAGCTCCTTCTCCTTTTCCTTCCCCTTATCATTATCATGATGATGTTTCTGATGTTCCTTGGCGGTGGTGTGAGAGATGGGAATGAGACGCCCAAAAACAATCTCAGTTCCTCTGTCGAATATTATCGTCCCTATGTGTCCAAGATCGCCAAGCTGGAAGGCATGGAAGATTATGTGGATCTGATCCTGGCAGTGATGCAGGTAGAATCCGGTGGGACAGGCAGTGATCCTATGCAGGCATCGGAAGGGCCGTTCAACAAAAAATATCCGCAGATACCCAATGGGATCAAGGATCCGCATTACTCGATCCGCTGCGGTATCAAAGAGCTGCAGGATTGCCTGAAAAGGGCGAAGGTCAAGGATGCATCCGATGAAGGTCGCATCCGGGTGGCATTAGGCGGATATAATTTCGGAAATGGATTCATCGAATGGATCGATCGTGAAAAAGGTGGAAGATGGACACTGGAAGCAGCACAGGAATTTTCCGATATCATGAAGGGAAAGACCGGATGGAGCGTCTACGGAGATCCTCCTTATGCCGATAAGGTGATGTCCTACTATGACGCATTGGATTTTATCAGCGGGGACGGTATCCTGATCCCGCCATTGAAGGGCTACACGCTCACCAGTGGGTATGGGAATCGACCATCGATCGGTGACTTCCATTATGGTGTCGATCTGGATGGCTCCTATGGTGCATCGATCTACGCTCCCGGTGATGCGAAGGTATATCAGGCATCCTCGAGCTGTCCTGCCGATGGCGGATACCTTGGGAATATGTGTCCGGATGGTGCTTATGCCGGTGCCGGAAACTTTATCCAACTGAAAATGAAGTATAAAGGAAAAGAACTCTATATCCTGCTTTGCCATATGAAGGATGTGGACGTCAAGACAGGACAGAGCGTAAAGAAAGGACAACGGATCGGCAGCCAGGGACATTCTGGAAATTCGACAGCATCCCATGTACATATGGAGATGCATTTCTCAACCCCTGTGATCACAACGACAGAAGGCAGTGTGGATCCGGAAAAATACATCAAATTCAAATAATGGACAGAGGTGAAATATGGAAAAGAAAACGATCGTGTCTATGGGTATCCTCATAGCTGTGACGGCAGCATTCCTATGGATGAATCAGCCATCGGAAACGAAGGTGAACTCGCAGCAGAGCAATACCATGATACAGAAAAAGCCAACAACGGAGCCATCTCCTCAGTCGGCTGTTCCCAATGATGTGGAAGAGGCCTGTAAGAGCGCAGCAGAACGCTTCGTGAGAGTGAAGAGCGAAGGCCGCAGCAGTGATATCTTCCTGGATCGTATCGAACCGGTCAAGGAACTTCTCAGCGATGACTTGTACCAGTCACTGGTACCGGATCTGAGTAAGGAAGAGCTGGCGGCCATGCGAAGAGAGAGCAAACGTATCAAAAAAGAAGAAACGACAGAAACACAGATCACATCGATGGACAGCGCTATCGACAGGATAGCGGATGATGACTTTGAAGTTTATGTCATCTACACTGCACAGACACAGCATGCGGACAGGAACGATACGAGCCGGTATCTGGTCCGGATGCGTGTACAGTGGATCGATGGGAAAGCGAGGATCTATAAGATGGTAGAAGAGAGCAGCCTGGGAAACGGCTTCTATGAAAAGTAAGAGGAGGATCCGATATGACAGGAAGAAAAGCGGACATCATCCATCGTTTATATGAAATACAGGAAAAGATGGAAGAGGTAGACGGATATTGGGAAGATGCCCTGGAAAGAGATGCCCTTATGGAAAGTGAGGGATACGAGGAACAACATCAGGCCCTATATCAGGAATATTGGGACATCATGATGAAGGAAGTAGAAGAAAGGTGGCGCAAGTATGTAGAGGGGATCCTTGGTGATGGCCATTTTACAGAAAAGATATATGTGGAAGAATTGGAGATGATCATGGAGGCAGACGGTAAGCTCGTGGATGAATATCAGGGATACATCTTAAGTTCCGGCATGGATCCATTCGGTGCACTGACCTATTGGATCAAATCTCCGGATGGTGAGCCACTGGAAGAAAGTTTCGACTTCGTAAGCGACGCGGATGCGATCTTATCGTTTCGTGACATGGTCGATCGAAACGAGTTTTATTGAGATGAGGTGAAGATATGGTACTAGAAGAAATATTGAAACATGATGAGACGTTCCGCTATCAGCTCCTCTCCCGGATGGTGGAGGACTGTAACTATTATCTGGGATATGGCAGCCGAAATGTCGAGGACCTTTGGGCCAATGATGAATGGGAACAGATCGAGATCATGCAGGCATTGTACGAAAGTTTTCCTCCTGGAAAGAAACCGGAATGGCTCACACCGGACGATATCCTGGGATATGGAGAACGGATGCTTACTCCTCTTAAAGAGATATAGGTGTTAGGAGGAAGGCGGAATGTTATATCAGATATTACCAAGATATGATCATCAGTTCCAGGCAGATACGATGCGGATGTTTTTAAAGACATTGTCCGGAACGAAAAGGCGTCGATCGTTGCGAGATCGTCTATCGAAGCTCTTCGATCCAAACTGTATCCTGGATTATCGTTTCATCATCGATTGCGACGGTAAGGATCAAACGGATGGGATGATCTCTTTCTACTTACAGGTGAGTGATGAAAGAGAGAATGGGCTCGTCCTGAACAGTCTGCAGAACATGTTCCAGGATAAGGCGAACGTATTCGAAGCGGTGAGACCGCTCACGCCGTATACGACAGTACATACCCTGTTTACGGATGATGTGCTGGATCATGCGAAAGATACGAAAAAAAGCCTTGCGACCTTCCGGGATGATCAGATCTTCCTGTTCATCCTGGGGACGATGCGCAACAAGACGAGGATCACGATCGATTTCAGTGTCGAAAAGAATTTCAGTGCAACGAAGAGCATGTTACGAGGCGTGAGTACGGATGTCGATGTGCAGGTGATGATCAAGGTATCCGGAAAGACGAGATACCAGAGAAACCAGATCCTGGAGATCACGAATACGATCATCAATCTGACAGCAGGAGAAAAGGAGCTTCGGGCGATCTATCGGGATACTTATAAATTTTCCAAACTGACAGGAAACGAACTGATGAACCTGTTTCAGATCCCGACCTTCTACAATAAGAAGGATCTTGAGATCCTGAAACGGGTACACAAACTTGAGATCGGCCAGCGGACATTGAAGGAGGAAGAATTTGCGTCCGGGATCAAATGCGGACATGTCTATCATCCGATGCAGGATCGTATGGTCTTCCTAAAGCAGCTACAGCTGCGTAAACATATGGTCATTTCCGGACAGACCGGTTCCGGAAAATCGAGCTTTGCGGAGGAGATGATGCGCGATATCCTGACATCCATCGTGCAGGAAAAAAAGAACATACCTGGATTCACATTCTTCGATCCTGCAGAGACCAGTGTGCTGGGCGTCATCGATATGATGCTGAAGCTGCAGGCGGATGGTCATGATATCACGAAGCTGCGTGAAAAGATCCATTATATCGATTTTGGGTATGAGGATTGTATCTTTCCTATCTCCTTATTGAATAAGGATGTCCCCTCTACCGAGATCCTGGACTATTTCCGGATGTTGTTCGGTTCCGCAGTCACTGTACAGGTAGACCGCATGATCACCAGTGCGATCAATACGATCCTACTGGACGAAGATGAGCATACGATCATGGATGTCCCGAAGATGTTTCAGAATGAAACGATGCGTGAGCGACTGTATGAGCGACTGAAGGATAATGTATATGCGGATGATGCATGTGCCTTCCTAAAGGGACGCTTCGATAAACAGCAGGTAGATCCCATCCTGAACCGTACCGATCCTTTCATCAATACACCGAAGAAGAAGCTCATGTTCGGTATGCATAGTAAGTATGATGGCTTGCGGAAGGTCCGTGAATGGATCGAAAAAGGTGATATCATCTTATTCAATCTGAAAGGTCTCAATGACAATGATCTACGGATCATCGTCGGTTATATTTCTTTAAAATATTATCTGATCGGTCTGAAACGTCCGGATAATTCACGTCTGCATCTGACCTTCATCGATGAATGTCACAAGGTGCAGTTCGATATCTACGAGCGCTGGTTGGCGGAGCTGAGGAAAGGTGGTATGGCACTGATCCCGATGACACAATATCTGGAACAGTTCCAGCAAGGCTTCCTAAAGGCTATCCTTGGGAATGCCGGTACGAAGGTGACCTTCCGGCAGGGGCGTGATGGAGCCGTGCGTATGTCCGCAAACCTTCCCGGCCATCCGGATATCGATGGTCTGCAGGGACTTCCCGACCGGATCGGATATGTATCTACAGAGGACAACCGTATCGCAAAAACGGTACTCGTAGAAGTGGATCCACCATATCGGTATAATGCCGGAAAAGTAGTACCACACAAGGAAGGAGAGAATGTGCAGGCGGAAATGAATACCGAAAAGAATCGCAATGAAGCACGCAGCTTGATGCGGCGTGACTTCCTGTCGAAGGAAGAGGCAGAAAAGATCGTATTCCGTAAAATAAAAAGACGTAAGAAAGGTGATGGAGAATGGGACGGATAAGATTTCTACTGTATAAGATATCGCAGCTCCTCCCAAAGGGACAACGCCGACCGGTGATCCTGATCTCATCGATCCTTGGGTTGTTCATCTTCTTTCAGTTCATGACAAGGATCAGTGATTCCTACCTGCTGCTGAGCGTGCAGCAGGTATTCCGGGATACATGGAAAGCATTGCAGGCTGAGCAAGTCGGAGGACTTACGATTGTATTCATCTGTGCTATCTTGGGATATGGTGGATATCGATATTACGGCAGGATACAGACGGCCATCACTATCTGTTATGCGATCATCTTCATCCTCGCTATCTTGCCGTTCATCATGTCGATGTAGGATGAAAAACTATATAATGTGCTGTGCCGGTTACTGTGCCGAGAGATGTGCCGAACACTGTACGATATATGTCACACTTTTTCGCAATGAAACCCTTTGTTTAAAGGCTTATTTGCACATCGAAAGATTTAGAAATTACCTTATTTTACCTTATAAAATAATATAATATACAACAACCTTATGGGACGCTGCTTTATGCCTTATATCAGAGCCTATTTGGGTCCTCGATTTCATATGCTTATTTCTTATGATACAACTATATATACAATTTGATACTACTGTATAGATATAGTTACTATTACTCTTATATAAATATTTAGTATATAACTTAAGGAGGGATCATTGATGGGACATAAAAACAAACCAAGGATCTTAGATGATGATATCGAACTGATGGTTCGGATAGCGAAACATGGATTCGTGGATATGGACTATATACAATTATTTGCTTATAAAGGTAGAAAAAAGGATACGATTGAAAGGCGTATCCTACAGTTGGCTCTGCATGACTTCTTGATCATAGAGAGGACATTCATACCTGCGAACCATACAGCAAGTTTCCGGACCGGATACAAGATCGTTACTTTAGGGAAACGAGGTCTCCAGTACATGCAAGATATGGGATATGAGGCCAAGGACAATACAAAAGCATTTTTGAGTTACAGTCCTTATTACATGTATCACCAGGTACAGGTGGCCACCGTATGTGATATCATTCAGTCTAAATATGAGGATGGGAATTCAAACTGGTATGTAGATGAGATACTGAATGAAAAGGAGGCATATCTGGAAGATACTTCTAATCGCCCGGACGCCATCTTGATATTCAAACAGAAGGATAAAACAAAAACTTCATCCGTATTGGTATATGTGGAACTAGAAAGATCCTATCCCACACAGACATTAGCAGAAAAAAAGATACGATCCTATCGTCGTGTCATTCATGAAGAACTGCATGCAAAGGCTCTATCTCTCGATGTCATCGATTACCGTGTATTATTTGTTTGTACTCTGCGAAATGCAAAGCGACTTTTGATACAAAAAATACGGGACAATAAAGACAGGATCGATTTTAACTTATTGGTCACAGGTTATGAGGATGTAACGCAGCATCCATTGGATGCTATATATACGCTGCCTTTACATGAAGATGTACAATATAAACTCATGGGGCAGCTGCCATGATGAAGGAACTATATGAACGCCGTCGATAAGTATTATAGAACGAAGCAGGAACTGCTTCAGGAAGGTTCTTATGCAGTAAAGATATTCTGTGATGCCAGCTTAAAGAAGCTAACCTCACCAGAGAGTTAGTCAACCTGATTGCTCCAAAACTGAGAAAATATGCAACTGTGGATGTATACAATCAAAATCGCAGCGCATTCTATGATGTGCAGAACGGTACATTCAAAATCAGTAAGTATGATTATGTGCTGGAAGTACATTTCAATGCATTCAATGGATCCGGACACGGAACAGAAATCTTTGTAACAGACAGTGAGAAGTATACTGATGTTGAGCAGGCCATCATGAACAAGCTGGGAAAGCACTTCGTGAAGCGTGGTGGCTCCGGTGTCAAGGTGACAAACTGGCTGGTGATTTATACATGCAAGTGTTTAGGCATCAGCTCCGCCTTGTTAGAGACGTGCTTCATTGACAATAAGGCTGACATGGCCGAATATCAGGCAAATAAGGAATCCATCGCACAGGGCATTGTAGACGGCATTGCAGAAGGCTTCCAGCTGAAAGCAAACAGCACAGAGCAGAAGCCAGGGAACAAACCTGCAGAACATAAGAAACCTTCCAAGCCTGCGAAACCGGGACAGCCTGATCAGATTTTGCATAAAGGAGAATACTTCGTCATTCCAGGAGTGCATAGCGTAGACCAGGTATTGGCCAACATGGATAGCATCTGGTGCGAGGAGATGACCGGGAACGGCGGTAACTCCATTCAGGCGGGACCACTTACCAAATGCGATAAGAACGGTAAGAAAACAAGGTCACAAGTTTTCAGCGTAGGTGATTACTGGAAATGTGACAAGAAATTTAAGGTGCTTGCGGTGGATAAACCTACAAATTCAGTGCAGGCAAATGTCGGAGGTCGTAAAATCTGGTTGTATGCCGGACCGTTGCGCGAATTCTAAACATAAAATTACCACTCATTCCTCAGGGAGTGAGTGGTTTTTGTACATGCACCATATTGTTTTAAATACCTAGTTTTTTGATCAGCGCATCCTGTAATGTCTGTGAATAATTGATGTTGTTTTTATCAGCGAGATCATTCAGCCATGCCGGAATTGTAAGCGTCTTTTTAACAGACTTGTTATTGTATCGCTTTGCCCACTCTATACCGTCATACTTAATCATTAAAACAAAATCACGACCTTGTAATTTGATATCGCTTGGATTTGATGGCTTCGGAAATTCCTGAGCCGATTCCAACGGATTTGGTGCAAACCAGGTACCCAGTGCATCTTCTGCCATTTCTGCCGCTTCTTCCAGTGTTTCGCCTTGTGTTAAACAACCAGGCAAATCAGGAAATTCTACCCAATAGCCCTTTTCATCTGGTTCAGTTTCATGGAAGACCGCAGGGTAATAAAGTTTTGACATATCATATACCTCCTTTAATATAAGATATTAGGATAACCGGCGCAGGCAAAGGCTATTTTTTTAGCCCTGCCTGCTTCAGTATTGCTTGCTCCATGCCTTTTTTTAAATCTTTACAATGATAAGGTACGATTGTTGTCTTCCTAGTATCCGGATTATAGAATTTTCTATGTGAAC
>OJSB01001088.1_pt1 | contig 22122 bp, 17 predicted proteins | sample 1599331 | NCBI WGS metagenome assembly OJSB01 (sample SAMN04168657, study PRJEB22393) | human gut metagenome | biome: human gut microbiome; feature: stool | host: Homo sapiens | collected 2014-03-20
ACTCCAGTCACCCGTCCCGATCTCGTATGCCGTCTTCTGCTTGAAAAAAAAAAACGGAGCGCACCAGTCGGGCAATGCGCGGAATACTCGGAATAGCGATGGCGGTCACCACGATGACCAAAGCGTTGCCGAACATAGCAATCAAACTGATTGCGAAGAGGATGGCCGGGATAGACATAAAGCCATCCATCACGCGCATCATCACGGCATCCACCCAGCGGAAATAGCCCGAAAGCAACCCGGCAACCGTACCGAAGAAAACCGCGAGGAGCGCCACTGAAATGCCGAGCGTAATGGAAACGCGGCCGCCGTAGAGCGTGCGGCTCCAGATATCTCGGCCAAGCGAGTCTGATCCCATCAGAAAGAAGTGCTCGAACTCGTCGCCGTCGAGCGTCATAAAGATATTCGTCGTGCCGGGCAGCAGGTTCTGACTGCCCGGATCGAGCATCGTCGGATCGATTGTTCCGAGCCAAGGCGCAAAAATCGACATCAAAATTAAAAGGAGCAGCACGCCGCCGCCGAGACGGACGGAACCGTTGGCGAAGACTTTGCGCAGAGCGTTCTTAAACATTCCCAGTCTCCTCACTCGCGGATCCGCGGATCAAAAAGCGTGTAGCTCAAATCGATCAGCAGGTTGATGAACATGTAGAGCATCGAGAAAAAGAGCGTGACGCCCTGAATAAGCGGATAGTCGCGCGACATCACCGCATCGATCGTGAGACTGCCGAGCCCGGGGATGGCGAAAACAATCTCCGTCACCACAACGCCGCCGATCAGAATCGCGATGCCGACGCCTACGACCGTGACAATGGGAACCGCAGCATTGCGAAGCGCATGGCCGAGCAGCACCTGCATTTCAGTGATGCCCTTGGCGCGGGCTGTACGGATGAAGTCTTCCGTAAGCATCTCCGCCACCGATGCGCGCGTAACGCGCGCGATGAGCGCCACATAGATGCAGCAGAGCGTGAGAGACGGCAGGATCAGGTGCGAGATCCACCCCTCAATGCTTTCGTCATAGCGGACGTAGCCCTGCGACGGCAGCAAATTGAGCTTTAACCCAAAAAGCCATACGAAGCAGTAGCCCAGCACGAAGGACGGAATGGAAAAACCCAGGACAGAAAAACCCATCAAGGCACGGTCAACCCAGCCGCCTTGGCGGTAAGCCGCCCAAGCGCCGAGCGGAACGGCAATGAGAACGGTGAGAACGATCGTGAAGCCCGCCAGTGACAATGTCGGACCAACGCGGTCGGCGATCAGATCCGCCACCGGCCGGTTGAGAAAGTAGGAGCGGCCGAGGTCGCCCTGAATGAGTTCCATGCACCAGCGCACAAACTGTTCGGGCAGCGGATCGTCCAGTCCCAGCTCGGCGCGGATGCGGGCAATGTCGGCAGCCGTGGCGGAATCGCCCGCGATGGCCGCTACCGGATCGCCCGGCGACAAATGGAGCATCAGGAAAACAATCAGCGCGACGATCAGTGCGACTGGAATGAAGGCCAGGAACCTTCGAAGAATGAACATGTCTGGTCTCCTATTCTCTTGTAGAGCGGGAGTCTGCAGAAAACGAGGGGTCTGTTTTATCGATAGAGGCAGAATCGAACACAAAGCGTTTCGGCCGGAGGCGCAGAATGTCTCCGGCCGAAAAGCCGTGTGTGCGTTTGAGGCGCTTAGTCCTTCTTCAGACCCCAGAAGACGCTGATCGGAGCCTCAACCAGCCCGGAAATATTCTTTCTGAGCGCAATGATGGGCTTGGCTTCACCGAGCATGCCGTAGACGCCAGAATCCATGACGCGCAGCTGAATGCCTTCGGCAAGCTCTTTGCGTTTGGCGAGGTCCGAGGTCCCGACGAACTCATCCTTAAGCGCTTCAAGCTTCGGATCGTCCGTCCAGCCGAACCACCCTTTCAGACCGCTGCCGGTGAGCGGCGCAAAGAAGAGCGGGTTGAACGTATCGGCCTGATTCCAGAAGGTGATGAAGCCGTTCCAGCCGCCCTCAGATACGGGGGAGCTCTTCGTACGGCGCGTGACCAAAGTGGCCCAGTCCATCGACTGAAGATCGACCTTGAAGCCTGCGCGGCGCAGCAGTTCAGCCATCACCGGCGGATATTTATTCAAGCTCGGCATATCGGCCGGCAGCATCAGGACAACGGGCGTGCCGTCATAGCCGGCTTCCTTCAAAAGCTCCTGAGCACGCTTGAACTGAGGCTTGCCGGTGAAATAGTCGGTCTTGTCGGACGCATAAAGCGAGCCGCACGGGTAAATCGACGTGCAGGTGTTCCAGAGCTCCTTATGCACGATCTGTGCGCGCTGCAGCGCCGCCTGATTGATCGCCATGAGCGCGGCCTGCGCAATCTTCGGATTATTAAAGGGCGGAATGGCATGGTTCAGATGCAGCATCGCCGACTGCTTGCCCGTCTGGTTAAGGAGCTGAATATCGGGGTTCTTTTTGAGCACCGAATACTGTTCATTGGGCACCATTTCAACCACGTCGACTTCGCCTTTTTCAATGGCATTGGCGACCGTCTGCGCATCGCGCAGGATCACCCAGTCGAGCTCATCGACGTAGACGTGCTTGCCGCCGGCCGTGCCGTCAGCGGGCTCGTTGCGCGGCACATAGTACGGGTTCTTAAGGTAGACCACCTTTTCGCCCGGACGATAGCGGTCTGCCGCAAACATGTAGGGGCCTGAGCCCGTCATATCGGTAATCTGCTTGAAGGGGTCGGTCTGAGCGACCTTCTCGGGCATCACAAAAAGCGGAATGGACGACGGTTTGGAAAATGCATCGAGCACCATGCCGAAGGGCTTTTTAAAGTCGAGCGTAAAGGTACGGTCGTCCTTGGCTTCGAGCTTCTCGGCAGCCGCAAGCAGCTTCGCACCGAGATTGTCACGCGCACCCCAGCGCTTAATGGATGCAATGACGTCTTTGGTCGTGAGCGGCGTGCCGTCAGAGAATTTCAGCCCTTCACGCAGCGTGAAGCTGTAATGCAGATTGTCGGGCGACGCCGTGTAGGTATCAACGAGCTGCGGTTTGATTTCGCCCTTTTGCGTGAGGCCAAAGAGCGTGTCGTAGATCATGTAGCCGTGGTGACGCGTCACGAACGCGGTCGTCCACACCGGATCGAGTACCTTCAGGTCGGCGTGCGGCACAACCTTCAAAACCGTTTCTGCCCAGGCCGGGGCAGCGAGCATCAGCGCGGCAGTGAGAGCCGCGAGCGTTTTCTTACAGCAAAGCGCCATTTTTTTCTTCCTTCAGAAATCGAACGGTTCGAATGACTGCTCGCGCGCGCTCAATGCGGTATGCCGCGAAGATTTGAGCGCACCGAGTCATTCGTCCGTGCGGCGTGCGAGTGGATGTGTTTCTGCCGGATGCTTTCATCCGAGAAGACTGCTGCGATCCGTTTCCGAGGCGGACCCAGAATTTCTTCTTCCCATTTGTTGACCGTCTATATCGCGGCCTCGGTTTCACTCTACAGCGCTGATTTCGTCTTAACGGCCGCGTAAGCTTTTCGCCGCAGGAATCCTGCCGATTGATGACAGCCGCCAAAGAGATACCGTCGAATGTCCTAAGCGGTATGTCGGATTACGGCACGCCGCATCCTCAAAATCCACCCGGTACTGCACCGTTTCTAACTGAAGGAAGATTAGTTTAAAGGACACAATCAGGGCAGCTCACGGCCATCCGCCCGTTGAACTCCTCGCTGTGAGCCGAAAAAACGTAAGAAACGAACATCAGCAGGCAGGTCAATTTGTCGTTCGTTTAGATAGGTCAATTCATCGTTCGCTTGACAGCTATTGCGCATAAAAGGAAACTCCCGAAGACAGCTTTCCGGCTTAGGTCGGATCGGGTCTTTCGGGAGTTTTCAATACGTTAGGCTGCAAGCATTACGGCAGATAGTAAGTTGCTCCAACGTAGAAAGCACAAGCCGTATAGTTTGGACTGGCGTAGAAGCCGGAAGTCAGCTCTGACCCGCTCGGGGCATCGCTGCCGAGGTGCCGAATATCGTTCGAGTCAACCTTCCCAAAAAGCGCCGCGCCTTCAAGTTTCCACTGCTGCGAGAGTTTCCAGCCGAAGTTCGCCTCTGCGTAGTGTGACTTGTACTCGTTTTTCCAGTCCATCAGCCCTTTTGCGGCATTTTTGTCCTTGTCAAAGCCATAGACGTAACGCATCGCAAATGTCCAGGGAGCATTGACTGGATGGAGCCCGAAACCAGCGCCTACCGTATGAGAGGTCATCGTATCGTTGAGATCACCTCCGTTGGCATCAATCTCTGCTTTCATACGATCAAATGAATAAAAGCCAAAGAGATTCCAGTCACGTGACGGTGCCCAATCCACATCCACTCCGGCGGTAGTGCCGTGCGCACTTGTCATGGCGTATGTCACCGTCGGATTTTCCGGCGCATCGAAACTCTTCAGATACCATGATCCGAGCAGACTGACCGTAACCGAGTCTATGAGCGACGAAGTCAAATTGAGCTTTAATGCCGTTTGGTCATACCCAAGACGATCCCAGGGCGTTGATTCCCTTGTGACATCCTCGGCATCAATGTAATTCTTGGCGGACTGACCGCTCACTTCGAACCCCAGGCTGCCCGAGAGCGTATTTGACATGCGCTTTCTAAGCGCCATGCCGCCCGTATAAGTGCGTACATTTTCGACAACCTGTTCGTCATCGCGGTCAAGATACTTGCCGTAAACCCTCGCGGAATAACCTCCGCCGAAAGAATAGACAGCATTGGCCGAAAACTTATTTTCCGAATAATCCTGATCCGTTGTGATGATCGCCGAGGCGGTATCCACGGACTTGTCATAACGACGGAACCCATAGTCTAGGTCGAGCTTAAGCTGCGGCAGCGGTGAAGAGGTGAGCGCAACATTAAAGCTTGGAACGCGGGCCTTCACGTTGTATCCCGCCGCACTGAGCCCTGTGGACGAATCCAGAACCGCGTCATCCAATTGGCTCCAGGCATACCCTGCAGCCACATCAAGACGCGACGTTTGTCCAATATCGAATGAAGCATCCGCTTTCACGCGGTGAAGCGTATTGGAGGGATCGATTGCGCGGCCTGCAATCGTGGGCTGACCCTGAGCATTGTTCACAAAATAGAGCAGCGGACCCGCATCATTCTCAAACTTTGAGAGTTCATAGCCAGTCGAAGCACGCCATCCGGAACCGATGTATTCGATTGAAGCAGCTGCCTGATGATGCGTGTCATCGAGCTCATAAGCGTGATTGCCATAACTGGTGTAATTGTGTCTGAGCAAAACAGAACTTGTTCCCTGTCGATGGTCTGCCTGATAGCCTATGCGCGTATCCACGTTATCCGCAGGCAGCCATCTTGCTCCGACACGATAAACATCGCGAATCGTCTCAAGGTCCGCTTTGCCGCCCATCACGTTCGCGTCTTCCGCGGCGACATGGCGAATGCGCTTTGCCTCACCTTCGAGCGCATACTTTCCTGCCTTCTGATATTCCGCCTGCAAACGGGGAATCGGAGAACCCAGGTTGTCCCCTGAAAGGCGCCAGCCTTCAGCGGCAGTTCCGCCAGAGAGATTGACGTCAACATCTGCGCCTCCCTCTGCTTTGCCGTAGCCATTCCAGGATTTAGCCGCCGCTGTGCTCGAACCATTGGCGGCGCTCACTTCGCCGCCCATTCGAATCGCGTTCGCCCGATCCGCTTCGGCCGCAGACTGCGCTTCGTCAAGTGTCAACGGAATCTGATCAAAAGCCGAAGCTCCGCCTGCGGAGAAAGCTCCTGCCAGCGCAAGCGCCAGACGCGCAGCTTTGAAATGCATTGCGTTCATCATTTTCTCCTCGCGTTAATTCTCAAACTTGCGGCCGTCGATATGGTTGGAACCATGCACCTGCGGATGACAGTTAAGGCACCCTCTCGCGGCATTGACGGTATCGGTCGGACTGTGATGAGAAGCGGCATGACAGCTCTTGCAAAGCATTGGATCACTCATCTTGAGCATCGCCCCTTTGTTGGAGCCGTGCGGATTGTGGCAGTTGCCGCAATCCTCTGTGACGGGCTGATGGCCATGAAGGAAGGGACCGCGCTTGCCGGGGTGGCAGCTGTAGCACGTATCGTTAGTGTTCCCTTTCGTCGTCATTGCTTCGTCACCTGGCTGCGAACCATGCGGGTTATGGCAGGACACGCAGTTCATTTGCCCGGAGAGCAGCGGATGTGCAGTCGTTTTAAAGAGATCTGCTTTTTGTTCAGCGTGGCAGGAAATGCAAAGCGCAGTGGACGTCCGATCATTTAAAGCAACATCAGCCTTATGGTTTGAATGGCAGGAAACACACCCCACCTGTGCGTTCTCATGCGCAGAATGTGCCCAGTGCTTTTGCTCCCCTCCTTTGTGGCAGCTCGTGCAAACAGCATTTGATGCTTTTAAATTTTCTTCGCTCATAAAGCCGTTCACGTCTTTCTTAAACGTAAACTGAGGCTTTTCTTTCATCGGGTTCGACATATGCCGCAGCGTTTCGCCGTGACATGTTGAACAGTTTTTGCCTGGCGTGCGGCTGTCTGCCGTCACGCCATGGCGACTCATGAAGTAGTTTTTCGTGAGGTCCTGATGGCAAGCGGCACAGGGAACGGACTTTGTGAGGCCTTCATCCGCCGTCTGCGCAGCCCAGAGGGGCGCTGCACAGACAAAAAGACCAAGCGGCAGCAGAACTTTCTGCAAAGCTCGATGCATGATTTCTCCTTTCTAAGGGTCGGTAGACGAAGCTTCTTTTCGGAGTTTTTTGATGTATCTCCTGATGTTCTTCTGCTTCGACGGAAGCGATTCTAAAAATTCGCTTCTCAAGCGACGTCAAAGGAATTTGACGCCAACCTTAAGAAAGGTAAAGCACTGCTCAATCTTTTGTATCAGCTCAATTCGCAACTTTAAGGCCAAACAAACATATTGTTATTTATGGTTTTTTATCTTGACCCCAAAAAATCAGCATCATTTAAATGCGTGCATCCGCAACTGTCCTGGGATCTTCAATGCAACGTGTTTGAGAACAAAACCATAGCAATAAAAATCATGTTTATGAAATAAGTAATAATTTATGTACCTATTTATTTTTTACCGCATAACTTTAAGTGAGTTTTCTTTGTTGACACGAAAGCGCTAGTGCGTTGTCTTATTGGTCTCGAGATCCTTATACTTCTTTCCGCCTCACATCGGGTTTACACTTAAGCGTCTCTGCTGACTCGAGCACCATGACCGTTCACCTTCTTATCATTGACGATGATCCTGACCACTGCGCCAATCTCTCGGACTTCTGCGAAGAGCTTGGCTGGACCGCTCAAACCGCCTGCAGCGCTCACGAAGCTGAATACTTCCTCCATAAAGAAGCCTTCAGTCTGATAGCGCTTGATGTGACGATGCCGGGCATGGACGGCGTTACCTTCTGCCGGCGACTTCGTGAACGCGGCGTGAAGATTCCCATCCTGATGCTCACGGCCAACAATTCCGTTGCAGAACGCATCGACGGGCTCCGTGCCGGTGCGGACGATTATCTCGGCAAACCTTTTTCTTTTAATGAATTTGAGGCACGGGTCTCAGCCATTCTTCGCCGTACAACCCCCGAAAAACTAATAGTTGAGGATCTGGTTTATGACCTCTCAACGCATCGAGCCACAAGAGCCGGCAATCCATTGAAAATCAAAGGCATTGCGCAGCGCATCCTGGAAGAACTCATGAAGGCGAGTCCGGAAATTGTGGACCGCGACCATCTCACTGCCGCTATTTGGCCTGACGATGATGTGCCTGACGCGGATAGTTTGCGGGCGAATATCTATCTGCTGCGTCAGGCCGTGGATAAACCGTTCGCAACGGCATTGATCCGCACGCACACGGGTGCGGGCTGGTCCATCGGCCGCTCCCAGCGATAAATCCCTCGATTGAGTTTCAAGTATGGACTTCTCGCACTTGCGTCATCGCTTTCGTCACGCCTCGCTCGGCGCCCGTGTCATTGCCGGCCTGACCATCCTGACGATTTCGATCGCTGCGGTCTACTCTGTCACCCTCTGGTGGAGTTTCACTTGGGTGAAGAACTATGTTGCCGCCGATCTCATGAATTCGCAGCTTACCGCGAAGATCCAAGCACTTGAAAACGGTATAGCGCCGCAGGCCAACCCGGGCGTTACGCTCTACGGCACCAGGCCAGACGTAAAGCCCATTCCGCAGGCTTGGGAGATGTTCTCGCCCGGCCTTCATGAAATAGAACTCGAACGACCCTATTTTCTCTATATCGCTGACCGCGGTGCGAACACCTATGCGCTTTTAAAGCAGCAAGGATGCTTCAAGCGGGCGGAAACCGCATATTTTCATCTTATAGGCACGGTTGCTTTACTGGTTGCGTTAGGTGCTTTTGGCGGCGGATGGCTGCTCTACCGCAGCATCATGTCGCCTATCCGCAGGCTTGCAGACAACGTCATCCATGCGAGTTCCGCGGATCAATATCTGCCGATCAGCACGCCACACAATCAGGACGAAGTGACAGTCCTCGCGCGAAGCTGCGATATTGCACTCGAGCGCCTCTATACCGCTCTCGAACGAGAGAAACGCTTCACGGGTGACGTAACGCACGAATTAAAAACCCCCATTCAGACACTCACAGGCAGCCTTGAACTGCTGACGCGCAGCCCCCTAACTGATCGGCAGCGTGCTCAGGCAGAACGCGCCCAGCGTGCACTCAAGGACATGCAGGTGCTCGTTGACACTTTCCTGCAGATTTCTCGTGAAGCCGAACTCATCGGCTCAGTCACGCCTGACACACTGCCCCGGATGATCCGACACTTGGAAGAAATCTGGAGACCACAGGCAGAAGCCAAAGGGCTTCAGCTGCAGGTTATTCAGGAAGCGGTCTGTGCAGGTTTTTACTCGCCGGTTCTTCTGGGGGTCGTTCTTAACAATTTGCTCCGAAACGCTGTCACCTATACAGCGTCCGGAACCGTGCAAGTTTTTGAAACCGCACATGGTTTTGTTGTAGAGGATGAAGCGGGCGGCATCTCCCCCGAACGCATTGCGGCCATGTTCTCAGCCCCCGGCAGGTTCGTCGAAGCCGACAACAACGGCATTGGTCTTTCATTAGTTCGGCGGATCTGCGCTCGCTGCGGGTGGGCTCTGAGCCATGAAAACACCCTGCACGGTTCAAGATTCTCAGTGGTTCTGACGGCCTGACGAGTAAGCAACTGGCTTCGTCTCTTAAAAGTGCTGAAAGCTACACGAAGGAACGCTCCGCGCCCTGACGGGCGATGACCATGCCAGGATTGCCCGTCACCTCAATGCGGCTGGGAGAAGGCCGTTTTTGCCTCCCGTATGAAGGCAGTTCACGCCGAGGCACTCTGCGCTTTTCCTGTCCAGGACCCACGCTCGGGGCTCTCTCTATGACTCTCTTTCTGCGCGTTGACTGGCTGCGCAGGTTGGAAAGATTTCCCGACAGCGATAATTTCATGACGTTCATAGAACATGCTCGTAGCCGTTCAAAAGCCCTGCCTTCTTGTTGGCAGTGCGGTCCGCAGGCGCGTTTCTTCCGGACTGTCCCCAAAAAAATCATGAAAACGTTTTATTGACCGCTCAAAAAAATAAAGCCAAAGAACCGCTTAATTTCAGCGGTTCCTTGGCTTAGCTACAAGAAGCCTGACGGTTTAGCGCCAATTCTTCAGAATGCTGATGCCTTCCTCCAAATCACCCGAGAAGATGCGGTCTTTGTCAACAAACGGCACCTTTGCACGATAAGCCTTATAGAGCGCTTCGGTCTTCGGCGAAAGCTTGACGTTATCTTGCTGTGCGCGGCGCAGATCAATGGCCTGGGTCGAATGCAGGAGCTCCATCGAGTAGAGATCGATGATGTTGTCGGCAGAACGATTCAGACGTTCAGCAATACGCGGCAGGTTTGAAGCGGTGTCTTCAATATTGCCTTCAACAGGCGAACCGTCCATTGAAACCGGGTTGGCTAGATCAACGTTCTCCGCGTAGATCGACACCATGGAATCTTCGGTCGCACCAAAGTTATGACCGTTCTTGTTCGACTCTGCCGTCAGATAACGGGGCAGCCCCGAGAAACGATCTTCATCGAGACGGATCGTGCGCTGAACACAATTGTGTGCAACATGAGCGAGCGCGATTGCGGCGCGTTCGGCCGAAATAGCGATCGGCAGCGGTTCGAAGTTAGCCGAGGGGATAATTGCACCCTTCAGGCCTTCGGCGTCAACAAAGTACTGCGCAACCTGCGTCGAGTCGTAGTCTTCCTTCGAGGCATTGAGAATCACGCCCGGGTTGTCATCCGACGAATTGATCTGGATATTCACCAAAGCGTCAAGTTCAGTCAGCGCACGCAAGGCCTCTGAATAGGTATAGACGGTCGTACGGAAGCTGAGCGGATCCTGAAGGTTTCGCGTCTTGTCGAAAGTCCAGAGATAGGAACCCTTCAACTCTTCGCGGAAATTCTTAGCGGCCTCCTGCAGACCGAGAAGCGGATGGGAATTGACTGTCTGAGCAAGGAATGGGGCGACATTACCGTTGAGGCCTTCGAGCGTGAGTCCAAAGACGGTCGGCGTCACTTTGACAGCCTGGCGCATCGTCTGCATGGCATTCATCAGCATGGCCACGCCTACCGAGTTGGTTGACAAAATGCCAAGGCCGTCCTTGCCTTGCGGAACGAGCGGCGTAATACCTTTAGCCTTAAGCGCATCAGCGGAGGAAATCACCTTGCCATTTACAGTGACTTTCCACTCACCCATCATCGTTGCGCCGACGTGCGAAGCCAGCGTGATATCGGCATCGCCAATGCTGCCTCGGCTTGGCACGACCGGCGTAATGCCTTCATTGAGGAAAGTACGGTAGAGCTCGGCAACGCGAGGCTGCACGCCGGCGCGGCCAGTCAAAAGCGTGTTGAGGCGGATCACCATTGACAGGCGCACGATCTTCGGATCGAGCGCCGGTCCATATCCAACAGAATGCGAGCGCAGAATGTTGCGGTTAAAGTCAATACTCGCCTTTTTAGCCACGTCGGTGAGTTCACCCTTGGCATCAAAGAGATGGTGGTCTTTATTAAGACCGACGCCTACGGTGAGGCCGTAAATTTCAACACCTTGACGGGCGGCAGTCATGACCAGATTGTAGGAATCCGTGAGGTGCTTCATTGCTTCAGGCGCAATGACGACCTCTTCGCCGTTAGCGGCGGCCCAGGCTTGTTCCTGAGTGAGGCTGCGGCCATCAAGCGTGACGGCGGAATAGGCAGAAGCAGACATGACGGCAAGTCCAACGGTGAAGGCAAGAGTATTAAGACGCATTTTGAGATTGTCCGAAAGATCCTAACAGTTACTCGAGGCGGTCAAATCAGTTCATAAAGAGCATCCGTCTCGCGTGGGATGAAATTTAATCCAAAATAAAACCAACCGGACGGTTTATTATTATCACGCATTTTAGATTAGCGATAACACCTATATACTATCTGTTAATTTGTTTTTTATGAATTTTTATTGGTAGTTATTTTGATTGATTAGGGATATCCATAACCACTAAAGCTCACAAGAACAAACCGTATGGTTTGTTTTGCATATAATGCCTCACAGACTTATTCCCTCAACCCTCCGTAGCAGGTAACAGGCTCTATTTCATCATGCAGTTCCAGAAAACCTTGATCACAATTGCTGCCGCCTTTGCTTTTGGCGCCGCTTCGACCACTCTCTTTGCAGCCCCTATCACCACTGAAGGCGTCGGCGTCGGCAAACACGGCGACATCCGAGTTGCTGTGACTTTTGACAACGGCAAAATTCAGAAAATCGACATTCTGAAGAATGCCGAAAATCCGGTGCTTGCTAAAAAGGTCTTCACCGATTTGAAGGATCAGATCGTTGCTGCCAACTCAGTGCAGCTCGACGGCATTTCCGGAGCAACCTTCACGTCGAAGGGTTTATTCGCTGCTGTTGAAGATGCGGCTAAGAAAGCGGGTGTCACACTCGGTCAGGCCGATAAAAAGGCTCTCAAAGCTGCGGTCAAGGATCTGCCGAAGAATGCTTCCTATGACGTCGTAGTGATTGGTGCGGGCGGCGCAGGGTTCTCTGCTGCCATTGAAGCCAAGAACGCCGGCGCCACTGTAGTGCTCCTCGAAAAGATGCCGCAGGTGGGCGGCAACTCGCTCATTTCCGGCGCGGAAATGAATGCCGCCAAGAACTGGGTGCAGCCTAAGCTCGGCATCACGGATGACTCGCCTGAGCTCCATGCCAAGGATACGTACCTGGGCGGCGACAAGAAGGGCGACATGAAGGTCATCAATGTGATGACTCACAACGCCTTGGCCGGCGCGGAATGGTGCCGCGACTATCTGGGCGTTCGTTTTGAACCGGACAATCTCTTCTTCTTCGGCGGTCACAGCCGCAAGCGCGCGCTGATTCCGGTGGGCCACACCGGCACGGAATTCATCACGAAGTTCCAGGCCAAGGCCGATGAACTCGGTATCCCCGTCATCACCAACATGAAGGCCGAGGAGCTCATCAAAGATAAGAGCGGCCGCGTTGTGGGCGTCAAGGCGACGATGAACGGCGCCGAATACACGTTCAACGCCAAGGGCGGCGTGGTGCTCGCTACGGGCGGCTTTGGCGCGAACCCCGCGATGGTGAAGAAGTACAACCCGAAGATTGACGAGCGCTTTAAGACCACGGACGCTCCGGGCACCACGGGCGAGGCCCTCTATATGGCTCAGCGTGCGGGCGCAGAACTCGTCAACATGCAGTACATCCAGACCTATCCGATCTGTGACCCAATCTCGGGCGTGATTGAACTGATCGCGGATGCCCGCTTTGACGGCGCCATCATGCTTAACCAGGAAGGCAAGCGCTTCGTTGAAGAGCTCGGCCGCCGCGACGTGCTCTCCGAAGCCATTCTCGATCAGACGGGCGGCTACTGCTGGGTACTTTGGAACGATAAGATCGGCGCAGTATCGAATACTGTCAAAGAACACCCGACGGAATACGATGCCTTCACCAAGCAGGGCATCATGACGACCTGCCCGGATCTGAAGTGCATTGCCGACTTCACGAAGATCCCCTACGACAGTCTGAAGGGCACGGTTGACCGCGTCACTTCGATGGCCGGCAAGGGCAATGACAAAGACTTCCATCATCGTGCGGGTCTCGTCGACATGAGTCAAGGTCAGTACTACGTCATCAAGGCGGTGCCGAGCGTGCACCACACGATGGGCGGCGTGCGCATCAATGAAAAAGCGCAGGCGCTGACGGCTGACGGCAAGGTGATCCCGGGGCTCTGGGCTGCGGGTGAAGTGACGGGCGTCACGCACGGCACAAACCGTCTGGGCGGCAATGCCTATACGGACATCATCGTGTTCGGCCGTATTGCCGGCAAGGCTGCAGCTGAAGCTGCGAAGTAATGTCTTCACCCGTATCGAATTCTATCGATGCGGGTGAAAATCACTCCGTTCACGACGGCCTGTGACCTTTACTAAGTCGCAGGTCGTCCGCGTTATCCGAGACACTCGACAGCCCTACAATGGCTCCTACTATGGATTTTCCTCTGTGCATTTCTTCCCCAAATGGCCAGTGATAAAGCAATAAAAACCAGACAGTCCATCCTCGATGCGGCGAAAGCCATCATCATTGAGGAAGGTATTGGTGCGCTCACTATGGAGCGTGCGGCAACTAAAGCCGGCATCAGTAAAGGCGCCTGCATGTACCACTTCAAGAGCAAGCGGGCACTGCAAGCAGCACTGGTAGAGGAGTACGCCGCACACCTTTCCTCGGAACTCGCTCGGCACGAAGCGCTTTTTGACGGACCTCCCGAGGAAACGCTCGTTCCGGGCTTCATCGAATGGTTCCGCAGCTTTGATCATGACAACCACGGCTGGTCGACGGTTGGGCTCGCCATCCATTCCAATTTCGTGCACGACGAAGAACTCATGCGTCCTGTCAGACTCTGGTACGAGAGACTGCATGCTCGAATTGCGGCTTTACCCGAAGATGTTCGAACACCAGCACTTGTGGCCATCATGGCTATCGAGGGATTCTTTTATTCGCATAAATTCGAAGTTGACCTCGTCTCACCCAAGCTGAAAATTCAGGCCTGGCACTTCATTCTCGAAAATCTCGTTCACAACCACGCAGCTGCTCAAACCGAGCACTGATTGGAATCGGCATTTTTCAGCAAGCAGTATGAGCAGCACCGTTTTCCAACCTTATCGTCTCAGTGCAGCCGCTGCAGGAACGCCATTCCTCGACGGCTATTCAACGGGATCCGCTGCGTTCCTGATCCTGATGATCCCGGGGCTTACCGCCTGGGAGATGGGCGCATTTGCAAGCCTCTATCTCCTCACTTTTTCTGTTGGGGCGATAGTTTTCGGCTGGCTTGCTGATCATTTTGGCCGACGCAGGCTCTTTGCAGGCTCGATGCTTTGTTTTGCACTCGTCACACTTTTCTGCGCAGCCTTCTTGTCGTTGAAAAACGGGCCTGATGCAGCACTTGGATACGCACCAATTCTCGCTTTGCTGGCACTCAGAGGCGTAACGGGACTGTTGCTTGGAGGCGATTACCCGGTCGGTCAGGCGCTTGTCGCCGAACTCATACCCGCGAAAGATCGTGCACGTCACCTTTCGCTCCTGATGTTCGGTTGGTACGCAGGGGCACTCTTTGCTGTATTGATTTCCTGGTCTTTACGTGCCTTTGATCTTCCTTGGCTCTCATTTCTCTGGATTCAAGCACTGCTTGCGATCTTTTTTTGGTTTGGCCGCCGCAGCGTTCCTGAGTCTGCTGCCTGGAGCGAAGCCAGGTGCGCGGCCAACAGCTCCAACAGGAAGGCGGCTCATGGCATTTTTGCAGAAGAAGGAACACTCACAGCTTTTCTTTTTTGTACGGTTTTCTGGCTCTGCCAAACGATCCCCGCAACCGTCTTGATGTTTTACTCGACGAAGATTCTCTCGGGCTTTCTGGATACGGAGAGTACTTTTATTCAGGTACTGCTGCTCTATGGGTGCTTCTTTATCGGCGTACTCCCCTCAACGCACCCTGCCCTTGCCAAACGTCCCAAGGCCGTCCTTATCGGCACTTTCTTTCTGATGGCCTTTGCGCTCGGCATCATAGCGCTGGGGCAGGATATTCATTCGTCTGTTCTCATGGGCTCCGCCTTCATTCTCTTTGCGCTTGCGTACGGTCTTCAAACTCCGCTGGATTTTGTTTTCCCGAACATGCTCTTTCCTGCCGGCAGTCGCGCCCGTCTCGTAGGTCTGACGACAACGATCTCGCGAATTGGTTCCATGGGAGCAGCCTTTGCCTTCCCGCTGCTTTCGGAATCCTTCTCCGTTGAAAGCCTCTTCTGGGCTGGCTGTGCCTTTCTTCTTTTCGGTGCAGCTTTCTCCTGGAAAAACGCTCCGCAGGATGCCTACTAATCAAGATCAACTGCAACGCTCTAATCCGAGTCACAGAAGTCTTAAACACAGCGTATTCACGTTGGTACCGACAACTTCCGCCGTACCGTGCGGACCCGCTATACGACCTTTCATTTGTTCAAGAAGCCTGGCGAAATAGCGCCGCTACATGTCATTAAGGGATTCAACCGCATTAGTTGAGCTCTGATAGTTTCGTTAAGCGATTTCATTTGCACGCTCTGAACGGTTACGCCAAGCATTTCGTCGTCATGAGTGCAGACAAATTGCTCACTTACGGTCGGCTTGGGCTGGGCAGTTCTTTGACTTCTGCCTTGTATCTATAAATCACATAGAGAAACGATGGCGGAAGTCAAAAGTTATTCATTGAGAATCTCTCTCCGTTCGCGCCATAACAGACTCCATTTGACTCAGCGTCGTGAAACAACCAAAAGAATAAGGAAGTACCCTGCGCCGATAATCGACGCCAATGTACCCGCTGGGATCTGTGCGGGAGCAATCAGCACCTGACCGAGCCAATCAGCCCAGGAAACGAGTGCAGCCCCTAAAAGCGTTGCCGTGCAGAGTTCCGTTTTTACCGTTCGTGCACCAATCATGACGGCCATGTGCGGCGCCACAAGTCCCACAAAGGCTACAGGCCCCATGGCAGCAGTAGCTGAGGCGCAAAGGAGCGCACAAAGCGTGAGCAGCCCCAGCGCAGAACGCGTGAGCGACAGCCCGCGGGACTGCGCAAAGTCTCGGCTGATCGAGAGCAGCGTCATGCTTCTCGAAGCGGCAAAAGCAATGCTGATAAGTACGAGAACAACCCCCAAGAGCATTGCGGCGGCAAGAGGGGTGGTCCGGTAGGTTGAGCCTGAAAGCCACTGGAGAATAAAGTAGTTTTCCATGGTTCCGCGCGAAAGCGCGAGCGTGACGGCGGAATCCAGGAAAGCCGAGATCGCAATACCCATCAGGACGACGACATCAGGCGAAAAACGAGACGATTTTGAGAGGCCAAGCAGCACCAAGAGCACCACAAAGCTGCCCCCAGCAGCCGTCAGCGACCCCAGAGATCCCACGGCGCCGCCAAAATAAAGTGCACTCACGACCATCGCGAAAGCTGCGCCGGACGAAACGCCAAGAATGTCCGGACTGGCGAGCGGATTGCGGATCAGACGCTGCAAAATGACGCCCGCAGCCGCTAAGCCGGCACCGGCTGCAGCGGCAGTAATAAACCGAGGAATACGCAGGAGCAGTTCAAACTTATCTGCCAGTGCAAATGTCCATATGCCCTCTCGATTAATGAACGTAAAGTTGAGGACGATAAGGAGCAGCATTGCTGCGGCAAGCATGATGAGCCCAGGAATGGAGAGTTTCTTAAGCGACGACCGCACCATGCCGGATGCCTGACCGGGCTGCGCACCGCCGCGCGCAAGCGCAGAGAGGCTTTTCCGGGCAATCCAGATGAAAATCGGTGTTCCGATAATGGCTGACACGACGCCGGTGGGCACGATGTTGCCGGTAAGCGAGGTGAGTCCCTGAGCCGCTGCGTCGGTGGCGCAAAGGAGAGCCGCCCCAATCAGCATGCTTACACAGAGCTGAGTGCGCGGATTGACGAACCCAACTCTTCTCGCGATATTGGGTGCAATGAGTCCCGTGAAATTGATGACGCCGGCCGCTGCAATAAAGGCCGATGAGAGCCAGATGCCCAGAGCCGCCAACACACCGAAGACGGGCACGATAGGCAAGCCTCGAGCCCGAGCACCTTCGTCTCCGAGCGAAATGAGTGCGAGTGCGCGCGGCGCAAAAATCAATAAAAGAATCACCACCGGAACCGTCTGCGGCAAAAGCGCAGTGATGCCGCCCCAGCCGTTTTGCGCGAGGTCGCCGGCCCCCCAGAGGAAGACATTTTCAACAAACTGAGCACGCAGCAGCACAACCGCCGTCGCAATGGCCCCAAAAAGAAGGTTCACAACCATGCCGGCGATAATCAGCGCGACCCCCGTCATGCCGCGCGGACCGGCAATAAGCAGGATGAGTCCGAAGGCAGCGAGCGCCCCAGCAAAAGCCCCCAATGAAAGTCATGCGCCGGCCGCCGCGGGAAAGAAGGCGGAAATCAATACAACTGCAAGCCAGCCGCCCGATGACGTACCCAGCGTCAAGGGAGAAGTCATGGGATTTTGCGTGAGCTGCTGCAGGAGGCTCCCCACCAAACCGAGCAGTGCGCCGCCAATGGCCGCAGCGGCAAATCGCGGAAGCGTTCCAAAAGCAAAGTAGTATGCGTCAAAACTCTCTGCTGACGCCGGATCGAAGATGAGATTGACGCGGTCAGTCCAGGAAAGCGCATTGTCTAACGTAAAGGTGCAGAGAATGGAAAGACCCAGCGCAGCCGCCGCAGCAATGAGTGCACCTATGGAGAAAGTCTTCATTTTGAAGTTCCCTCCTGCTCCGTTCTGCCGGCATAAGAAGGAGCCAGCGTCAAAAGTGCTTCGGTAACGCGTTTTGCAGTGGTCAGAATCGAGGGCGCTCCGCCATGGCTCCAGTAGGGTTCCGCAGGTGCCACATGATGTTTGCGGGCAAATGGTGTGGCACACCATAGGATGGAATTCATCACCTTGGCTTCTTGAGCGAAAGGACGGATGTAGATGACATAGGCATCCGTTAAATTTTTGAGGTCGCGAATCCTCACCTGCGTGAGGCCATAGGCGCTTGCAGGCCGAGTGAGCGGCTGCGCCATTCCCATGCGCCGCACAACCCAGTCCGCAATAGAGTTAGGCGTATAAACAAAAAGCGTTGTGAGACTGGAAAAGCGGATAACTTGAATTTGAGGAGCAAAACCAAAAGCTTTGCGGATGGCGTCGCCATAAGCGTCAATTTGCGCAAACCATCGAGCAATTTCAGCTTCAGCAACGGCTTCGCGCTGAAAGAGTTTTGCTAATTCCCGGAACTGCTTGAGAGCCGTCTCAGCTTCATTTTCAGGTGCATCGGCGCGGTAGTTGCTAAAGAGCAGTACCGGCGCAATGGTGGCAAGCACCGGCATCAGATCGAGCTGAGTGGGACCGATGAGAATAACGTCAGGTTTAAGTTTGGCAATGCGTTCAAGATTGGGCTCGGCTCGGGTACCGAGATCCTCAATGCCGGCAGGCAGCGCGGGCTCACGCACCCAGGTGTCCCAGCTGGAGATGTCGCAGGCGCCCGCGGGTTTGACGCCAAGACCAACCAAGTTTTCCAACAGATCCCATTGAAGCACGGCAGGGCGCTGCGGGATGGTTTGAAAGACGTGCTCACCCAAGTCATCGCGAATGGTGATGCCCGAGACTGCAGCCAACTTTTCATTCGAAGCAAAGTTCGGCAGCGATGCCGCGCCGAGCGAACCGGCCGCGAAGTGCTTCAGCACCTCTCGGCGGCTTAAGCGTATGGAGAATGGAGGAAGAAGGTTCATTCGCACACCACGGCAACATCAAGCGGGAGCTGCTTCTTGCCGCCGGTATAGGCTACCGGCGGATCCGGATGCAGCATGAGTTTGACCGGCGCCTCAAAGAGTGTCCTGAGATTTTCTTCACTATGAAGAAGTTCTGCTCCGCCCGAGAAGAGAACCTTCCCATCCTTCAAAGCCACGATATGTGTAGCAAACCGCAGTGCCAGATTGATGTCGTGAATGATCGCAATAACGCCGCGCCCCGTTTCACGATTAAGGCGCTCCAGAAGCGCCAGTGTCCCGTATTGGTGACGAACGTCCAGCGCGGAAGTCGGTTCGTCGAGAATCATTACGGGTGAAGCTTGCGCGAGAAGCATCGATATCCAAACGCGCTGCCGTTCGCCCCCGGAAAGATCATCAACGTAGCTTTGTGCATACTGCGCCGTGCCGGTAGCCGCGAGTGCCTCGTCAACAGCCGCCTCATCTTCAGCGCGCCATCGGCCAAAAAGCCCGCGCCAGGGAAAGCGCCCCAGACGCACGAGTTCACGGCATGTCAGCCCTTCCGATGCCGGAAGTTTTTGCGGCAGAAACGCAGCTCTCTGAGCGCGTTCACGCTCTGAAAGCGTAAAGAGGTCGCACCCTTCGAGTTTCGTTGTCCCGGCATCGGGCTTAACCAGTCCGGAAATGATCGAAGCTAAGGTCGATTTTCCCGAACCGTTGTGACCCAAAATGAGTGTGAGCTCATGCGTCGGAATTTCGAGATGGTCGATCGAAAGAATCGTTCGGTCATTGCGAACCATGCGGATGCCGTTTAATTCGTACATGGCGAGGACGTTTGAAAAATGATGCTTGTGAATGCGTTCAACCGTCCGGTGCCGCATAGGCGATGCCGGACGGTTGAATGTGATGGATCGTTTGAATGAATATTCAAACGAGAATCAAGGCGTTACCAAGCGTAAGTCAAAGTCGCGCGAGCAACTCGCCCTTCGCCGTAGTAAGCAGTGCCCCAGTCGGCAGCCTGAACATATTCTTTGTCAGCGATATTGGTGATCGTGCCTTGAATTCTCCAGTGCTTATCAAAGACATAACCCACAGCAGCATCCCAAAGCGTGACATCAGGCACTTGTTCGTTCGCTAAATGACCGACAGAACTGCCAATGTACCGAACACCGGCGCCCAGCGTCAGGCCGGAAAGACCAAGATCGGCAAAGTTATAGGAGACCCACCCCGATGCCATGTGCTTAGGCGTCATGACAGTGCGGACTTCATCATCACCATCCGTCTTATCCAGATACGTGTAGCTCACGTCAAATGTCAGATGTTTGAAAACGGAGGCACGCGCCTGAACCTCGATACCGTTTGCCTTCTGAATGTTCACCGGTACCCAAGCAGGTGCCCCATTCACCAGACTCGGCGTCATGGCGTTGTCCTGCTTGAGATTGAAGAACGCAATGTTCACAAAGCCATCAAGCCAATTCGGTGTCAACTTAAGGCCGTACTCGATCTGCTTGGTATTCGTGGGCTCGGTAAGTCCATAAACACCTCCGCTGTATGCCAAAGAAGCATTTGCAAAGAATGCTTCTGAATAATTCACATACGGCGAGATGCCATAGTCATTCAAAAGCATGATCCCGGCATTCCAGGAAAAATGCGTGTCATCAAGCTGACCCTTGGTGATGGTAATACGGGAATCATCCGAACCAGAATCGATACTGACCTTATCCCAACGCGCGCCGACTTTTAAAAGCAGGAATTCGTTGACAATCGTTTGAGCCTGTCCATAGATGCCGAACTGCCACTTATTGCGCCAATAGTCTGCAAGCTCATAGGCAGAGGCATCCCCCGGCGTAAAGATAGAGGGATTAAAGGGATCAACAGTACCCCAGTTCAGCCCTGACGGCGTGTTGGCACCCCAAGAATTCTTGAACCATTGATAATCGAAACCCAATTGGAACAGATTATCAAATAACCCTGATGTATTCGTGTACGTCAGGTTATTGTCGAAAGTTACGGCTTTTTCAATGCCGTCGTTGATCAGCACATTCCTCGGCAGCATGGGTTGGGGATTCAAAGTGGGAAAATAATCCCCCGAACCATAAACGGATGCGACGTTCAGATACATATCCGTATAGGAAAAATTCGCGCTCTGCTTGTACTTCAAGTTGTCGTTGAACTCATGCGAAAGTTCCCAGCCGAAATTCACCTGATCCTTGTCCAAGTCATCAGTGGGGAGTGCATAGCTGGTACTCGGAGAAATATATTGACCATTGCGGGCATGAAGAGTACCCATGGTCGGGAAGAAAGCACTGTTGGGCTTGCCCTTCTCCTTCAGGTAGTTCGCCAAGAACGTCAAACTGGTTCTGTCGCTCACATCAATCGTGAAGCTCGGCGCAAGGTAGACGCGGTGCTTATCAATGCCGTCAAGGAACGAATCCTCTCGATTGACCATCGCTACGATGCGATAACGCTTCGTCCCGTCTTCAGTAGCGTTATCTGCAAAATCAAAGCCGCCCTGAACATACTTGTTAGAGCCGCCGGAAATCGAAACGCTGTGCTGCGGCGTTTTGGTCGGTTTCTTCGTCACGAGATTAACGACACCGCCCGGCTGTGAATCACCAAAAAGGGAGGAAGATGGTCCCTGAATAATTTCAACGGATTCCAACCCAAAGGGTTCAACAGAAGTCTGGAAGAAGCCTTCGGAGAACTGACGATGACCATCAACCAGCGTCGTCACACTGAAGCCGCGCATTTTCATCCAGTCGGTGTCATAGTCCGCGCCGTACTGACTGAAAAATCCCGGCGTATAGCGCATAGAGTCATCCAGCTTGCGGATATTCCCTTCTTCAAGCGTCTTACTGCTGATGACCGATACGGACTGCGGCGTTTCCTGCGTAGAGACATCAATCTTCAGAGCCTGAGCCGTCACGCCGACGCCGTCAATCGTTTGATAGTCATCTGCGGCGGCTGCGGTCTGAGACAGCGAGAGCGTCCCCAAGCCGGAAAACACCAGAGACAATGCAATGGCTAAGCGCTTGCGTGCGAGGCGCTTTGTGGAAATGCAAGAGAGTGGTCTGCGAGTATTCATTGCGAATCTTATTGCAAATGCAACTAAAAATGAGAATAGTTCGCAGTATAAGTACTAGTAAAACCACCTAAAATGTTTACTTAGATATGCAGGCGTATTTGTTGTTTTTTAGTCAAAATCTCGACAGACAAGTCCTCAAAGCAGCGTACTGACGGACGCCTCTGGACTTCTTAATCGTTTGCCAAATCAGGCAAACGCTCATATGTCCATAGGGTTGTGAAACATCAGAGCGGCCTAATTGGGCACTCA
>OJSB01001176.1_pt1 | contig 20660 bp, 16 predicted proteins | sample 1599331 | NCBI WGS metagenome assembly OJSB01 (sample SAMN04168657, study PRJEB22393) | human gut metagenome | biome: human gut microbiome; feature: stool | host: Homo sapiens | collected 2014-03-20
TGTGTCTGCTGTGCAGGTGCCCTCTGGGCCTTCTCTGCGCTTGGGGCGCATGGCTGGCACATTTTGTCTCCGTGGGTGCATCCTTATTTTATCTTTTCGAAGGAACACGTATCGACAATTTTATGGCGCTTACCGTAATCGTACCATTGGGGGTTCTGACGGTCTACTCGCTTCGTCATCCGCCATCCATACCTATATGCTGGTTCCTATTGGTGGCGGTCTTGTATCAATACCGAAATATTTGGTGGCTTTCTTTAGAGCCTCTCGGCTATTTAGACCTGTTCCACCTTTTCGCACTTCCAGCAGGTGGGAAATTTCTGACGCTGTATTGGCTGGCTATGCTCCTGCTGGTCGCTGCCTATTCTTTACGGACGCTGATTTCTCGGCGACATCGGTGCAAAGCTTAGTCCGAATCGTAGTATATCTTAAAAATATTTCAAAACGTATACCTTTGAATTAAAAACAAAGCCGCCCTGTCGGGCGGCTTTGCGCTTTGCTTTCGCTGCTTACTTCAGGTTGAAGAACGCCTTCATGCCAGGATACTGCGCCACGTCGCCCAGCTCCTCCTCGATGCGGAGCAGCTGGTTGTACTTAGCCACCCGGTCGGTGCGGCTGGGGGCGCCGGTCTTGATCTGGCCCGCGTTGACGGCCACGGCGATGTCGGCGATGGTGGCGTCCTCGGTCTCGCCGGAGCGGTGGGACACGATGGCGGTGTAGCCGGCCCGGTTGGCCATCTGGATGGCGTCCAGGGTCTCGGTCAGGGTGCCGATCTGGTTGACCTTGATAAGGATGGCGTTGCCCACCTGCTTCTCAATGCCGGTGGCCAGACGCTCCACGTTGGTGACGAACAGGTCGTCGCCCACCAGCTGGACCCGATCGCCGATGGCCTTGGTCAGCATGGCCCAGCCCTCCCAGTCGGTCTCGGCCATGCCGTCCTCCAGGGAGATGATGGGATAGTTGTCGGCAAACTTCTTCCACATGTTGACCAGCTGCTGCTGGGTCAGCTTCTTGCCGGACTTGGGCTGGATATAGCACTTCTGCTCCTCGTCCCACCACTCGGAGGAGGCGGCGTCGATGGCGATCTTGAAGTCCTCGCCGGGCTTGTAGCCCGCGGCCTCGATGGCCTGGACAATGACCTTCAGGGCGTCCTCATCCTTCTTCAGGTTGGGGGCGTAGCCGCCCTCGTCGCCCACGCCGGCGGCGGGGGTGCCGTTCTCCTTCAGGACGTTCTTCAGGGTGTGGAACACCTCGGCGCACATGCGCAGGGCCTCGCGGAAGCAACAGGCGCCCACAGGCATGATCATGAACTCCTGGATCTCCACGTTGTTGGTGGCGTGAGCGCCGCCGTTGAGAATGTTCATCATGGGCACGGGCAGAATCTTGGCGTTGGCGCCGCCGATATAGTTGTACAGGGAGGTGCCCAGGGCCTCGGCCGCCGCCTTGGCGCAGGCCAGGGACGCGCCCAGGATGGCGTTGGCACCCAGGCGGGACTTGTTGGGGGTGCCGTCCAGGTCGATCAGGGCCTTGTCGATGGAGGTCTGATCCAGGACATTCATGCCGATCAGGCACTCGGCGATCTCGGTGTTGACGTTCTCCACAGCCTTTTCCACGCCCTTGCCGTTGTAGCGGCCCTTGTCGCCGTCCCGCAGCTCGCAGGCCTCATAGATGCCGGTGGAAGCGCCGGAGGGCACGGCGGCGCGGCCCATAGTGCCGTCCTCCAAATAGACCTCCACTTCCACAGTGGGGTTGCCCCGGCTGTCTAGGATCTCCCGGCCCAGGACGTCGACAATCTCAATGATCTGCTTCATAGAACTCGTACTCCTTTATTAAAATTATAAGACAGAATCATGCGGGCGCGTTCCTCCCAAGGGAGGGCCCACCAGGGATTTCCGGTGCTATTATATCGGTAATCGTTTACTCTGTCAAGCAAACCGGATATTTCCAGTGAAAAAAGTGCGCACTCCTGTCACAGAAGGACGGCGCTGCTGAGAATCTCAAAGGCCTCCTGACAGGGCAGGCGCTTTTTCTCCATGGGCGGCAGGCTGTCGTCAAACCGGCGGGCTTCCGCTTCGTCAAACACAAACGCCGGGCTCTGGCGGTATATCCAGCTTTTTCCCGCCAGGGTGCCGGGCTCCAGTTCCTTCACCAGCATCGCGGCGGGATACGTCCCGTCCTCCAGATGGACCCGGTGCTTTTTGCAGCTTTGGAAGCCGCGGCCCACGTAGTTGTTGGGATCGCCGAAGATCACAATAGCCTCGTACCCCATGGCGGACGCCCGCCGGAAGGACTCCTCCATCAGCAGCCTGCCATAGCCCCGGCGCTGCAGTCCCGGTCGGATACAGACTGGTCCAAAGGTCAGGATGCCCTTCTCCTTCCCTGCCTCGTCCACCAGTGTGCTCTTCGTGTACATGATATTGCCGACCACACGGCCGTCCAGCTCCAGCACCAGGTCCAACTCCGGCAGAAAATCCGGGTGGGGCCGGATGGCGTGGGCCAGGTAGTGCTCCGTGCATCCTGGCGTGTAGAGGTTGTAAAACGCCTGCCGGATGATGTCCTCCACCTGCTGGTAATCGCTCACCCGCTCCGGGCGGATCGTGATGTTCTTCTCCATATCGGTTCCTCCCTGCATGAATTGGCGCCCTGCGGGCGCAGTCTGCACAGCTTGTCCTGCTCTCTATTATATGTCTCTTTCGGCTGCACGCAATGGTGGGCAGTGATTTTTTTCGTCCGGAGTGAAAGCTGGCGCGAAAAAGCGCCTCCCGCAAAAGCGGGAGGCGCCGAATCGAAAACTCACAGGAGGTTCATCAGGTTGAAGCTCAGGATCAGGCCGGAGAACACGATGGACACCGTGGAGCACAGCTTGATGAGGATATTCAGGGACGGGCCGGAGGTGTCCTTGAAGGGGTCGCCCACCGTATCGCCCACGACGGCGGCCTTGTGGCACTCGGAGCCCTTGCCGCCGTGGTGGCCGCCCTCAATATACTTCTTGGCGTTGTCCCAGGCACCGCCGGCGTTGGACATGAACACCGCCATGGCAAAGCCGGTGACGGACACGCCGCCCAGCAGGCCCACCACGCCGGTGGGGCCCAGCACCAGGCCGGTAGCCAGAGGCACGATGATGGCCAGCAGGGCCGGCACCACCATCTCATGCAGGGCGCCCTTGGTGCACAGGGACACGCAGGAGGCATAGTCCGGGTCTGCCTTGTACTCCATGATGCCCGCGATCTCCTTGAACTGGCGGCGGACCTCCACCACGATGGACTGGGCCGCCTTCTGCACCGCGCTCATGGTGAAGGCGGAGAAGACGAAGGTCAGCATGGCGCCGATGAACATGCCCACCAGCACCGTGGGGCTGGTCAGGGTGAAGTTCAGCATCTCCTCCGTGTTCTCCTGGACGATGTTCACGTAGCTGACCAGCAGGGCCAGGGCTGTCAGGGAGGCGGAGCCGATGGCGAAGCCCTTGCCGGTGGCGGCGGTGGTGTTGCCCAGAGAGTCCAGGGCGTCGGTCCGCTCCCGGACGCTCTCCGGCAGGCCGCTCATCTCCGCAATGCCGCCGGCGTTATCTGCCACGGGGCCGTAGGCGTCCGTAGCCAGGGTGATGCCCAGGGTGGACAGCATACCCACGCCGGCGATGCCGATGCCGTACAGGCCCTGGTTGAAGGCCGCAGTAAAGGCGCCGGCCTCATCCACGATCTCCATGCTGCCGCCGGCGGCGAAGTAGCTGACCAGCACCGCAGCCGCCACGATCAGGATGGAGGTCAGAGTGGACTTCAGACCCAGGGAGATGCCGCCGATGATGATGGTGGCGGAGCCGGTCTCGGAGGCGGCCGCCAGCTCCTGAGTGGGCTTATAGGTATCAGAGGTGTAATACTCGGTGAAGTAGCCGATGGCGCAGCCGCCGATCAGACCGCAGAGGATGGCCACATAAACGCCCATGTGCCCATCCAGAATGAAATAGGTCAGGGGCGCCGCCAGGATGGCGGAGAGAACAGCGGCGGTGTAAGTGCCGGTCCGCAGGCTCTTCAGCAGGGACTGCTGGGTGGCGTTCTCCTTAGTCTTCACCAGGAAGGAGCCGATGATGGAGCAGATGATGCCGCACACGGCCAGGGCCACGGGCAGCAGCAGGCCGCCCCAGCCGTAGCCGCCCACAGCGCCCAAGGCGAAGGTTGCCAGGATAGAGCCCACATAGCTCTCATACAGGTCCGCGCCCATGCCGGCCACATCGCCCACGTTGTCGCCCACATTGTCGGCGATGGTGGCGGGGTTCCGGGGATCGTCCTCGGGGATTCCGGCCTCAACTTTGCCCACCAGGTCGGCACCCACGTCGGCGGCCTTGGTGTAGATGCCGCCGCCCACACGGGCGAACAGAGCCATGAAGGAGGCGCCCATGCCGTTCATCACCATGATATTGCCCAGGGACACCGGATCATTGATGCCGAAGGCATAGCGCAGCAGGAAAAACCAGATCGTGATGTCCAGCATTCCCAGGCCCACCACGGTGAAGCCCATGACGGAACCGGAGGAGAACGCCACCCGCAGGCCCTTGTTCAGGCTCTCGGAGGCCGCCTGGGCCGTCCGGGCATTGGAGTTTGTGGCGATCTTCATGCCGATGAAGCCCGCCAGCATGGACCAGATGCCGCCGGTGAGGAACGCGAAGGGAGTGAACTGCGAGAGCATCTTCCCGCCGGAACCGAAAGCAATAATCAGCAGGAGGATGAACACCACCAGAAACACCTTGAACACTGTGGTGTACTGGTGCTTCAGATAGGCGTTTGCGCCCTCACGGATGGAGGCGGCGATCTTCCGCATCTTCTCGTTCCCCTCCGAGAAGGACATCACGCGGCTGCGCTGCAGCCACGCGAAGAGCAGTGCGATAGCCGCCCCGACAAATCCGATCCAGAAAAGGTCTTCCATGTTTCTCCGCTCCTTTGCAGTTGTATTTGTATACGGTACGTATATTTTAACATAGCCCGGAAATTTTTCAAGAAAATATTAGGTAATTTTGCGTGCAGACAGCTACGTTTTCGCGTTTTCCACAAAGTTCCTGTTTTTTGGCTCCCACTTTTCATTCATTTGGGCAGATTGCCTCTTTACAGGACGCCTGACCTGAAATCCGGCGAATTTTTTTGTGAAAAATGCCCTCAAACCGCAGTCTGAGGGCCGTATACAGCAATATGGTTCTGATTTTGAGCTGCAACCCATCCAGCTCTGCTCAATAGATCAAGTGGAAATCGGTGAAGACCCAGCGGTCTTCCAGAAATTCATAGGGGAATGCATAGGACTCCACCCCTGTCACGGTAGAGCCGCCGTCTGCCAGCAGATCCACCTCTACTATGACAGAGTATCCCGCCTGGCCGTACGGCTTGATCTGGATGTCCGCCTGACCCTTGGACTCGTCCCGCTCCCGGCTGGTAGGCAGAACATACAGGGTCCCGTCCACATCCTGATACAGGGGATGGGCTCCGCCGGAGGCCAGCAGCGCATCCACCAGCTCCTCTGAAAACAGGCCCCGCAGATAGGCCCGCAGGTCTGCCAGATTTTCCATGCCCGGGTACTCCACCGGATAGTAAAGCCAGCCGTCTATGGTCTGCGTCTTCTCTCCGCAGGGCAGCGTCTCCAGGCTGAACCAGCCGTACGCCTCCTCCGCCCGGAAATAGGCCGCCTGGATCTCCTCGTCTGTCAGGGGACGGGCCTGACCCTCCAGCCTGACGGCGGACAGACCGCCCTCCGCATCCGGTGCAGAGGCCTCCGCAAAAACGGAAGGCGCTTCTCCCGCCGCCCCCTCGTCCGCGGCGGGCCCGCCGCACCCGGCCAGCGCCCACAGCGCCAGTGCCAGAAACAGCACGCTCCACCTCTTCATAGCTTCCTCTCTCCTTCTCCCAAACGGGCCGCCGGCACCGCGGGCCCACAGCCGCAAGGCTCTCCTCTCTGGTATCAGCGTATCACAGTTTTCAGAAAAATGCCATTCATTTTTTTACTTTTTTCCGTTTTTTCGACAGTTTTTTTGAAAAAGCCGCAAAAATGCCGCCCGGAACATTCCAGGCGGCAGAGGAGATCGGTCTCCCCGGGGAACTGCATATCGTCAGCGGAGCGAACCACATCCGCGGAAACTGTCAAGCGCCGGGCCGAAAAAAGAAAAATCCACGCCTCCGGCGTGGCTCTCCATCGGATTCCGTTCTCACCGCTCGCTGTGCTTCCAGCCGGCGTCCGTAAAGATCAGGTCGTCCACATCGTCGAGATCCCGCCAATTCCAATTCATCATACTGCTCCCTCCTTTCTCTCTGAGGATTACAGAATTCAGTATAGCAGGGTGGGCAGCCGTCTGCAAGGGCAGGAATATACAGTTTACATAAAATTTTTGCAAAGTTTTTGTGCAGGATTCTTCTCCCAGTAGGCCGAAACCATACGGAAGCCACCCGCCATTTCCGTCTTCTTTGTGTATTTTTCCACTCGTCATGTCCATACTATTTATGGTATAATAGCCGCGAAGCGGCTATTATACTGGCCGGGCATCTGCTCCGCGCCTGCGGAGGCGCCTTTTTGCAGCGCCCGCGCTTCCTACATTTGGATTTGCTTTTTCCACGTCTCGGACGTGCTGCGTTCCGCGGCGGAGGAGGCCGCGTTCACCATGCCCAAGCATCCCAAGCGCCGCACCCGGCGGAACCTGGCCGTGCTGGCCCTGTCCGCCCTGTGCCTGGCCGGATTTCTCTACTGGGACAACACCGCTCTGCAGGTGACCCGGTTTGACCCTGTCTTTTCCGATCTGCCCGCCGGTTTTGATGGCTGCCGGATCGTGGTCCTCAGCGACCTCCACGGCGCCTCGTTCGGTGCGCACAACGCGGACCTGCTGGCGGCTGTGGCCGCGGAGCAGCCGGAGTACATCTTTTTTCTGGGGGATCTGGAGGACAAGTACCGGGGGCCGGAGGACGGCTACCCGGCGGAGACCGCCCGGGGACTTTCTGCCATTGCCCCCACCTACTACGTCACCGGCAACCACGAGTGGGCCGTGGGCGGAGTGCCGGCGCTGAAGGAAATCCTCACCGCCAACGGCGTCACGGTGTTGTCCAACCAATTCGTGCCCCTGGAGCGGAACGGGGACACCATTGTCCTGGCGGGCATCGACGATCCCAACGGCTACGCCGACCAGAAGACGCCGGAGGAGCTGGCCGCCGAGGTCTACGCCGCCTGCGGCGACCCCTTCTGGATCCTGTTGGCCCACCGGAACAACCGGTTTGCGCGCCAGTACAGCCTGCTGGGGGCGGATCTGGTGTGCTCCGGCCATGCCCACGGCGGCATCGTCCGCCTGCCCGGGACGGACGGGCTGTTCTCCCATGACCTGGACCTGTTTCCCTCCTATACCGCCGGGCTGTATGAAGAAAACGGCTCCGTGCTGTTCGTCACCCGGGGCCTGGGGAATTCCGGGCCCTCCTTCCGGGTGTTCAACCGCCCGGAAATCGCTGTGCTGACGCTGCGCCGGGCGGAGGGCTAGTCCCGGCGACAGGCTTCCGAGCGCCGCAGGCCCAGGGCAAGGCCCTGGCAAAAGCAGAACAGCCCATAGCCCCGGACCGGGTCCTCCCGCAGATACTCCGGCCACTGGCCCGGGTCCGGAGCCGGGCCCCAGGCGAGGAAGAGTTCTTCCATGGTATCAGGTATTTCCTGCATGATAAATCCCCTTTTAAAAAATACAGTTATATGTGCTATCATTAGAATGGTACATAGTTATCTGTGTGTCAAGGAGGTATTGCATGTTTTCCGAAAAAATTCGCCAGCTCCGGAAAGATCGCCATCTGACCCAGGCAGAGGTGGCCAAGGAGGTCGGCCTGTCAGCCCGGGGCTATCAGGACCTGGAGCTGGGCGCCAAGCCCCGGTATGACGCGCTGCTGCACATCGCGGACTTCTACGGCGTGTCCGCAGACTGGCTGATGGGCCGCACGGACAATCCCCATGCACACCGATGAAAGGATTTCCACCTTATGACCGAATTCCTCGCCGGACAATTTGATATCGCCGTGATCGGCGCGGGCCACGCCGGGATCGAGGCGGCGCTGGCCGCCGCCCGGCTGGGGATGGAGACCATCGTCTTTACCATCAACCTGGATGCGGTGGGCAACATGCCCTGCAACCCCGCTATCGGCGGCACCGGCAAGGGCCATCTGGTCCGGGAGCTGGACGCCCTGGGTGGCGAAATGGCGAAGGCCGCCGACGCGTGCTGCATCCAGTACCGGCTGCTGAACAAGGGAAAGGGCCCCGCCGTCTGGTCCCTCCGGGCCCAGGCGGACCGGCGGCGTTATCAGGAGTACATGAAGCACACCCTGGAGCAGCAGGACCATCTGACGGTCCGCCAGGGCGAGGTGGTGGAGGTCCGCACGGAGAACGGCGCGGTTTCCGCCGTGGTGCTGGCCACCGGGGCGGTGTTCTCCGTGAAGGCCGTGATCCTGGCCACCGGCACATATCTGGCGGGCCGCACCATCGTGGGCGAGTGCGTGGAGGAATCCGGCCCCGACGGGATGCACGCCGCCGGACGGCTGACGGACTCCCTGCTGAAGCTGGGCCTGCCCCTGCGGCGGTTCAAGACCGGCACCCCGCCCCGGGTCAACGCCAGGAGCGTGGACTTTGACGAGATGGAGCTCCAGCCCGGCGATGCCTTGCCGGTCCCCTTTTCATACGGCACCCAATCCCCGCCGGAGAATCGGGCGGTCTGCTGGCTCACCTGGACCACGGAGGAGACGCTCCGGATCGTCCGGGAGAATCTGGACCGGGCGCCCATGTACTCCGGCGTCATCGAGGGGGTGGGCCCCCGCTACTGCCCCTCCTTTGAGACCAAGGTGGTCCGGTTCCCGGACAAGCTCCGCCACCAGCTGTTTGTGGAGCCCATGGGCCTCAACACTGAAGAATTGTACATCCAGGGCTTCTCCTCCTCCATGCCGGAGGAGGTGCAGATCCGGATGCTCCGCAGCGTGCCGGGCCTGCGCCATGCCGTGATGACCCGGCCTGCCTACGCCATCGAATACGACTGCATCGACCCCCTGGCCCTGCGGCCCACCCTGGAGTGCAAGGCTGTGCCGGGCCTATACGGTGCCGGGCAGTTCAACGGTTCTTCCGGGTACGAGGAGGCGGCAGTCCAGGGCTTTGCGGCCGGGGTCAACGCCGTGCGGAAGCTGCGGGGCGAGTGCGATTTCATCCTCTCCCGGTCGGAGAGCTACATCGGCACCCTCATCGACGATCTCGTCACCAAGGGCACCAACGAGCCCTACCGGATGATGACCTCCCGCAGCGAGTACCGCCTGCTCCTCCGGCAGGACAACGCCGACCAGCGGCTGACCCGCCGGGGGTACGACATCGGCCTGGTGCCGGAGGCGCGGCTGCGGGCCGTGGAGGCAAAGTACGACGCCGTGGCCCGGGAGATCGCCCGGCTGACCCACACCGGCGTCTCCCCCTCCCCCGCCCTGGCTGCGTTTTTGGCGGAAAAGGGCACGGCGGACGCCCCGGACGGCTGTCCCCTGGTCGCCCTGCTGCGGCGGCCCCAGCTCACCTACGCGGACCTGGCCCCCTTCGACCCGGACCGGCCGGACCTGCCGGCAGACGTGGCGGAGCAGGTGGAGATCAGTGTGAAGTATGAGGGGTACATCCAGCGCCAGCAGAAACAGGTGGAGGACTTCCAAAAAATGGAGCGGCGGCGCCTGCCGCCGGATCTGGACTATTCCTCCATCCAGGGGCTGCGGCTGGAGGCCCGTGAGAAGCTGAACGCCGTCCGCCCGGCGGACCTGGGGCAGGCCTCCCGGATCTCCGGCGTCAGCCCTGCCGACGTGACGGCGCTGATGATCTATCTGGAGCGGTAGTGCGGCGCCTGCCCCTGCTCCACTCCCAGGGCCAGGCCCAGCTGGAGGCCTCTGGCAAAGGCCGCGGTACACCATTGGAGACGCAGGCCCGCCACCTGGTCGAACAGGCCGAGGCGGATGTCCTCCGGCGCGGCGGCCAGCACCTCCTCCAGCACATGGTCCTGGAAGAGCGGCTCCTGGCACAGCGCCGCCTCTGCGTACTCGTCATAGAGCCATTCGTAAATTTCTTTCACAAGCGCCCTCCTTTCACGATATTATATATCGTGTTTATTGTAACACGAGATCTTGTATCAGTCAATAGAAAGGGACCCCTCCATGGATGTGATTCTGCCTATTTTTTCCCAGCGCCTGAAGCAGCTGCGCAGGGACCGCAAGATCACGCAGAAGGCGATGGCCGAGCTGCTTGGAAAAACCGAGCGCCATTATCAGGCAATCGAGGCCGGATGCATCAACGTCCCCGCCACACAGCTGATCTTTTTGGCCGGATATTTTCAAACAAGCGTGGACTACCTGCTGGGCCTCTCGGACCAGCGGTAACGCGCTCTCCCAGAACTTAGAAAAAGCACCATGCCCCGCCGCATGGAAGGAAAGGAAGCTCCCGCCCATGATTATCGACCTGACCCACACCATCACGCCGGAGATGCCCATGTATCCCGGCTCCGCCGCCCCCTCCATCAAGCCCACCGGCTCCCTGACCCGGGACGGGTTCCGGGAGACCCAGTTGACCATCGCCTCCCACACCGGTACCCACATGGACGCCCCGTCCCACATGCTTCCCCGGGGCTCCACGCTGGAGGTGCTGCCCGCCTCCCAGTTCTGCGGCCGGGCCGTGGTGCTGGACGTATCGGACCTGCCGCCCCGGAGCGTCATCACCGCCGACTACCTCCGGGAGCAGAACGGGACCATCCGCTCGGCGGATTTCGTGCTGTTCTACACCGGCTGGGAGCGGAAGTGGGGCACCGGCGCCTATTATGACGACGATTTCCCCGTGCCGGACCAGGAGGCGGCCAAATATCTGGTTTCCTGCGGCCTCAAGGGCGTGGGGACCGACGCCCTCAGCGTGGACACCCTGCGGGATCAGCAGTTCCTGGCCCACAAAACTCTGCTGGACGGCGGTCTGGTGATCCTGGAGAGCCTGTGCCTGAAAAAGGTCGTGGGGCGCACCGACCTGATGCTTTTCGCACTGCCCCTGAAATTTGAGAACGCCGACGGCGCGCCGGTGCGCGCCATCGCGGAATTCCGGGACTTCCCGGAGGAAAAGGAGATGGAGGCGCTTTGAGAAAGTTTCTGGCCATCCTGGTGTGCAAGCTGGGCCGCGCCGTGGGCAAGCTGGTGGGCAAGGGCAGCTCTATGCCCGGCAAATTCGCCCTGAAGATCTGCCCCGATATCCTCGCCCGGGTCCAGCTGCCCAGCCACATCATCGCCGTCACCGGCTCCAACGGCAAAACCTCCACCGTGGAGATGATCGCCGCCATCCTGCGGGCCGGGGGCAAAACCGTGGTCTACAATGAAGAGGGCTCCAACCAGATCGAGGGCGTCACCACGCTGGTGCTGACCCACGCGTCTCTCACGGGCCGGGTGCGGGCGGATGTGCTGCTGATCGAGTCCGACGAGCGGTACGCAGCCCAGAGCTTCCGGTACTTCCACCCCACGGAGTTCGTCATCACCAATCTCTACCGGGACCAGCTGACCCGGAACGGCCATCCGGAGTGGGTGTATGACGCCATTCTCCCGGCCCTCCATCCGGAGACGGAGCTGATCCTGAACGCCGACGATCCCCTGTCCAGCTGCTTTGCCCGGGGACGGGACAGGGTGAAGTGGTTCGGCCTGGACCGCTGCCCCTCCGACACCGCGTCCCCCACCGGCGTGTACCACGACGGGGCCTGCTGTCCGGTGTGCCATGCCCCCATGGAATATGACTACGTCCACTACAACCACATCGGCGCTTTCCGCTGCACGAAATGCGGCCATCACAAGCCCGCCACGGACTACACCGCCACGGCGCTGGACCTGGGCCGGGGCACCCTGACCATCGACAGCTCCATCACCATCCAGCTGGCCTTCCGCAGCATCTACAACGTCTACAACATCCTGGCGGCCTATGCCGCCTGCCGGGAGTGCGGCGTGGCGGCGGACACCGCCGCCGGGGTCATCAACAACTACATCCTGAAGAACGGACGGATGCAGAAATTCACCCTGGGGGAGCACCGGGGGATGCTGCTGACCAGCAAGCATGAGAACTCCATCGCCTACGACACGAACCTCCGCTACATCCGCGCCGCCCAGGAGCCCTGCACCGTCCTGGTGATCGTGGACGCGGTGAGCCGGAAGTACTTCACCAGCGAGACCAGCTGGCTGTGGGACATCGACTTCGACCAGCTGAACGCCCCCCAGGTGCAGCGGATCATCCTCTCCGGCCGGTATTGCAACGATCTGGCGGAGCGGTTCTCCTTCACGGACATTCCCCGGGAAAAGGTCACGGTCCAGGCGGACATCCCCGCCGCGGCGGCGGAGCTGAAGGCGGACGGCAGTGAAAACGTATACGTGGTCACCTGCTTCTCGGACCGGGACAAGATTCTCTCCCAGGTGGTAAAGGAGGCGTGAGGACATGGAACTGAAGATCATCCACTTTTATCCGGATCTCATGAGCCTTTACGGCAGCTATGCCAATGTGTCCGTCCTGCGGCGGTATCTGGAGGCCCTGGGCTGCGCCGTCACGGTGCAGGCCGTCGTCCCGGGGGAGGGCGCGGACATCACCGGCGCCGACTTTCTCTTCATGGGGGCCGGCACGGAGCGGGCCCAGCGGTTTGCGGCGGAGGACTTCGCCCGGTACGGCGCGGCGGTGAAGGCCGCAGCGGAGGACGGCACCGCCATGCTGTTCGCCGGCACAGCTATGGAGCTCTTAGGCGCCTCTGTCACCGACAGGGACGGGGACACGTATCCCGGCATCGGTCTGGCCTCTTTCACCACGGTCCAGGGCAAGCGGCGGATCGTAGGGGATGTGTACGGCGTTACAGCCCTGTTTCCGGAGGCCGTGGTGGGCTTCATGAACAAGTGTGGCCAAATCCGCGGCGTGGAGGCGCCGCTGCTCACCGGTCTCTCTCTAGGCTTCGGCAATGAGGCGGAGAAGGGCCCGGAGGGCTTCCACTGGAAGAACGTGTTCGCCTCTGAGCTCACCGGGCCAGTTCTGGTAAAGAACCCCCGGCTGCTGGAGGCTGTGGCGGACGCCATCTGTACCCGGCGGGGCATTTCCCTGCCAGAGGAGCGGCCGTCCTTCCCCTATGCAGAGGCGGGCTACGCCATCACAGCAGAGCAGTTGAAGCTGCGGGCCGAGGCCCGGCAGTGATTGCAGGGAGAATCCGCCAGGACGGCTGCCTGTGGGCGGCCGTCCTGTTTTTGGCAGAGGCCCGCCGGGGCCGTGCGCATCCAACTCCAGCCACAGACTGACGCAGGGAAGCGCGACCATGGGGGACATTACCCGGAAAACGGACCGGGGAGCGGTTGCAAGCCGCTCCCCGGTCTTATTTTATTCCGTATTGCTTAAAACCTCATTGTGCTTATCCACCACGCTGATCTCCAAGTCCCGGTAATCCGCGGTGTTCGGCTCCTCCGTCACCCGCAGCAGCCAGGGGGCCTCATACTCCGTATCCAGCAGCTGCCCATTCTGTGTCACCACACAGTAAGGTGTAAAATTCTCTCCCAGGATGAACCAGTCCCCCGCCCGCTGCTCCATACCGGTGATCTCGATGGGCACCATGCCCATCTCCATCTCCGTGGGTCTGTAGCGGGCCTCGCCCTCATAGCAGTATCCTTTTCCATAGAGGGCGTCATATTGCAGCATCCGCAGGTCCGCCCGGTATGTAGGCTCCTCCCGGCAGGTCTGCTGGAAGGCGGTCATCAGCCCGGTGGTGATGCCCAGGCGGCCCAGCACAGTGGCGGAGAGCTGATAGGCCGCCAGGGGCTCGTCCTGCTGTTCCAGCCCAAAGTTGTCCCAGATGATGTACTCTGTGCGGTAGAGGCTGCTGCTCTCCATGTTCTCGGCCTCCAGCCCCAGCGCCGGCAGGTGGTCGCCGTAGAGCACCAGCACCGTCCGCTCGTCCCGGGCCTCCAGCTCCTGGATCAGATCCCCCACAAAGGCGTCCATCTCATGAATCTGGTTCACATAATACTCCAAAGCCCAGCGGTACGCCTCATCGGGGCACGCTTCCACCGTGACGGCCGGGTCCTCCAGCTCCGGCTCCATGGGGTATTTGCCGTGGCCCTGCACAGAGACCGTGAACACCAGATCCGCCTGGTCCTCCGTCACATCCAGCGCCTGGAGGATCTGGTCCTTCAGCACGCCGTCCTTAGCCCAGTTGGTGGGCGTCTTCTCCACCGCAGGCATATACTCCAGGGCGGTAAAATCATCAAAGCCCAGATTGGGATAGACCTCGTTCCGGCTGTAAAAGGCCGCCCGGTGATTGTGGATGGCATGGGTCGCGTAGCCGTTTTCCTTCAGGTCGTAGGCCACAGACTCCACGGTCTGATCCTTCAGGCAGGTCTGGAAGGGGTACTCCCCGGGTCCGAAGAACCGGCTGCTCATACCGGTAAGCACCTCGAACTCTGTATTGGCTGTGCCCGCGCCCACCACCGGCACCGTCAGATAGCCGGAGGAATACGCTTCCTTCAGCGCCGTCCAGTTGGGCACCGGATCCTCCGACAGCTCCAGGCCCTGGATCATGGATGGATCAATATAGGACTCCAGCTGGATGAAGATCACATTCACATCCGTCTGCGGATCGGCGGAGAGCGCCGCCGTCTTCTCCTCCACCGACCGGACAATATCCGCCACCGCCTTCTGGCTGTAATTGGCCGGGCGGCGGATCCCCCGGTTCAGCCAGGTCTGCAGGAAGCAGTAGGAAAAGCCGTAGTCCTCGTAGGCAAAGGCCAGGTTGGCAAACTGGTCTGACAGGTTGCCTGTGAAAAAGGCCAGGGCGCATCCGCCGCCCATCAGGGCGCCGGAGACCGCCATCGCTCCGATGCCGGTGAGAATCCGGGTCCGCAGCGGACAGCTGCTGCGGGGCCCCTTCCAGAACAGCAGCACCAGCCCTGCGGCCACCAGCACCAGCGCCGCGATCAGCAGAATGATGTAGCCGGTGGAGAGATAGTTGGGGACCGTGTCCAGCCCCGTTTCAAACACCGTCAGATCCGCCACGGTGAAGGGCGTCATACGGTTGAGGAGGATGAACCCGTTCACGCCGCCGCAGATCAGCCACAAGAAGGACACCAATGCGCACCAGAACGCCCGCCGCCGCAGAAAAAAGGCGGGGCAGAGCGTCAGCAGTACAATCAGGAAATTCACCAGAAATGCCAGCGGTTCCTCCGTCATAAAGCGCCAAAAGCTGGCGGGCCCATCTGTGAAGCTCTTGTGATTGAACAGCTCCACCACGACGGTGACCGCTAAAGCCAGCAGCGGAAGATACAGGAACGCAGAGCGTTCCTGTCGATGCCGTTCGGCATCCGCGGCCGCCGGCGGCAATGTCTGTTGCATCGGAATGACCTTCTTTCTTTTCATAGATTTTTTATTATAGCGCCTTTCCCTCTGCAATTCCATGAATTTTTTGCGAACTTTTTTCTTTTTCTTTTCTAAAATTTCATCTGATTTTGAAGAAAGTCTCCCTGCTCCATCGTATTGGAAACTGCGGCGGAAACCTCTTGACAGGCGGCCCCGTTTGTATTATTGTACTATCGTAATAGTACATTGAGAGGAGCGGATTTCATTTGCAGCAGCGATCCAAGTTCATTCAAAGAACCAGCGCTCTGGCGCTGGCGGCGGTCCTGGCACTCGGCATGGGTGTTCAGGCGGCCGGACCGGGCGCATCCACAGTGGATGACCGGCGGGAGGACCTGACCATATTTTATGAGACGCTGAAAGACAGCCATCCGGATCTTTTTGCCAACACGCCGGAGGAGACCTTCCTGGCCCGCAAAGCAGAGCTTACAGAGCATCTGGACACCGCAAGCGACGTAGAATTTCTCTTCGGCCTGCAGAGTCTGGCCGCGCTTGTGGGCGACTCCCACACCAGCGTCCAGGTGGCGGACAGCGTGGTGGACCAGCTGAATGCCTATCCCATGGTGCTGTCCTGGCGGGACGGGCACTGGTACCTGACCACAGTTCCGGCTGAGGAACAGGATCTGCTGGGCGCGGAGGTCACCGCCATAGGCGGCCGCTCTATGGCAGAGGTGGTGAAGACCTTTGGCCGCGTGCTCAGTGCCGACAACCCGGTGAAGCTGCGGCGGCAGTACCGGCAGGTGTGCAATGTGGCGGATTACTACGCCTATCTGGGTCTGGCAAAGGCGGGTGAGCCTCTGGCCCTCACCCTGGCTGACGGCAAGACCGTCTCCATCGCTCCCATGCCCTACCTCTCCCTGGGAGAGGCGGAAATTGTCCAGCTAGGCGCTGAGGTGCCCCAGCCCGCCACTGCCCGCCAGAAGTGCAATTACTGCGCACTTCCGCTGAGCGGGCAGGTCTACTATATCCAGTACAACGTCTGCCAGGAGGACCCGGCGCTGCCCATGGAGGGCTTTGCCGCCCAGGTGCAGGCGGACCTGGAGGCCGGAAGTTACAGCCGCGTTCTCGTGGACCTGCGGAACAACGGCGGCGGGTCAGACGGCGTAATCTGGCCTCTGCTGTCCGTCCTGCGGCAGGAGATGGATGATGGGACCGAGGTGGTGGGACTCATCGGAGAGGCCACCTTCTCCTCTGCCATCATCAATGCCGTAGAGCTGCAGGAAATGGGCATCCCGCTGGTGGGAGAGCCTGCCAGCGGCAGCGTGGACCACTTTGGCTCCGTCAGTGGCTTTTCTCTGCCCAACTCCGGCATCCAGATTGGTGTCTCCTCCAAATACATCGACCTGGGCACCCTGCTGGACGCCGACGCCGGACGGGGCGTGGAGTCTCTGGAGCCGGATATCGCCGTTCCCCAAACCATGGCGGATACCCTGGCGGGCAGAGACACCGCTGTGGAGTGGCTGCTGGCCCATCCGGAGACGCTGGAACAGCGGGAATACCCGGATGCGCCGCTCACCCGGGGGCGGTTCGTGGGGCTGTTGTATGCTGCGGCCGGGTCCCCTGCCGCAGCGGCGGAGGCCGGTTTCCAGGATCTGCTGGGCATCGAGTGGTTCCTGCCGGCGGTGAACTGGGCCGCGGAGACCGGCGTCACCGGCGGTACGGCGGAGGGCGCCTTTGCGGCCGCACGGCACCTCACCTGGCAGGAAGCCGCCGTCTTTCTCGTCCGCACTGCGGAGGCCCTGGGGCTAGAGCCGGAGGCTGTCCGCACCGCGCCTCTGCCCGATGCGCTGGCGGAGGGTGCCTGGGACCAAACCGCTCTGGAACTGGCCTGGGAATGGGGCCTGCTTCCGGAAGACGCGGGCAGCGCCGCCGAAATCGCTCGGGTCCAGGGCGGGGCCATGGCGGATGCCTTTGCGGCCCTGCTGTAACCCCACGAATCGTCTGACCAGAAACAGCCCCCGAACGCTGCGGCGTCCGGGGGCTGTCTCAACCTCTCTGACGGCGGTGTGCCGCTGTTCTCTGACGGGCTGTCTTCCAGGCGCACGTCCCGGCAGAGAAAAGGACCGCGGGATAACTCCCGCGGTCCTCTGATATGGTATATGCTTACTCGCTGTACATGGCCTTCAGCTTCAGCAGGTGCTGATAGCGATCCATGGCAGCTTTCTCGTTGCGCTGGAACAGCTCGCCGGCGCGGTCGGGGAACTCGCGGGTCAGACGGCTGTACCGGGCCTCGTTCATCAGGAACTCCTGATAGCCGCCAGCCGGCTCCTTGGAGTCCAGCGTGAACTTGGCACCCTCAGCGGCGGGGTTGAAGCGGAACAGGTTCCAGTAGCCGCACTCCACAGCCTTCTTCATTTCCTTCTGGCAGTTCATCATGCCGCCCTTGATGGAGTGCATCTCGCAGGGGGCGTAGCCGATAATCAGGGACGGGCCGGGATAGGCCTCGGCCTCCTGAATGGCCTTCAGGGTCTGGGCGGGGTTGGCACCCATGGCCACCTGAGCCACGTAGATATAGCCGTAACTCATGGCGATCTCCGCCAGGGACTTTTTCTTGATCTCCTTGCCGGCCGCAGCGAACTGCGCCACCTGGCCGATGTTGGACGCCTTGGAGGCCTGGCCGCCGGTATTGGAGTACACCTCGGTATCAAAGACGAAGACATTCACATCGTTGCCGGAGGCCAGGACGTGGTCCAGACCGCCGAAGCCGATGTCGTAGGCCCAGCCGTCGCCGCCGAAGATCCACATGGACTTCTTGGACAGGAACTCCTTGTCCGCCAGAATCTCAGCAGCCAGCTTGCAGGCGTCGCACTGGCACAGCGTCTCGCCCTTTGCCTTCAGCTCCTCGCCGAAGGCATGGATCTCCGCCTTGGGATTGGCCAGCAGCTCGTCCACAGTGCAGATGCTGCTCTCCAGGGCGGCGATGTATGCCTTGGTGGCCTCGCCGTTGGCGGCGCTGTCCTCCATGGTGTCCAGCCACTTCTGGCCGGCCTCCTTCAGAGCGGGCACTGCCCAATCCTTGGCAATCAGCTCCCGGGTCAGATCCGCCAGACGGCTGCGGGTGGCCTGCTGGCCCAGATACATGCCCAGGCCGTGCTCAGCGTTATCCTCGAACAGGGAGTTGGCCCAAGCGGGACCATGGCCTTCCTTGTTGGTGCAATAGGGAGAGGTGGCAGCCGGACCGCCCCAGATGGAGGAGCAGCCGGTGGCGTTGGAGATGTACATCCGGTCACCGAACAGCTGGGTAATCAGGCGGGCATAGCTGGTCTCGGCGCAGCCGGCGCAGGAGCCGGAGAACTCCAGCATGGGCTGACGGAACTGGCTGCCCTTGACGGTGTTGTCCTGCATGTCCTTCTTCTCGGACACCTGGGAGACGCAGTAGTTGAAGACCTCCTGCTGGGCGGCCTCCTGCTCCTGGTCCACCATGGTCAGGGCGTCCACCGGGCACTGGCCCACGCACACGGCGCAGCCCATGCAGTCCAGCGGGCTGATGGCCATGGTGTACTTGTACACGCCCTTGCCCTTGCCGGCCTTCACGTCCACGATCTTGGCGGCGGCGGGGGCATTCTTGGCCTCCTCCTCCGTCAGAGCGAAGGGACGGATGGTGGCGTGGGGGCAGACATAGGCGCAGTTGTTACACTGGATGCACTTGGTGGAATCCCAAGTGGGAACGGACACGGCCACGCCGCGCTTCTCATAGGCGGCGGCGCCCAGCTCGAACTGGCCGTCCACATGCTTGACGAAGGCGGACACGGGCAGGCTGTCGCCGTCCATGCGGCCCACGGGGTCCAGAATCGTGCTGACCTGCTCCACCAGAGCGGCGGGGCCCTCGTGCTTGACGGGCTCGGCCTCGTCCACAGCGTTGGCCCAGTCGGCGGGCACATCGAACTTCTTGTAGGCGGTGGCGCCGGCGTCGATGGCCTTGTGGTTCATGTCCACGATGTCCTGGCCCTTCTTCAGGTAGGAGTGGGTGGCGGCGTCCTTCATGTAGCCCACAGCCTCGCTCTCAGGCATGACCTTAGCCAGAGAGAAGAAGGCGGACTGCAGGATGGTGTTGGTGCGCTTGCCCATGCCGATTTCCTTGGCCAGGTCGATGGCGTTGATGGTGTAGACCTGAATGTTGTTCTTGGCGATGTAGCGCTTGGAGGCGGCATCCAGATGGTGGCTCAGCTCCTCGTCGCTCCACTGGCAGTTGATCAGGAACACACCGCCGGGCTTCACGTCCCGGACAATGGGGAAGTGCTTGGTGATGTAGGCGGGCACGTGGCAGGCCACGAAGTCGGCCTTGTTGATGTAGTAGGAAGACTTGATGGGGGAGTCGCCGAAGCGCAGGTGGCTGATGGTGACGCCGCCGGTCTTCTTGGAGTCGTACTGGAAGTACGCCTGGACATACTTGTCGGTATGGTCGCCGATGATCTTGATGGAGTTCTTGTTGGCGCCCACGGTGCCGTCGCCGCCCAGGCCCCAGAACTTGCACTCAATCGTACCGGCGGGAGCCACGCTGGGAGCGGGCTTCTCCTCCAGGCTCAGGTGGGTCACATCGTCCACGATGCCGATGGTGAACTCGCGCTTCATGGAATCCTTCTTCAGCTCGTCATACACGGCGAAGACGGAGGCGGGCGGGGTGTCCTTGCTGCCCAGGCCGTAACGGCCGCCGATCACCTGGATGTCGGTCCGGCCGGCGTTGGCCAGAGCAGTGACCACGTCCATGTACAGGGGCTCGCCCTGGGAGCCGGGCTCCTTGGTGCGGTCCAGCACGGCGATCTTCTTGCAGGTGGCGGGGATGGCGGCGAGCAGCTTGTCCGCACGCCAGGGCCGGTACAGCCGGACCTTGATGAGGCCCACCTTCTCGCCGCCCGCATTCAGATAGTCGATGACCTCCTCAGCCACGTCGCAGATGGAGCCCATGGCGATGATGACGCGGTCTGCGTCGGCAGCGCCGTAGTAGTTGAACAGCTGATAGTCGGTACCCAGCTTCTCGTTGATCTTGCCCATGTACTTCTCCACCACGTCGGGCAGAGCGGTGTAGTAGCTGTTGCAGGCCTCACGATGCTGGAAGAAGATGTCGCCGTTCTCGTGAGAGCCGCGCATGTTGGGCCGCTCGGGATTCAGGGCGTGCTTGCGGAACGCCGCCACGGCGTCCATGTCGCACATCTCCTTCAGGTCATCGTAATCCCACACGGCGACCTTCTGGATCTCGTGAGAGGTACGGAAACCGTCGAAGAAGTTCACGAAGGGAACGCGGCCCTCAATGGCGGCCAGATGGGCCACGG